>Ga0307375_10005469_pt1 | contig 11915 bp, 27 predicted proteins | sample TR1MG_FD_202531 | JGI IMG/M metagenome (GOLD analysis project Ga0307375, IMG submission 202531) | Soil microbial communities from Risofladan, Vaasa, Finland - TR-1 | ecosystem: Environmental > Terrestrial > Soil > Coastal area > Acid sulfate soil | place: Finland: Risofladan, Vaasa | collected... | reverse complement strand
CGAGCATGTCGCTCTCCGGCTTGCACTCAGCGCAGGCCCAATCAGGCCCGAGGTGTTCCCCTACCTCCGTGATCCACTTGGCCCACTGACGTTGCCGTTCCACGTCGATCTCGGCCGGGGGTGCGGGGGTAGCGGCGAGGGCGGCGCGGAGGGCGTCGTTCTCCCGCAGCAGCGCGGCGTAGGCGGGGTCGAGGGCGAGTTCGGCGATCCGGTCTGCCGCTTCCCTGTCGATCCCGAGGATGATGCGTGGGTTCTGGCGACGGCGATCACCGCTCACGGCTGCGGCTCCTTCGGCTCACGGGTTGCGAGGGTGGCGAGTTGACGACCGATGGATCGGAACGGCTCCTCGTGCATGTGCCACTGGCCGGGCTTATGGCCCGACTCGCACCCACCATCGAGGCGAACCATGCGCGCCGCGATAGGGATCAGCCGCTCCCGGTCGATGGCTGGGGTGGGCGCAGCCTCGATGGCGGCGAGGGCACGGACATCCGAGAACTTCACCCACATCCCGTTGTCCTCCGGCGCGATCTCCACGATGGTCGTGAGACCGCCTGCCGGGCGGGTGGTGAGTCCCCATCTCTGGAGAGGGGCGGGGGTGGCGGCGACGTGGACGCCGGAGGCGATCAACGACTCAGCGACACGGACGTAGTACGCCTCGATGTCGAAGTCGGGGTCGTCGTTGTAGAACTGGCCATATTGGACAAACGCCATCCTCGGAAGGACGCCATCCAGCAGCGCCGCCAGTGTGTCGCGCTCGCTCATTCCGTCACCAGCGCGGCGTAGTGGGTGGGGATGAGGTCACGGAGGCTCATCGGAGGCGATCCATTGGGTCGGGCATGTCTTCGCCGCACTGGTGGCAGCGCCCGCAGTTGCAGGCCGGGATATCGCAGCGGTGATGCCAGTCCACGGGCCTTTCGGGCGTGCCCCGGCCAATCTCGTCCCACGGATGAGGAACCAGCGGAGGCGGGTCGTTCCACGTCAGCGACATCGACACGCGGATTCGTTTCGGCTTCATGACTCGGCCACCAGCGCGGCGTAGCAGCGGGCGTGCCAGTAGAGCGTCGTAAAGCGGCCGGTGAGGAAACCTCGGCGCTGCCAGGGCCAGATGCGGCGGGTGCAGAGCGTGCAGCGGGTCACGACGCCCACCGTGCTTCCCGCCTCTTGCGCGCGACAGAGCGACCGACCGCGAAGTTATCGTGGCCGAGCAGCATTGCGTACTCGCAGGCCCAGGTCCACGTTCCCGGCACCCCGCGCCCGGTTCGAGGATCGATGCCCTTGGTCAACGGGCGGTGCAGATGCAGCCGACGCCCGCAGTCAGAGCAGTATCGGTGTCGCTTGGATAGGCCGCGGAAGTTCACGGCTTGAGGTCCAGCAGGGCCGCGGGATCAATGGGTGGTGCCGAGACCGGGAGTTGAACCCGGAGTGGGGATCTCTCCCCAGAAGAGTTTGAGTCTTCCGCGTCTGCCTGTTCCGCCACCTCGGCATGAGTGTGACTCGTGCCCGGATATACCTCGGGCTGCCAGATGATCATAATGCCCTTGGCCGCGGCCCGCCGATCAAAGCAGGCGAGGCAGAATAGACCCGAGGCACTCTCACCATCAGGAGACGGCCAGCGCCCTGTAACCCGGCCATAGAGATCGTCGGTCGCATGCCAGAGCAAGTAGGGCCGACCGCAGTCCTGACAGCCCTCACCGATGTAACCATGGACCAGCGCGGTCCACAGTCGCCGCGCGGCGACTCGTGGATGACCGGCACGAAAGTACCAGAGCGCCCATCGCGGGCCATTGCGCCATGCGTAGCGGTAGTCGGTCATTTGCCACGCTCCTTCAGTTCGTGCAGCCGGTCATCCGCGTCCATCGCGCAGCCATTCACGGCTCGGGCTCGACGATGGCGAGGACGGCGGCGCTTGGCGTTGCGCACAACGGCCACGTCGGACCAGTCCACGCCGCACTTCGGGCAGTTCATCGGAGCTCCTGTTCTGCGAGGGCGGCGCGGCGGGCCGATCCTGCTTCGACCGCTGGCGAGCAGGGCCAAGGAAATCCGCAATCAGCGCAGACCCCCTGACCATCGGGGGGCCACACGTGAGCGAGTTCCAGTAGGGCCAGCACGTCGTCGAGACGGACGACAGACCCGATTGGGTCGCGCATGAACCGACCAATGCTGTCCTCGCTGCCTCTGAGCCATCCCAGCGCCTCTCGCAGCCCGTCGGTGGAGCGGGCAGCTGCCCACCACGCGAGAAGCACGTCGCGCTCCTCGATGATGTCGTCACGCAGGTTGGGGTGGTCATCGCAGAGTCGTCGTGCGTATGTCTTGATGATGGATGGCACGGATAGGTTCAGGTCGCGAAGCGGGACCGTGCGCGGCAGCGGTGTCTCACTCATTGGGGCTCTCCCCAAGCGAGACGAAACCCGCTGCAGCTCGCCGAGCGACAGTCGTTGCACGGCCACCCGACAACGTCCGATACGTCGCGATCGGTGTGAACGCTGACCTTGTGACCGCAGGTGCACCGGATGTTGTCGAGCAGCACGTATAGGCCGCAGGTGCAGTCGGCGGGGCCCTTGTCCTCGGGGCACCACGGGCGATGGCGCGCGAAACTGTAGAGGCGGAATAGGGTCTCGCTCATTGGGGCTCTCCCAATGCTGGCCGCCAGCCGTCAGCCATGCGCCGAAGGTCTGCGGCGAGGTCCGGGTACTCGCCCTCACACGAGTCGGCGTAGGCCCGGAGCGCCGGAACCGAGTGCGGATCGTGGACGAGATCGAGCACGTAGTACGTGCAATCGTCGTGCTTGCCGGGCGTCCCGCCGCGACGGTGAACGTCGTACTTGCGGTAGACACCCTGCTCGGTATCGCTCATTGGGGCTCTCCTGACGTGTGATGCGCCCAGTCGCCCTCATCATCGAGAACCACCGGCTCGTGGCACTTGTCACAGACGGCAACGATCAGGTGATCCGCGTCCAGCTCGTCGGTGGAGCGGGCAGCGTCCGAGACGCGAGCGGCGCGAAGGTCGGCGTCGGTCGCGTGGAACGTGTGCAGGACGATTGCGCCGCCCCACGGCTTCGGACCTGCGATGCGGTAGTCATCGAGGTAGAGCGACGGGCCAGCGGGGCCGCTCAGGACGAGGAACGTGTGCGGGTCCGGGGTCAGCGGGGTCTCGTTCATTGGGGCTCTCCTTCGATCTCACGGAGAACGGCGGCGACCGCATCACGGAAACCGCGCAGATACTCGGTCGAACGTGACTCGGGATGATCCGCCCCGACTTCCTCTAGCTTCGCTGCGAGGTCTGCGCGGTAGGCGGCGACGGCGTTCTCGACGCAGCCCTGCTCGTGGACCGAGCCCTCCTCGACCTTGAGTAGAGTGGCCATCAGTCGCCGGTTGAGAGGCAGGCAGGTGCAAGGCGTCGTGGGCTGATCGCTCATCACAGCACCCTCGACAGGACCAGCGCGGCCCCACCGAAGAAGGCGACCCACAGCAGGAGCCCGAGCAACGCGCCGTTGAGACAGCCGCGGGCCGGGGCGATGGGGTCGAACTCGACACGCTCACCGGCTGCCAGTTGAGCCTTCCCCCGCTCGACGCGTTCGCTGAAGCCGGGGTGACGCTCCAGGCCTTCCCACGGTTCGTCGTCGCGGATCCCGGGGTCGGTGACGGCGCGACAGATGGCGCAGTCGGGGTGCCACGGGGTGATGTGGTCGGCGTGGGTCATGCCTTGCCTCCGACGATGGCCTCGAACGGGCCGATCCTCGCCACCAGTCCGTTCGTCTCTTCTTTGCATTGGGTGCGCGGTGACGCGCCGCTTTCAGATTCCCTGTCCTTCCCTTCCCTAAGATTCCCTTCCCTTCCAGCAGGTGACCTCATATGGCCGCACTTGGCCTCATGTGCGCGCTTGTTCGGGTAGCTCGGACGGGGCACGTTCTGGTGCTTTTCGAGGTTCGGCACCACGAGGTGCTTCCCGCACGGCAGCATCACGACGTGCTCCCTGAGGACACCCACCCATTCGGTGATGCGGCGCGTCCGCCACGCCAGTCCCCGGTAGGGGTAGAGGTCGGCTCCGATGCGCACCGGGTCCCACTCCACGTAGCCCGCGTCGTCGGACAGCATCCAGAGGCCGATGTAGAACTCCCGCTGCTCGGCGGTCAGGCGGGTGTGGAGGTCGGCGTCCGTCCAGTAGGCGGGCCGGATCATGCGAACCCTCATGCCGCGCTCCGGCTCATCCGCACGAGCTGCACCTGCGCCCGCAGCAGCGCCCGCTCAGCCCGACGTGCCCGCGCCCGCAGTGCCGCCACCGTGGGGTCCGTGGCGTGCCGTGCTGAGTCGTTGTGACGGCGGACGACGCGGGCGTTGAGGTCCCAGTCGTCCGTTGAGCCGATGATGGTCGCACCACAGACGCAGTCCTCGCGGCGGATCATCGCGGTACCGGATCATCCATCGAGTCGCTAACCGGGTCTACGTCCTCCAGCCATGACCGCTCCTCGTGGTCATGCTCCAGGCTTGCGAGGTTCTTGACGGCCTGCCGGTAGTAGGACGGCTTGAGTTCGACTCCTATCCCGCGGCGTCCGTTTCGCACCGCACCGTAGACCTCAGAGCCCACGCCCATGAAGGGGGTCAGGACCGTCTCACCGGGATTGCTCCACAGCACGATCGTCCGCTCGATCACGTCCAGCTGGAGCGGGTGAACGTGCTTCTCGTCCTCTTCGTCGCGCGACTCGCGGAACGGCAGGACACGATCAAGCCGCACGTCATCCCAGAAGGCGGAGGCATACTGGCGCCAGATCCAATGGCTGAAACGGTTCTCGATCTGGTTCCCTGTCCGCCCTCGGTAGCGAAGCAGCTCGTGGGGCACTTCGCGCTCGCCGGCGTACTCCATGAGCCCGGTCGGATGATCGATCGGGACGGGGTTCTCCCCGGGCTTTCGGAACACGAGCAGGTAGTCCGCCGAGGCATTCGAGCACCGGGACGAGTCGTCCACGATCGTCTTGTGCGCCAGGGCCTTCGTCATGGTCCGGTTGCGGACGGTCAGGGGTTCTTTCCACACCGCGTATCGAGCAACGTACTGCCATCCGATCCGTTGGTGCAGCCGGATGATGTCGCCCGAAAAGTCCATGAGCGCGTCCCCCTTGCCGGTGTTCGACAGGGGGATGTCCATGCAATGGACCGCGGTCATCCGGCCCGGCATCGCCAGCCGAAGCAGCTCGCGCACGACGAACTCGTAGTGCTTGGTGAACTCGTCATAGTCACGGGAGTTCGACAGGTCGCGCTCGCTCGAGCTGTACTGGTACAGCCCAGCAAACGGAGGAGAGTAGACCGACAGCGCAACCGAGCCCTTCGGCAACGTGGGCATGACCTCCATGCAGTCGCCGAGGTAGATCGCCCACTCGTCGGTGACCTGCTGGTCTAGAACAGCCATGCCGGAACCTCCACGTTCTCGGGGTAATGCAGCGATCGGTCAACCTGCATCGCGTCGTTCATGTGCGCCACCAGAGCGTCAAACATCCGGCTCGCCTGCTCGGCCTTGCGCTCGAGGTTGGCGAGCGCGTTGTGGCCGCCGCTGGTGGTCACGATGTCCACCACGACCGGCCGCTTCTGGCCGAACCGCCACGACCGACGCACCGCTTGGTAGTACTGCTCGTAGGAATGGCTCGGGAAGAACGTCATCCGGTTGCAGTGCTGCCAGTTGAGTCCCCACGCGCCGATCTTCGGCTTGGTCACCAGCACCCGGATCTCGCCCCGCGTGAACGCTGCGAGCTTGGCTTCCTTCTCGTCAGGGTCATCCGATCCCGCGACCTGGACGGCGCCCGGGATGATCTTGGCGAGCCGGTCGCCCTCGGCGTTCAGGTGGCACCACGCCACAGCAGACTCGGCCCCGTGCAACAGGTCCGCCACGGCATCGCACCGCTCGTTGATCGTGCGCCGCAGCTCCTCCCGTTCCTCATGGATGCCGATGGCCGGCAGGTCAAACAGCGTCCCCTCCGGGCGGGTGCGAGCTTCGATGATGTGCTGACGGTGTTCCAAGGGCGGGAGGCGGAAGCCGTCATCCTCGAACCCGAGGTCGGACGGCTTGCGCATGGCCCGGGCCCACGACGCGACCCAGCGCCAGAACGCATCTTCGGCGTGCCCTTTGAAGCGCCACTGCTGGCCCTGGAACTGGTGCGGGGCACCGTAGCCGCGCCACCGTCCCTTGGTGTCGCTCGTGTTGTTCTCGTTCTTGAAGAACCGATTGAGCATGTCCATGTGCCCGAGGTAGCCCAGCGCCTCAGACGACGTGCCGAGCTCGATGTAGTCGTTCGGCGCCGCGGTGGCCGTAGCGAGCAGGCGGTATTCCATCTTGCGCATGAAGTCGGTGACGAGCGCCCGGTGGACTCCCTCAAACGACTTGATCGCGCTGGACTCGTCGCACACCATCCCGCCGAAGTCGTGACGGTCGAAGTGCTGCAATCGTTCGTAGTTGGTCACGGTGATCGGTCCGGCGACATGCCCATCACGGGAGATGGCCGCCTCGATGCCGAACTTCTCAGCCTCGGCGACGGTCTGGAACGACACCGCGAGAGGCGTCACGATCAGCACCGGCTTGCCCGTGCGGCGCCGCACGTTCTCGGCCCAGACAAGCTGCATTGGCGTCTTGCCAAGGCCGCAATCGGCAAACAGGGCGGCTCGCCCCTGCCGGACGGCCCACTCCGTGAGCGCCTGCTGGAACGGGAACAGGAAGTCCGGCATCCACAGCGGGTCGAAGCCGGTCGCCCCGTCCAGCTGAGTCTTGGCCTCGAGGAACGTCGCGTAGTCAGCCACGGAGCGCCTCCACGATGATGGTCGCGCCACAGACGCAGTCCTCGCGGCGGATCATGGTTCCAGCTTTCCCGAGGGCGGCTCAGGCGCACGGCTCGGAACCCATCGGCGATCGAAGCGCAGGAACAGGCTGTAGCACGAGTTGCAGTCACGGGGCATGGTCCATCCGCCGAGGGCGATGGCCTCAACGATTGCGCGGGGCCACGCCTCCCCGTCCGGGAACGTGACAAACCGGGCCGCGGCGTGATCAGGATGGGCGCCAAGGTGACGGTCGCGGGCCCGCTTCCATGTGGCGAGTTGGTTGTCGTGGTATTCGGCGCGCAGCTTCCGCAGCGTCTCGATCTCACGTTGCCATGACCGCCAGTCGTGCGCCATCGCGGAGAGAACCTCGAACGCATCGAGGCGGTCCTGCCCACAATCCCGACATGTGATAACGCGGAGGCGGTCGTCGAGGGTGACGTGCCTGTGGTGGCAGGCGTCCCAGCGCTCGTGCAACATCTCGACCGGGGCAGCCCCGTTGAGCCGTGCGGCGAGCTCGACTACCTTGTCGTCAGCCACGGAGCGCCCCCACGGCTTCGTCTCGCGTCTGCCCGTGCCCGTACGGTCCCCGGAAGCCCCGAAGGGGTGACACCAGAGCAGCGGCCCACGTCCCAGCCCGGCCGCCGACGATGTACGTGCGGGAGTCGATACGGACGCTGTAGGCCCGGTCACGGGGGTCCGGGAGGGGCAACGAGTGCGGGGTGTAGGTCATCGCGCGCGCTCGACGATCTCGAACTGCCACGCGGGCACCATGCAGATGTCGAAGTCCTCCAAGTCGGGCTGTTCGCACTCGCACCCCCACTCGGTCTCTCCGCACTGGCGACAACGATTGGCCAGCTCGCACACCTCATCGCAGGGACAGTCCCGCGTGAAGCCGAGCAGGGTGGCGTCCACCTTGCCCCGGTAGCGGACGCACTGGCCCCACTCTTGGACGGCCTCGCGGGCGACGGCCCACGCCTTGCGGTAGGGCTCGGTCCGAGGCACCCACACCAGCGGGCCGTTCATCTCCATGTAGGGGCCGGGGTCGCCGATCACCGTGCCGCTCGTTTCCGCGCATTCACGGCGTCCCGGTTCGCCTCGACGTAGGCCGCTGCACACTGCCGCTGCTTGGCGTAGGCCGTCAGGGGAACGATGGCGTGTCCCCGGAGGGAGTAGCCCCGGGCGGGGACGGCAGGCTGCGGTCCCTGGTCGATGAGGATGGGGTGGCCCTGACGGTCGTGAACGCGGAGGGCTGACATCAGGACGCACCGTCCAATCTGCGGAGGGCATCGCGGAGAGCCTCATGCGCAGCCCACCAGCGGTCACCGCCGCCGCCAGCGACCATCGGATCCTCGATCACCCGCGCGGCGTCAACCACATCGAGCAGGGCGGGCAGAGCATTGAAGGCAGCGACGATCAGAGCCGAGTTGGCCGTCGGCGAGGCGAGTTCGATGAGATAGACGAGTGTCTCCGGCTCCACGTCGTCGGCGTTTCCCCACACACGGTCATCGCCGACCTCCCACGGTCCCGGCGTTGCCTCTGCCAGCAGTCGGCGCAGCTCGCTCACTTCGCACCCCACATCACGCTCCCCACAGGCCGACGGCCATCACGTAGAGGATCACGACGATGGCGAGGGCCAGTGGGGCACCGATGGCAGCCCGGATCCACTCGGAGCGGGAGAAGCCCATCACGACGCCACCGTCTTTTCAGCGAACGCCCGGAGGATCCGCTTACCCTCAGCGTCGTTTTCCAGCGCCTCGGCCTCGGCGCGGAGTTTCCGAATGCGGAGTTCGAGCTCCACGATGCCGAGAACAGCGGCCTCCCGGTAGAGGTCGATCAGCGGGGCATTGATCGCCGCCCACGCCTGCGTGGCTTCCGCGTTGTGCTCCGTGGCTGTCGCTACCAACTTGAGCGCGGCTGCGATCATCTGCGCGTTTCGCTCGTCGGGGGTGCTCACGACGCGACTCCTTCCAGCGGCACGCCGTACCGCTCAATCGACTCCCGCTGGCACTCGGCACACTCGCCGTGGAGGTCGGCGATCACCTCGAGCAGCCGAGGGCGCCAGCGCTTGCCCTCGTTGGTCTTCATGGGGTGGTGCGTCCCGTTACACAGCCGAGCGCAGTTGGTGGCGATGCTGTCGGACTTCATGGAGATGCCGCCCGAGGCACGGACGTGATCGTTCTCGCTCTGCCCCGCGCAGGTTCCAGGCATCCCAGCCTGCGGGCCGATGCATGGCGGCTGGTGGGTTCGGACGTGCGCGATGACCGAGGGCGGCCAGCGCGTGCCCGCGGAGGGGCGGAGGGCGGTGCGTCTCATGCCCCGATTTCCTCGAGCTCGTCGAACATCGCCGCGCTGGATGCTTCCGACAGCAGGGGTACGTCCGGGGGCGGCTCGTCTGGACCGGGATCGCCCCAGTGCTCGTGGCCGCCCGCCGTGTTCTCTGAGCCCGCGAGATCCGGCCCGGGAGCGGCGGAAGGCTCGGGAGTGGCGTCGTAGGCCGGGATGGCCCAGTCCGGTCCACTGATGGCCGTCGCGTAGATGCGGTACAGCTTCCGCCGTGCCGCCCGGGTGACCTCGAACAGGTCCCCCTCGATGGACACGGGCAGGCCGTGCAGCGATGCGGGGTTGCCGTCGCAGGCCAGGAACAGCGCGGAGCCCATCGCCCCGTCCGCGATGACCTGCGGCCGGTCCTTGCCGTCCCCGACCTCCAGCAGGAAGCCGATCGCATAGGAGCCGTCCGGGCGCAGCCGTGGTGCGAGGTCCGACCGCAGCCCCTCGCCCTTGGCGATGACGCCTGACCGGGCGATGTGGCCCAGCGGCGTTTCCGTCTCGTCGCGGTCGGCGACTTCCTCGAACACCATCGTCGTCGCGGCGTCGATGCGCGAAGCCTCCGCGTCCGACTGGAGGTCGCGGTCCGCCGTGCCCTCCGACGCGATGGCCTTGTCGAACAGCCCGTGGAAGGTGGGGTTGAGGATGCGCGCATTCAGTGCGTGGGTGCCGGTGCGGTCCTTCTCAATGACGGCCTCGCGGCCCTTGGCGGCCGGTACCAGGCGGATAGCCGTGTCGAAGTAGTACGAGGTCGACTTCTCGGCGTCGGGCTTGTGCCCGATCTTCACGCGCTCCGTGCGTCCGTTCGGCCGGACCCGTTCCTCTGTGAGGTCCGTCTCCCGGGCCGTGACCACGACGTGGACGGGCAGGTTCACGAGGTCGGTCATCAGCCGCTTGTAGGCGCGCTTGATCCGCTGCCAGTCGAGCATCTCCAGGTCGGCTTCCGCGCTCTTGCGGACCTCGCTGCGGCGTTCCTGTGCGGCGTCCTGGAGCGTCTCGTAGAGAACGGTCACGGGGTCGATGACGAGCGTCTCGTAGTGGCCGGGGTTCGCCCGGAGGTAGGCGATGGCGGCCTCGACCTGCGCGAACGTCTTGGTCGGCAGCACGTCGAACTCGCTCAGACCCTTCGGCCCGACGCGGTTGGCGTAGAAGGCGGTCCCGCCCTCCGTGTCGATGACTGCCACCGGCCCGGGAGCGGTGAGGGCGAGGTACGTCTTCCCGACGCCCGCCGCTCCGTAGACGAGACACTTGACCTTCGGCGCGACCTGCTCGGCCGGGCGGAATGGGTTCTCTGTCACAGCGCGTTGACCTCCCTGATGAGTGCCTCGAGCAGGCCCGCGAGCGTGATCGACGTCGTGCGGATCTCCTCCCGCCCTGCGATGGCAAGGCGTCCGATGAAGGGGCCGTGCGCGGAGTCGGCGAGCAGCCCGAGGTGCCCGTCGACCGGCTCGTCGTGGAACGCCAGCAGCTGCGCGCGGTCCTCGGGGGTCATGGCGTTCCGGGCCCAGGGCGAAGCCACGATGCGGATCACCGCGAGAGCCCTGAACCCGAGCCACCGCACCGCAGGCAGGGCCGTGTGACGCGAGCGATGCGGTCCCACCAGTGGCCGGAGCCACCGCACTTCGGGCAAACATGGCAGAGGCGCATCACCGATCACCGTGGAGTGCGCGCATCTCGTTCTCGGCCAGCGGTGCCTGTGACCGCTTCCACAGGGCCGCCTCGTGGGCGGTGCTCTCCGTTTCGCCGGGGTATGCCTCGACGTCCGCCAGTTCGTCCATCTCGGCCATCGCTGCCTCGTGGGCGGCGTCCAGGTGGGCTTCGGTGGGGAAGTGGAACGCGGCCCGGAGGTCGTCGACGATGCGCCGGCAGCGGTTGATCTCCCGGAGCGTCACGACGTCCATTGGGTCGCAGTTGGCGAGCAACAGCGCGCGGGCTTCGAGCGCGGGGACGATCTGGTTAGCGTCGAGAAAGGCCAGGTCGATGAGTGTCATGACGCCACGGCCTCACCCGCGACGTCGTCCTCGAGGCCCATCGGCGTGTCGAACTCCGCAACAGCCATTCGGTCCGCCGCGTCATTGCGCAGTTGCGAGAGAACGTCAATGAACCGGTCAATGGCGGCGATGCGCTCGTCGTCGGTGTAGAGCCCGATCCCGAGGCTGAGCCCGTCGAACCGGATGCCGACTACCCGATTGCCGCCGCTGTCAAAATCGAACGGCGCGTACATCGTCTCCGGCATGATCCGAACGCTTCCTGTGAGTGCCATGTGCGTGTGCCTCTCTTGTGTGGTGCGGCCGGGCGGCGTCCTCTCGTCGATAAGCCGCCCGGCCGATGGAGTCAGTCGGCCGCAGGCCCGCTGACCGGATGCCTCTCGGCGCCCGAGTCAGGGATCGGACGGGGCACTACCGCCCGATCCCTGACTGAGGAGTCGGAGGCGCCGAATGCGTTCGTCACGAGGGCGCGGACGTGGTTCGGGCAGCGGCTGTAGACGGAGAACTGGGAGCGCTGCACCTCACGACGGCACCCGAGTTCGACGCAGATGCGCTCGGGGTAGGTCATCGCAGCACGTCCACGAGGGAGGCCACGTTGAACCCAGCGCCCACCATCGTCCCCGCGAGGGCCAGCGACGAGACGAGCGCGAAGCCCGCGAGCCACGGACGCCCGACGCTGACGGTGGGGAAGCGCGACGCGCGGTATTCGTAGGCCAGCGCCACGCCGAGCTTCAAGGCCAGGACGGCGGCGATCCCGCCTGCGGCGTAGGTGGCGGCGATCAGCGGGTTCCGCTCGACGTGGGAG
>Ga0307375_10005468_pt1 | contig 11916 bp, 11 predicted proteins | sample TR1MG_FD_202531 | JGI IMG/M metagenome (GOLD analysis project Ga0307375, IMG submission 202531) | Soil microbial communities from Risofladan, Vaasa, Finland - TR-1 | ecosystem: Environmental > Terrestrial > Soil > Coastal area > Acid sulfate soil | place: Finland: Risofladan, Vaasa | collected... | reverse complement strand
TTGAAGAGTGTGCACTGAGGACCGGTGTCCTGGACAACTCCCGATGCGTCCCACCCGAGAATCCTCGGCAGGTCTTCCACCTTGTCTTTGGGTGCCCTCTGTTTGACGTCCACCGGATTCACCGAAACCGCGCGGACGGCAACCAGAAGGTCGCGACCGCCCGGAACAGGGTCGGGAATGGTCACATCGACAAGAGAGTCCGGATCCTCAATCGGCAGATACCGATACAGGCCGACAGCTTTCACACAGGTACCCCCTCAGCTGTTTGTTGCACGACAAATATACTAAACCCCCGCGGAGTCGGCGCTGCGTTGTCCTGCGGGCGGGAAAGACGTACAATAGACTCAGGTGGACAATGGCGTGAAAAATGGCAGACGCGTGCTGGGTTACGGAGCGATTACTCTCGGGACCGTTTCTACGATTGTGTTCCTCAGTCCGATTTTTCCGATCGGTTTCGAAGCTTTCTTCATTGGAGCAATATTCTTCGGCATTGCCTATTGGGCGCTGGCCAAACCGAGCATCAATGGAATCCTCCGCCGTTTTGTCCCCCGGGCCATCGAACCGTCCATAGAAATCGACCCCCTCCTTCCGGTGCAGATCCTGCGGATGGCCCGGGAACGAGAAGGGAGCCTTACCGTGTCGGAGGTCGCAATCGAACTGAATGTTCCGATTGCGACGGCCGAAGCGGGTCTTCGCGCATGCGTGAGGTCCGGGAGCGCATCCGAAGAGTACGATCTCGCACTTGGATACGCCCAGTTCAACTTTCCGGAGTTCTCGCGGATCAAAGACGAAAGCGAGCAATGAGCGCTCGCTCACTTCGTCTGCGATAGTATCCAGTCCCCGATCTTTTCGAGCACCTCCGGCGCGAAGGTCTCCTGGATCTGGCCGTACTCCTGCGGCAATCCGGTTGTCGCGTGCTGGAAAAGGTGATTCAACCCTTCGAACTTGACGATTTCAACTCGCATATTGCCGCCTGCGTGGACGGCGCGGGCAATCGCGTCGAGATTGAGGTCTGCGAGCACCTGAACATCTTTGGCGCCATTCATCGCGAGAACCGGGCATTGGATGCCGGTCAACGCCAGTGCCGGATCTGAAGACAGGAAGGACCGAAACCACGGAGTGATGACGGTCTCTGCCTGCGGGCCGATCTGATCGGGAGGGACGCCGAGTTTTTCCATCATCGGCTTGAGTCTTTCCAGCACCCGGGTATTGTCAGGTTCCGCAAGAATTGCATCGTAGATGGAACGATTCGCGTCGACCGTCGCATTTATCTGCGCCTCCGGAGCGCCGCCCGCGCGAAGAATTGCCGCGGTCTGCTGCAAAAGAACTTCGTGACCGCTCCACCCTGTTCCCGCAAGAAGCACGATGAAGCCAAGCTCCGGACGGGCCTGTGCAACGCGCGGCGCGATGATCCCCCCTTCGCTGTGCCCGATAACGCCCACCCGCGCAGCTGCGATCTCCGGCTGGGATTGAAGATAGTCCACCGCTGAAATTGCATCGTCGGTCAGATCCGACTCGGTGGCGATCTGTCCGTTCCCGCCGGAGCCTCCGACTCCGCGGTCGTCGCATCGGAGGGTAGCGATACCTCTGCGCGCGAGGTAGTCCGCAATTACGAGAAAGGGTCGGTGGTTGAAAATCTCTTCGTCGCGGTTCTGCGGACCGCTGCCGGTCACGAGCAGCGCCGCCGGAAATGGACCGTCGCCCTGAGGAATGGTGAGCGTCCCGGAAAGCGAAATCGCCGCCGCCGTGTTTGTGATAACCACCTCGCGAGTCGTGTAGGGAAACGGAGGAACCGGGTCCTGCGGACGCCGGACTCGATCGACGTGTTCGATCCGGCTCAGATCGACCGCAAACGAGCTTCCGGCTTGCTTCCATTTCCCGATGATCGAATTATCTTTCCGATTGATGGTCCCTTCGTAGACACCGTGGGTCTCCGGGACATCGAAACAAATGTTCTCGCCGTCAACGACCACCGAGGCGACCGGTATGTCGGCTGTAACCTGGTCGGGGCTGGACGCAACTGCAGTGAGCCGGCCCGGCTCCTCTCTCACGTCAAAGACGAGCCGTATCCTCCCGCCGCCTGCCTCGATGATCCCCTGCCACAGACCGACGAAGGCGCGCCGCGCATCCGCAGGCACTTCATCCGAAGGGTTTTCGTTGCTCATCGATCCTCCCGTGTCATGTGCCGGATGTTATCTGCGCGTCCAGTATTGACCATAGTGCGTCGGAATGTAAATCATATGCCGGTCCCGCGACCGGAGCGCGGCATTTGCCAAATTTCCGCGAAGGGTGTAAAATTGCTGATCGACGACAGGACAAAGCATCGGGGGATTACCGTGGGAATTGCATCGATAATCATCGGCGGCGTGATAGTGATTACCCTGATCTCATCCTTCTTCAGTTATCTTACCGAGAAAAAGAAGCACACCTCGCCGGCACTCGAGTCGAAGCTGGACGAAATGGAAAAACGCCTCGCCGTGCTGGAGTCGCGAGCCGACGACAAGGATGAGCTCGTCGCCGAGCTGGCGAACGACGTTTCTTTCGTCAACAAACTGATCGGTGAGCAGACCGTCAATTCCGATCCGTCGGACCGAAAACGCGGCGCTGACTGATGGCGGCCGATTTCCGGCCCGACTACCGGAATCTCGTCGACGCGCTGCACAGAAAGAGACCGCGGCGTCTTCCGCTCTATGAACACAATGTTTATCCGAACGTTCTCGAAGCGATCATAGGGCGACAGTTCTCCGGGCTCGCTTCCGGCGACGCCGCGGACAAACGGGAATACTTCCGCACCTACTCCGCCGCCCTTTCGGAGCTCGGATATGATGTTGTCCCGTTCGAGGGATGCATCGTGGAGCTGGTCCAGGGAGGAGAGGCGCTCTGCGGCCGCGCAGGAGCGCTTTTCGGATCCCTCGAGCAGATCGAGGAGTACGATTGGGACGGCCTGGTAGAGAACTATTTCCGGCGATTCGGCCCGGACTTCGAAGCTCTGGCAGAGAGCCTCCCGGCGGGAATGATGGCGGTGGCAGGAGTCGGCAACGGCGTCTTCGAGTGCATCCAGGACTTCGTCCCCATGACCGACCTCGCCTACCTCGAGGCGGACGACCCGGAGGCGTACGAGCTTCTCTGGTCGAAAGTGGCCGACCTTCTGGCGGCGATCTGGAAGCAGTTCATTCCGCGGTACGGTGATTCCTACTGCGCCTTCCGGATGGGAGACGATCTGGGGTTCAAATCATCCCTCCTTATACGGCCGCAGACGATCCGAAAGCACATCATTCCCGCCTACAGGCGAATTGCCGACCTCTGCCACCGCGAGGGCAAACCCTTTCTGCTCCACTCGTGCGGACGGATTTTCGAAGTCATGGACGACATAATTGCCGGCGCCCGGATCGACGGTAAGCACTCGAACGAAGATACGATCGCTCCATTTTCCGAGTGGCTCGCGCGTTACGGCGACCGCGTAGCGCTCTTCGGCGGCATCGACATGGATCTGCTTTGTCGGGAATCGCCGGCAGTGATCACCGAGCGGGTGGGCGACCTCCTCGAAGAGGCAAAACCCTATCCCGGGTTCGCGCTTGGCTCGGGGAACCAGATTGCCGAGTACGTCCCGCCTGCCGGATTTGTCGCGATGGTCGAAGCGGCGCGCCGCTTTCGCGGCGAGTGACGGAAGCTGAGCTTTCCGTCGACCGGCGCCAGGCGAATCACGTTCCACGAAAGCCGTGACCGCCGGACTGTCAACACTTCCCCGTCGACACGTCCACTACCCGAGACCGCCCGCGGAAGCACTTCCCCGGGCTTCGCGCTGGTGTTCGCGGCCTTCGGATCTACATGGGTCATTTCCATAGACACCGGCTTCGTCAGGAATGGTGTCCGGTGCCTGACTCCGGCCTCTGATGTGAGCCCCGCCGGAGTCTCCTCTAACGTCCCCCGGGGAATTTTGCAGTCGTGGGAAATCCGCAGCTTGTGGTGGTGATGCTCTGGCTGTTCCAGATTGCGTTTTGCCCATGCGCATGCCGACTATTTCGCCACACAGAAAATGTGTTCTATACTGGTGCACGCCAACTCAAATTGCCTCGTGTTGATAGACTGAGGCCGGCCGAGGAAGCCGATCGACTCCCCTTAGATCAGCAAGGAGAGGAATGATGAAATTTCTGCTCACCTCTGGTGGTGTCACGAACCCCAGCATCCGCGACGCGCTAGTCGACCTGCTGGGCAAGCCGATCACCGAGTCCAATGCACTCTGCATTCCGACGGCGCAATGGGGACACCCCGCGTGCGACCCGTCCTCGGTGCGGGGCTTCGTCGTCGGCGAGCCTCCGTGGCACATGAGCAGCCTGGGCTGGAAGTCGGTAGGCCTCCTCGAGCTGACCGCACTCCCCACCATCGGTGAAGAGCGCTGGGTGCCCTGGGTCCGGGAGACCGACGTCCTGCTCGTGGATGGCGGCGACGCGACCTACCTGTGCCACTGGATGCGGGAGTCCGGGCTGGTGGATCTCTTGCCCTCGCTGTCTGAGACCGTCTGGGTGGGCGTGAGCGCCGGCAGCATGGTGATGACCCCCCGCATCGGTGCCTATTTCGTGGAGTGGCGGTCCGCGCCGAACGACCAAACCCTCGGAATCGTCGACTTCTCGATCTTCCCGCACCTGGACCACGAGATGATGCCGGGGAACACCCTGGCCGATGCCGAACGATGGGCGGCCGGCATCGCGGGTTCGGCGTACGCCATTGACGACGGGACGGCCCTCAAAGTGGTCGACGGCGTTGTCGAGGTTGTCTCTGAAGGTCATTGGAAACTGTTTGAACACTAGTGCGCGAGAGAGTTCCAGTAGAAATGGGGTGCCCGCGAGCGGTTGACCCTGCTCTGAGAGTAATCGTGTTCTTTGAATCCTGGCATGCTGTTTTCCTTTGTCCCCGTCTTGTCAGCCACCGCCGTTTCGGTGCATTTTTCCTTCAGGCTCGTTGGAACGACAAATGGAATGAAAACGACGTGTCCCGTTCGTGTGTCTTTCAGGCATGATTGGAATCGCGATCGGGAAGGCTGCAGAGATAACCAATGATACTTCCAAAAATCAGGGACAAGAGATTTACTACGCTCCGTCGGGGCGGAACGCTAACCGATGAGGATCATCATTTGTTGGCCCTTTGGGCTGCCCAGTGTGCAAACCACGTTCTTCATTTTTTCGAAAAAGCTCGTCCGGATGATGGTAGACCGGGAAAAGCTATTGCATTGACCGATGCCTGGGTTCGCGGCGAAACCACAATGACAGAGGCAAGGATAGCGGCATTTCACGCAAATGCTGCGGCACGAGAGGTACAGGGTGCAGCAAAATATGCGGCACTATCAGCTGGACAAGCCGTGGCGGTTGCTCATGTTGCCGCGCACTATTTAGGAGCAGCAGCTTACGCAATAAGAGCTGTTCTTGCCGCGAGTGAGGAAGATAGCAAAGACGAAATGGGCGGAAAAGAGTGGACGTGGCAAATAAAACAGCTACCCCTGAAACTGAAAGAACTCGCTTTAGAGGATCAGAAGCATAGAAACGGAATATGCTGGAATGTTTTCTATGTCTAGGACAGTACTGCTTTCCAATCCCTCACTTGTTTCTTTGTGCGACGCGTGATCCTGACCCGGAACCTCCCGGCCGCGCAACATCGTTCCCCTTCATTGCGACGAAAATTGACAGCGGAGAGGGAAAAATCTATAATACAGATATATTCTCCGAAACGGTCGATCCGTTTGGTACACATTGGAGAGCCCGCGTGAGCATTAGAAACAAACTTCTCCTATTGAACCTCACCGTCCTCGTTGGTTTTGTGACGCTTATTGTTGTCACGTATGTCTCCATCGGCAATATCCGCCGCCTGAACGAACTCACCAGGGATGGGCTGAATGCCGAATTGGACTTTCAGATACTTACTTCTTATGGCACGGATCTCCTGGTCACCGCCAACCTGGAGGACGCGTTGAGCACCTGGGTAAAACAGCGGGATACTTTCAGCAAAACGCTCAATCAGTTTGTCTCTTCGAAGCTTCTGCAGCAGCTGTTGACTCACGACAGAAAGACGGAAGAACTCGAATCGTTCGCCTATACGTGGCAGGTGACTCAAGGACAGATCGACGAGACCGGAAAAATGATTCAAGAATTGGTCACCGTGCATAAAAAGGACACGGTAATTGTGACCGGACTGATGTCCGGGTATGCCACCTATGGCGATTCAAAGTTCGTGTCCGCGATGTCCAGAGTGACAACACTGTCCAAAGCCCTCCATGAGACCGTGATGAACGGTCTGACGGGGATCATCGGTGACGTGACCGCGAGCGTTGCCGCTGCCGAACGCCGGTTGGTCGGTTTGGTACTTGGGCTTTCCTTGATTGTCACGATCGTTTCCCTCGCCATCTTCCTGTTTTTTGCACGCAGCATGAGCCGACGGTTGCACCGCCTGGGCGGTTCAATGGAGACACTGAAGAGGCGTGACTTCAGCGTTGTTCTGGATGTACGAGGTCGGGACGAGCTTGGTTCCATGGCTCAGGCGATTCTTGGTTTTGTCGGTGATTTTTCCAGCGTGATCACCGGTGTGAAGACAATGGGAAAAGAGGCTGCGCTGCTGAAGAACGAAGTGAGCAGTGCCGCGGTCGAGTCAGCCGCATCTATTACGGAAATGACAGCCAACATTGGTTCGATTGCGCACAGCATCCGGGATTTCGTGGAACACGTAAATCGTTCAAACGAGGCCCTGCGTGGCATCTCGGACAGCATCGATGTTCTGGTCACGCGCGTGGAAGCACAGTCGGAGTTGATCGAACACTCTACCGCCTCTGCGGAGCAGATGAATGGGTCAATCGGAAGCGTTGCCGATATTGCAGCAAAACAGGAAGCCGCCGCGAGGGGGCTTGTGATGCTGACAAACACCGGCGGGGCAATGATCGGCGAGACCAATGAAATGATCCGCAAGATTGCCGAAGACATCAGGCAGATATCCGAAATCCTGGGCATTATCAACAACATTGCAAGCCAGACCAATCTGCTCTCAATGAACGCAGCGATTGAGGCGGCGCACGCCGGGGAAGCCGGTCGAGGCTTTGGGGTGGTTGCCGAAGAGATTCGAAAACTGGCTGATTCCACCAACGCGAACTCGAAACAGATCAAGGTGATGATCAGCGGCATATGGCGAAAGCTGGATGAGGTACTGACAAAGAGTGATAAGAGCCGATCGGCTTTTGTAGACGTCGACCAGGAGGTGAACTCCACGAGTCGAGCCATGAGCGAAGCCGCCTCGGCCACGCGTGAACTTTCAGTTGGCAGCAAGGAAATAACTGACGCAATGCAGAGACTGCTCGGGATCGCAAACACGATCCGCGAGGAGACTCGCAGCATGCGGGAGAATACGGCTGCCGTTATCACCGGCATGCAAAGCATGGAAGGGATCGGCGCGATGGTGAAAAACGGGGTCGAGGAAATAGAGCTTGGAACAAAGGACGTGAATACCGCGATGACCCACGTGATTGACTTGCAGACGCAAATCGGCGATTCGATCGAGAAGCTGAATACCGAAGTCTCCAAGTTCAAAACAAGCGATATGCCGGTCGATTCGGATTCCGACTGATCCCGTTCTTCACAGAACCGCCCCCGACGGACACTTTCCTCTATTCACCATTTACTCATCGTAGTTACACACTTCTCTAACGCGAACGCCACAGGAAACGAATGTCTTGCACGGCAGACTCACAAACGTAGTTTTCCTCGGTGCAGTCGTCCGCACGATGGTTAAAGTCGACGCGCAGCTTCTGTTCCCGCCTGCGTCCTGTTTCCCGCTTCGGAGTTGCCGTTCATGAACGCGTCGACCTCGCCGAAATCATGAATTCCCTGCGGTTCAATACGTTCATCGAGGACATACGCACCGTGCTCACGCCGGAGAATAAGAAGCGTTCTTCCGGTAACTCCTGAGTCGCCGAACTGGATCACGCCGGTCGCCCCGCGAAAAACGCCGAGGCCCGCGAGCGCCTTTCGGACCTCCGCCCCTGTGCGATGCGGCGCGTCGGCCGCCGCGGTGGCGAGGGCCGAAACCGCATCGTATGAGAGGGCCGCCGCGAGGTCCGGCGAGGAACCGAAAGCGGCCCGGTAGGCAACGAAGAATGGGCTTCGGGGGCCCGCGGTTCCCTGCGTCCAGGCGGCACTGACGTAGGTGTCTGAAAGCGGGTCGGCGGCCGCTGCGGAGGCCGTTTCCGATACGGCACTCTCCAGCCATCTGTTCGTCCCGAGCACCGGGATCGGCGGCCCACCGCCCGACGCGGATCTGATTGCGCCAAGAATGCGCATATCCGGCGCGGGCATGAAAACGACGTCCGCACCTGTCCGGGCGAGGAGCGAATGGACCGCCTGCATGTCGCCCAGATCGCCCGATGCCGCGAAATCGACGGAAATGCCTCCCGCGGCAGAGAACGCTTCCCTGAATCGTCTCACCTCCGCGGGGAGGCTGCTCGTGGACGCGGAGATTACCAGGGCGCGTGACCGGTGAAGTTCCGACCGCGCGAACGAAGCGAGCGCCAACGCCTGCATCTCCGGCGTGGCTCCGATTGAAAAAATCCCACCGCCGGCGGCGATCGTACTGTCTGCAGTAACGAACCCGATGACGCCGTGCGCCGCGGCTTCTTCCATCCGTCTTTTCACCTCGGAGGGTGAGGTCTTGAGTATCGAGAGCTGAAATTGCGGGCTATTCCCCTCGCCTGCCCGATCTGCGGCACGCAGAGCAAGCTGTGCGCCGTTTTCTGCGCCGGTTTCGGCCGCGGTCCGGTCCACAGGAACAAGAAGCCCGAACTTCACGGCTGGTTCTTCGGAGCATCCTGCAGCGAAAAAAAGCACCGCAAGCACGGGCGCACATCGCAATCCGGCACTTCGGTAACGTGACGGGCGAATGTTCTGCTTCATCGGAAGTACATCGCAATAGCCGCCCGCTATCGTCCGCCGGATTGCGAGGAATCAAAGTGGTCGACAAAGTCCACTATGCCAAGATAGAGCCCACGGGCGAGCTTTTCGAGGTACGAATCGTCGTGAAGGAGCTTTGCTTCGTCCTTGTTGGTGACGAACCCAACCTCTACCAGCACCGCCGGCATCCGCGAGTTGCGCACGACGTACCAGTCCTGCGCTTTCAAGCCCCGGTCGGTTTCTTTGTCGCCAACAGCTGCGTGAATACCGGCGAGGATGTCCCTGCCGAGCAGTGAGCTCTGAATGGTGTACTCTTCCTCGCGCATCGCGTTCAGAATCGGATAGATCTCTTTCCTGGATTTCACGAGCGACTTCGGGTCGATGACATCGCGTTCGAAGGCAGGCGGCAGATACCACACCTCATATCCGTTTGCTTCGTGATCGAAGGAGGCGTTCGCGTGGATAGAGATAAAAACCTTCGCCTCGTTCGGCGCAAGTCTGACGCTGTTTGCGATCTCCGTGCGCTTCTCCAGACTCACAAAGGCATCGGTTTGACGCGTCATGATGATCTGTTTGTCCGGATAATTGGCCTTGAGCGCCCGTTCGAGGTCGAGGCCAATCCTGAGCACGATGTTTTTTTCCATCAGGTTGCTTTTCTTCCCGCTGAAGGGGTCCTCCAGCGTGCCCGGATCGATCCCGCCATGTCCAGGATCGATGATTATGGCGGCGATGCGGGGCCGATCGGCTGCGACAACCGATGTCAACGCCGTTTCGATCGCATGCGCGCCGCCGTCGGTGAAAAGGATATCACCCTTCGGATCGGTACTGACGCTCCCGATATCGATTTTTTCCCGGTAGTTCACGAGCGCCCAGGGAACACCGGGGCGAAACTCTATCGCGGTTCCCCGCAGAGAGATCACACCGGAGGCCAGAAACGGATCCCATTCGAGGGAGCCGCCGGTCTTCTTGAGTATCGTGCTCACGCTGACTTCACCGTACAGCGCGGTTGCGGCGGAAAGGAGCAGAAAAAAGAACAGTATCGATCTCGACCGGATTGGTCTGCGCGAGCAACTCATATCTTGAGTATCGGTATGCGACCGGGAGTCTGAAATCCAAACGCGACGCAATGGGCCCGGCCATTCCTATTGTCGGCGAAAATTATCTGCGTATGCAATTACACGAGCCGTATTATCAGATACGGCTCACAATGGTAGAATGAAGTGGTGAACCGACGAATATCCTTCCACCTTCTCCTCGCCGCAGCGGTTCTTTCGGTGACCGCCTGCGCCCATCCGGTTATCGACTTCAGCTTTCACCGCGATCTGCCGTCAACCTCCGGATCTTCCCCGGGCGCCGCGGCGGACTCGCTGCCGCTTGTGATGGATCATCGGATTGCGATTGGCAGCGAAGGCTCATTCCTGCCGGCGGTGGATCAATCCGGAAAAAAACCGGCCCGTTCAACGGCGCGCTTCTCGCTGAAGAATGAGGCGACCGTCGCCTCAGGCGAGGTGTTTTCGATCACCTACAGCTCAAACGGCGAGCCGCTGCGGCTTCAGTTGTTTGTCCGCGGCAGCGGCTCTACCGCGCCGGGAGAAATCGCCACCGATCTCCCCGCCCCGGAGGCCGGCGATAGTCACACGAGCTACCTCGTCCCGCTCGATGCCGGCACGCGGCTGACCGGGTTTCGGGTTACAGGCGGAACGCCGGGTGCCGTTGTAAAGATACTCGGAGCAAGGCTGACCAACGACTATCCGGGCGTACGACTGGAAAACGGCGGGCTCGTCATCCGTGCCGGCGTCGGGTACAAGTCGGTCCGTACCGGAGACAGCGAATCATCGACCGTAAGTTTCGCCTCGCTTTCAAACGGTGCAGCAGGCCGGCAGGTTCAGGTTGCGGTCACCTACGCGTACCAGCCTGGCTCCGGCAGGGTAGGCGCAACACTGTGGAATGCATCTGCAACAAAACGATTCGTTATCGAACCACATTCGGGCGAGCACACCGACTACTTTTACACGGCGATGTGCGGATTCGTCCCGGAGAATCTCGAAATTACGTCGAGTCGGTCCGGTTTTCGGCTCGAATCGGTTTCCGTCACTGCGCCGCAAGGCTCAACACCGATACCAGCCGATCTCGGCGCGGTGCTTCTCTACGATCCCGCCTCCTGGCGGCAGCCGGACTACGAGCTGTTCTCGTGGAATCTCGTGCCATCGGTGCTCGTTGTCGACTTCCGGAACCTTGCCGTACAGGCGCGCTACATGAAACGACTTGCCTTCTTCGTCGAGAAGGCGGGCTACGCGGGAAAACTGTGGCCGAACTCGATTCTCGATTCGATGCACGGCTGGAACGCTCACGACTACCGGCCGGAAGATCTGGCTCGCTTCTTCACCGCAGCGGTCGCCGATCATTTCTCGCTGAATCCGGAGGAGGTCCGACTGGCGGAAATCCTCTCGGCAAACGGAGTGATCAGGAAAGTGGGAGCCGGATTCGTTCCGGGAAACGGGGCGATCATCACCGCATCCCACGACGATCCCTACTGGCTGCGCTACCTCCTTCTCACTCATGAAGGATACCACGGCATTTATTTCACCCATCCCGCCTACCGGGAGGCGATCGCGGGAATCTGGGCTTCGATTCCGCTTCAGGAAAAGGAGTTCTGGCAGCTCTTTCTCGGGTCGAAAACCTACAATTCCCGCGACAGCTACCTGGTGGTCAACGAGTTTCAGGCCTACCTTATGCAGCAACCGGTATCGGCGATCACAGCCTACTATGACCGCAACGCCCGGGAACTTTCGCGTTCGCCTGCGTGGAATCGCCTCGGGATCGGCCCCTACCTCCAGGGCCACCCGGCGATGTTCGCAGATGCAGCGCACGCCGTCCAGGCGGCTGTCTTCGCGGCCGCCGGAGTCGACGCCGGGGCGCTCGTGAGTATTCTTCCCGATTCAAAATAGAGTTCTATATTCCCGGATACACGAAAGAGAAGCCTGGGGCGGCCGTC
>Ga0307375_10005466_pt1 | contig 11917 bp, 8 predicted proteins | sample TR1MG_FD_202531 | JGI IMG/M metagenome (GOLD analysis project Ga0307375, IMG submission 202531) | Soil microbial communities from Risofladan, Vaasa, Finland - TR-1 | ecosystem: Environmental > Terrestrial > Soil > Coastal area > Acid sulfate soil | place: Finland: Risofladan, Vaasa | collected... | reverse complement strand
GGCCGCGGCCCTCAGCTCCTCGGCCCGGGGCATGGCGTGTTCGAGGCCGCAGTGGGGCATGAGAACGACGAACTCCTCCCCGCCGAAGCGGGCGGCGTAGTCGCCGTCGCGTAGAAGCGAGAGGATGAGGGCGCCTAACTCGCGGAGGACGACATCGCCCGTCTGGTGTCCGTAGCGGTCGTTGATAGCCTTGAAATTGTCGACATCGATAACGAGGAGACTTTCATCGTAATGGTGGCGCAAGGCCGTCGAGATCTCCTTCGGAGCGATCTCGAACAGGCTGCGGCGATTGAAAAGGGAGGTGAGTTGGTCGCGCATGGCCAGCTCCAAGAGGAGTTGTTGCTGGTTTTCGAGGCGGTCGATGAGGTGCTTGTTCTGGAGAAGGGCCGAGAGGCGCGCGACGAGCTCGCGCGGGACCACGGGCTTGGCGACGAAGTCGTTTGCCCCCGATTCCAGGATTGCTACCTTCCTCTCGCTGTTCTCGAGGCGCGAAAGCACGAGGATGGGGATCCTGCTCCGCTTGCCCGCCCTGACCGCTTGCACGAGATCGAGGGCGGTGCGCTCGCCTCGCAGGTCATAGTCGGCGACGATAATGTCGTAATTGGCGGTGGCAAGGAGGTCGAGGGCCTCCTCGACGCTCGAAGCGCCATCGATCTCCACCGGCCTGCCGCCGAGGATCTGTCGGAGCAGGGTCATCTCGGTGGCGCTGTCCTCCACGTGGAGGATCCTGCCGCTGATCGGATCGTCGTTCCGCTTGACGGAGACGAAGTTCCGCAGCCAGACCTTGAAGGACTGGAGCTCGCTCTTCCGGAACACGGCGGAGAAGCCGGCAAGGAAGGCTTCCCTCTCGATCGCGACGCTCGCGGAGCCCGTGATGAGGACCAGCGAGACGGTCGACCAGGCGGGGCAGGCCGCCAGCGCCCGCTTGAGACCGATGCCGGTTATGTCGGCCGTCACCTGGTTCGTGCAGATCAGGTCCGGGATCCGTCCATGCCTGATGCATGCCAGCGCCTCGGCGCCGGAGGGAAAGGCAACCACGGAGATGCCCGCTTCCTGGAGCATCGAGACGAGGACGTTTCTCATGAATCGGGAGAGCTCGACGACGAAAGCATCCATCCAATTGATCCTTTTTATATGGCCAGTCGCTTCTCGCCTTCGAGGCCGCGCTGGTCCGTGAGGTCCTGGCTCGATTCGAGGGTGCCGAGGTAGGCGCCGGAGGCGTCGCGCAAAGCGACATAGCGGATGTACACGAAGCGACCCCGATGCACGATCCAGAATTCCTCCCTGTCGCGGCTTCCCGACCTGAAGGATTCTATGATGTCCATGACCCGGTCGACGCTCGAGGCGGGATGGCAGTTCCGGACCTCGCGTCCGATGATCGAGGGAGAGCGGGGGAAAATCCGCTGCGGGCCGTTCGAAAACCAGGCCACCCTGTCGTCGGCGTCGACGAAGGTGAGATCGACAGGGAGGGCCTTGAGGAGGGCGTCGAGGACCGGAAGCCCGAGTCCGCCCGCGTCGAGTGGCAGACGCGGTCCCTCCCTTCCTCCGCCTTCGAGGCCGACCGGGGCCGGCGAGGGGAGGGAATGCGTGAAATCTTCGGCCTCGGCCTCCGCCTCGAGGACGGCGATCTCGGCCCGGTCGAGGAAGGCGAAGCCCATTGCCCGGGACTCGCGATAGAGGTCGAAGCGCTCCTCCCGCGACAGGATGGTCGAAACGAGGGGAAAGAGGATTCGCTCCTCGCGGAAGACGATCGCGAAGGCCGCGAAGAAGAGCCGCCCGGTGGCCGCGTTGAGCGATGCCAGATCGAGGGCGGCGCCCTCCCTCGCGATGCGCTCGACGAGGGTCATCTCCTCGCGAACCCTGTCGTGGAGCGACCACATGAGGGAGACGCAGCGCCAGTGGGTATATTTCTTTTCGAAGACAGGGAAGAGGATATTCTCTTTCTTGTGATAATGGATTCCGATGGGCCCGAGTCGGCCCAATCCCTCCCTGATGGCGGCGAGCAGTTCGGCCGCGGTTCCGGCCTCTCTGGGCGCCCTGTTGATCGCCGCGAGGGGGCCGCGCAGCGAATCGAGGGCCTTGCGGATTTCCGCGTTCTCGGCGACGAGGGATCCGAGGAAGGGGTCCTCGGGGACGAACTCGCGCCTTCCGAGGGCCGATCCAAGGAGGTTGATGAATTTGGCCACGGCGGCTTCGAGGAGGGGGAGGGCCGTGCCTTCGGCGATGAGGGCGTCGATGGCCATCGCCGCATCCTGGGCAGTGGCCGAATCGATGGCTCCGCGCGTCTTTTCGATGTCCTGGGCGCTAAGGGGGGCCTTCAGCAGCTTACGGAGGATTTCCGCGAGTTCGAAGGGCCTTCGCGCCTCGTCGTCTTTGAGGTCGAACATGGAACCACTTTAGCAAGTTCCGGCCCTTCGCGCGAGCTTTATCGCCGGGCCAGACGGATCTTGTCTCGGGGGGCCCGGCCGACTACCTTGTAAGCCATGGATGAGAAGGAAGTCGCCGCCATCGAGGCGGGAGCCGATGACGATACGGTCACCGCGGCCAAGGCCGTGCTCGATGGCAGCGGGGCCAGGGGATTCAAGAAGATTCTTCCCTTTCTCGGCCCCGCCTTCATAGCCAGCATCGCCTATGTCGATCCCGGCAACTTCGCGACCAATATCGAAGCAGGCTCGAAATTCGGCTACCTCCTCCTCTGGGTGATCTTCGCCAGCAACCTGATGGCGATGCTGATCCAGTCCCTTTCCGCCAAGCTGGGCATCGTGACCGGTCGGAATCTCGCGGAGCATTGTCGGGACAGCTTCCACCCCTATGTCATCAGGGCCCTGTGGGTGCTGATGGAACTCGTGGCTATGGCGACGGATCTGGCCGAGTTCGTCGGGGCCGCCCTGGGCTTCCAACTCCTCTTCGGCTTCCCCCTCGCACTCGGCGGCATCCTCACGGCCTTCGCGACCTTCCTCATCCTCGGCCTCGAAAGACGGGGTTTCAGGCCCCTCGAAGCCGTCATCACCGGCTTCCTCGGCATCATCGCCCTTTCCTATGTCTTCGAGACCTTCGTCGCCCGTCCGGATTGGGCGGCCATGGGTCTCGCCTTCATCCCACCCCGTTTCTCCGGTTCGGAGAGCGTCGTCCTCGCCGCCGGCATCCTCGGCGCGACGGTGATGCCACACGCCATCTTCCTCCACTCGGCCTTGACCCAGGGTCGGATCAGGGTGACCGAGGAGGCCCACGTCCGCCGCCTCCTCTCCTTCGAGCGCATCGACGTCGTGATCGCGATGGGGGTCGCGAGCCTCGTGAATGCCGCGATGCTGGTCATGTCGGCCTCGACCTTCCACGCGAGCGGCAATGCCGTGTCCGGCATCGAGGAGGCGAGCCGCACCCTCGAGCCCCTCCTCGGCAAGGCGGCGAGCTGGGTCTTCGGGCTTTCCCTCCTTGCCTCGGGCCTGGCCTCGTCGACCGTGGGCACGACAGCCGGGCAGATCATCATGCAGGGCTTCGTGAGGCGGCAGATCCCCATCTGGGTCCGCCGGGCCATCACCGTGCTGCCTTCGATGGTGGTCATCTCCCTCGGCCTCGATCCGACCGCCACCCTGGTGGCGAGCCAGGTCCTCCTATCCTTCGGTCTCCCCTTCGTCGTCATTCCCCTCGTGTTCTTCACCTCCTCTCGGCGGCGAATGGGAATCTTCGCCAATCGGATGCCGACCATCCTGGCGGCCGTCCTCTCGGCCGGGGTCATAGTCGCGCTCAACCTGTACCTCATTGTCCGGGCCATCGCCCCGGGGCCCTGAGAGGGGCGAAAGGACGCTCCGATGAAAAGGATACTCGTACCGCTCGACGGTTCCGCCCTGGCCGAGCGAGCCCTGCCCGCAGCCAGGCGCATAGCCCTCGCCCTCGAAGCGGAACTCCTCCTCCTCCACATCATCGAGCTCTCGCCCCCGGGCGCCGTCCACGGCCAGAGCCACCTCGCGACCGCCGAGGCGGCCAGGGCCTACCTCGTGGAGAAGGCGGCCGGCATCTCCGGCGTGGCCGTGGCGATCCATGTCCATGAGGAGGGTAGGCCGGACACGGCCAGGGCGATAGGCGAACACGTGGGGGAGCTCAATTCGGACCTCGTCGTCATCGCGACCCATGGCCTCCATCGCTTCGGACGCTTCCTCAGGGGCAGCCTCGCCCAGCGCGCCCTCTTCTTCGGCGGGGCTCCGGTGCTGACCATTCCCGCCGAGACGGCGACCGAACCCGAGGGCTGGCGCCGGCTGTCCATCGCGGTGGATTCCTCGGGGGAACACGCCATGCCCCTTGAATGGCTCGGCGATTTCGCGCGGGCCCTCGGCCTCGACATCGAGTTCCTCGCGGCGATGGACACGAAACGGAGCCTCTCGGGCGAAGAGTGGACGATAGCGAGGAGCATGCCCGGCGCCATGGCCCAGGCCCTCGAGGCGGCGGTGGTCGAGGCGGAGGCCTGGCTCGCCGGCCTCGCCAGCCATCCGGCCCTGGCCGGCATCGCGGTGCGGACCGAATTGCTCCGGGGAAGCCCGGAACATGTCCTCAAGGCCCACGGGGGGGGAGGCCACGGCGACATCGCCGTCATCGGCACCCATGGGAGGACGGGGCTCGGCGCCCTCTGGGAAGGCAGCGCCGCAGCGAAGATCCTACCGCGTCTAAGCGGTCCCGTACTCCTCGTCAGGCTCGCCGCAGAGAAGTGAGCTGTCCGTCATTTCCCGCGCCTCGACCGGAGGCGCGGGACGGCCAGGCGCCACGAAGAAATTTCAGCCCTTGAGACCGAGGACCTCGTTGTTCTTCGCCCGGATGCTGGCGTGGAGGGTCTTGTCCTTGGCCAGGGACTGGCCGTAGGAAGCCATCAGGCGATTGAAGGTGGCCTGCCAGGCAGGGCTCTTGGCGCGGTCGGCGAAGCACTTCTCGATGAGCTTGACCATGGTGGGGACGGCGGTCGAGGCACCGGGGGATGCGCCGAGGAGGGCCGCGATGGAGCCGTCGGCCGCAGAGACGACCTCGGTGCCGAATTCGATCTTCCCGCCGCCCTTCGAGGCGTCGGGCTTCATGATCTGCACGCGCTGGCCGGCGATGGCAAGGCTCCAGTCCTCGGCCCTGGCCTCGGGGAAGTATTCGCGGAGGGCCCTGACCCTCGCGTCGTTGGACTGGAGGACCTGTCCGACGAGGTAGCCGACGAGGCCGAGGTTGCGGAGTCCGGCCGATGAGAGGATAAGGATGTTCGAGGGCTTCACCGAGCCGGGAAGATCCCAATAGGAACCTTCCTTCAGGAACTTAGTGGAGAAGCCGGCATAGGGGCCGAAGAGGAGGGAGCGCTTGCCGTCGATGATGCGCGTGTCGAGATGGGGCACGGACATGGGCGGGGCGCCCAAGGCCGCCTTGCCGTAGACCTTGGCCTCGTGCTGCTTGATGATCTCGGGCTTGGAGCAGACGAGCCACTGACCCGAGATGGGGAAGCCGCCGTAGCCCTTGCCCTCGGGGATGCCCGACTTGGCGAGGAGGGGGAGGGCGCCGCCGCCCGCGCCGAGGAAGACGAACTTGGCCCTGACTTCCTCGCGCTCGCCGCTCTTGCGGTTTTTGACGACGAGGCGCCAACTTCCGTCGGCTTCGCGCCTGAGGTCCCTGACCTCGCTGCCGAAATTCATGGAGAAGTTGCCGCTCTTCTGCAGGCTGTCGAAGAAGGCCTTGGTGAGGGAGCCGAAGTCGACATCGCTGCCCCGATCGACGCGGGAGGCTGCGACCCGCTCGCCCTTGTCGCGGCCCGCCATTATGAGGGGGGCCCATTCGGCGATCCGGGAGCCGTCTTCGCTGTAGTCCATCGAGGCGAAGAAGTGATGGGCCTTCATGGCATCGTAGCGGGAGCGGAGGAATGCCACATTGGATTCGCCACGGACGAAGGTCATATGTGGGCAGGCATTCATGAAGGTAGAGGGCTTGGGGAGCCTTCCGGCCCCGACGAGGCTCGTCCAGAACTGGAGCGAAACCTCGAACTGCTCGTTGATGCTGAAGGCCTTGGTCGGGTCGACTCCGCCGCCCTCCTTGGCCGGGGTATAATTGAGTTCGCAATTGGCGGCATGGCCGGTACCGGCGTTGTTCATGGGATCGCTGCTCTCGAGGGCGACCGAATCGAGGCGTTCGAAGGTCCTGATGCTCAGGCCCGGATCGAGTTCCCTGAGGAGCATGCCGAGGGTGGCGCTGTGAATACCCGCCCCCACAAGGGCGACATCGACAGCCGAGATTGCTCGTGAAGACATATATGCCTCTTCATGTATGAATAGATCCAGGTTCGGGAACGTAGGTTCCTCTGAACATAGTAAAAACAGTATCCCTCCGCTTTGCCGATTCGTCAAAGGGGAATGGATAAAGAAAGCAGGAATCGAGGGGGGGGCGCCGGATCAGCGCGAATGGCCGGGAAGGCTGAAACCGAGGCGGGAAAGTTCCTCTTCGAGTTTCTTCTGCGAAATCGGCTTGACCAGGTAGCTCGTCGCCCAGCCCTCGTTGTATGCCTTGATGACGTTGTGGGGATCCTCCAGGACAGAGGTCATGACGACGCGCGCCTCGTTCTGGGGCCTGACCTTCCAGTCGCTCTCGAGGGCCCTTATCTCGCGGAGAGCCTCATGGCCGCTCATGCCCGGCATGACGATGTCGAGGAAGACGAGACGATAGGGATCGCCTTCCTCGATGGATACCCGGAAGGCTTCGATGCAGGCGCTTCCCTCGGTAACCACGTCGACTTCGCCATAGGCCGCGAGGAGCTTCTGCAGAATTCGTCTGCTCGCGAAGTCGTCGTCGGTGACCAATATTCTCATCGAATCCCCCGGAGCCATTGTACCGTGCAATGGCGTCCTGTCAACGAGGCGAGTTATCCGGCAAAGCCGGATTTCCCGCGTCGCCGAGGCGGGAGGCGAACTCTTCGAGTTTCATGTAGGCCAGGTTTACGCGAGAGGCGAGGTCGACGAAGTTCGCGACATCGCCGGCGAGGACGGCCGCTTCGAGGCCCTGGGCCGCGAGAGCCAGGCCCTCCGCCCCTATGGTGAGGGCGCCACCCCTCACCGAGTGGGCGAGGCGCCTCAGTCTCTCTCGATCGGCGGCGGCGATGGCGGCGGCGATGCCCTGGCGCTTCCCCTCAGCCTCGCCCAGGAAGGCGGCGAGGACCTCCTCGAGGAGCTCCCCATCCCCACCGAGCCTTTCGAGGGCCGACTCGAGGTCGAGGACAGGCTCCTCGATGGCCGCGGCCGGCGACAGGGAGCCCCGATCGCCCGATTCGTTCGTCGGCTCCGCCATGGCCCTGATCGTATCCTCGATGAGCCTGCCCACTTCCTCGGCCTTGACCGGCTTGGCGATATATCCGCTCATTCCGCTTTCGCGGATCGCCGCCTGGACCTGGGATTCGGTGTGCGCCGTCATCGCGATGATGGGAAGCCGCGCCGCGTCATATCCGGCCTCGCCCCCCCTGATCCTGCGCGCCGTTTCGAAGCCGTCGATGCCGTCCATTTCGATGTCCATCAGGACGAGGTCGAAGTTCGCGGCGGAGAGGGCCGCCAACGCGGCCTCGCCCGAAGGCACGCGCTCGGCCCTGTGGCCGGCCCTCTCGATGTAGTTCCCCCCGATCAAGGCGCTCACCTCGTCGTCCTCGACGATGAGGACCTCGAGCCGCCGATCCATCAAGACGAGGCCTTCCTCACTGTCCCACGGCGAAGCGCTTGACCTTCTTCGTCGTCGTCATTTCGAGGGCCTTGTCCAAGAGGCTCGTCTTCGTGATCCGCTGGTAGGGGAGGAGATCCTCGTTGACCTTCGCGACTATCGACGCGATGCGCTCGGCGATCTCGGTTGCCTGTTTTCCCTTGGCGAAATCCTCGGAGGGGTAGACGAGAGCCTCGATTTCCTCGGCCGCCGAGGAGGCGTCCGGTATCCAACCACGTATGAGGATCTGGTCAACCTCCTCGAAGAGCTGAAAGCGCTCCTCGATCTCCTCGGGATAGACGTTCTTGCCGCCTCCGGTGACGATGAGGTTCTTCGCCCTTCCCGTGAGATAGACGTAGCCCTCCTCGTCGATCCAGCCCACGTCGCCGGTCTTGAACCAGCCGTCGGCGGTGAAGACCTTGGCCGTTTCCTCGGGGGCGCGGAAGTAGCCCTGCATCACCATCGGGCCCTTGACGGCTATTTCTCCACGGCCATTGGGATCGGGACGGCCCTCGGCGTCGATCGGCTCGAGGAGCTTGGCCTCGACCCCCGGGATGAGCTTACCGACCGAGCTTTCCTTGTAGTGTTCGACGGGGTTGAGGGTGATGATGGGCGAGGTCTCCGTAAGACCGTAGCCCTGGATGAAGTCGATGCCGAGCTGGTTGTACTTGCGGAAGACCGAGGGGGCGAGGGGGCCGCCGCCGGAAATGCAAATGCGGATCGTCCGGAGACTCGCCTTGTCGAGGACGGCGCCGAAAAGGCTCTTGCCGGGATTGACCCCGGTCGACTTCTTGATGAGGCCCGACAGGGCCATGAGGAAGCCGAGGAGGCCGCTCACGAGGGCTCCCTTTTCGCGTATGCCCTTCATGATGCCGGCCAGGACCTTGTTGAAAAGCAGGGGGACTCCCAGGAGCATCGTGATCTTTGCCTCTTTGAGGTCCTTCAGGATCTTGCTCGTCGCCATGGAGCGGCCGAAGACGATCTCCGCCCCTACCGAGATGGCCTCGATGAAGACGGCGAGCATCGTGTAGGAGTGGTGGAGGGGGAGGAGGGCGTAGAAGACGTCGCTGGGATAGATTGTCAGGTTGGCCTGGGCGAGGAAGCAGTCAGCGACGAGGTTGCGATGCGAAAGCATCACGCCCTTGGGCGTGCCCGTCGTGCCGGAGGTGAATAGAATGGCGGCCGTATCGCTTTCGCCGCGGCGGACCCGGGGAATGGGGGAGGCCGCCGCCTCGTCGTAGATGTACGAGGGTTTTTTCCGCGAGAGGGAATATACCGCGGCGAGGCCGGCGCCCTTGGCCGCCCCTCCCTCGCCGCCCCTGGCGACGCCGATGTCCTCCCACTTGTCTTCGTCGACGAAGGCCACCTTGGCGTCGGCGGCCTTCACCAGGCGCGCCGTCTCCTCCTTGCGGAGCTGGGCGTCGATGGGAACCACCGTGGCGCCGGCGTGGAGGGCCGCCAGCCAGGCTACCGCCCATTCCGGGCCGTTCTTGCCGGTGACGATCACGCGGTCGCCGGGCACCACCCCGTCCCGGACGAGGCGGGCGGCGACGCGGCCCACGAGGGTGGCGGCCTCCGCGTAGCTCAGGCTGATCCTTTCCGGGTCGTAGATCGTGAAGCAGGGCCGCTCGCCGTATCGCTCGGCCGTGATGGTGAAGAGCTCGGCCATGGTCGGCCATTCGCCCTCGAAAATTCTGCCGCGGAAGCCCGCGAGGAAGGCGTGGGGGACTTTGGATTGCATGGAAACCTCCGACATGGAGCTGATCGTATTCAGCTGAACTTAAAGAAATCGAGACGATCCCCCACCTTGTCGTGGAGCTCCCTCATCCCCTCCGAAAGGAAGCGGACGAGGCGGGGCAGGGAGGTCGCCGCAGTTTTTCACAATAGGCTATGCCGACCTTGATGGCAAGCTTGAGCCCCCTGCTTTCGAGCAGATCCCCGGCGAGCGAGTCGACGAGGGCCCCATCCGCCACGCCGCCGCCATGCCGCTGCAGCGCCCGGCAAGGCTCAAGCCTCGGCGATACCCGTGGGGACCTCGAGGGACAGGAGCGAACCCTTGCCGCCGGGTGAGCCGATCGAGAGTCGGCCCCCCAATTCGCGCGCGAGCTCCGAGGCGATGGTGAGGCCGAAGCCCCCGTCCCTCTCCTGCTCGAAGCCGGGAGGGAAGCCTCTGCCGTCGTCGGCCACCTCGATCCGGAGCCCCGCGGCGCATCGCGAGAGTCGCAGGGAGATGCGGCCCTCCTCCCCCCAGGGGAAGGCGTATTTGAACGCGTTCGTTACCAATTCGTTGATGATTATGCCGAGGGACGAGGCGACCTTCGCCGTCGCGAGGATGGGTTCCAGGGAGCGTTCGATCGCGATGGGGCGCGGCCCGATCGACGAGGCGGCCACCGCGTCGAGGAGCTCTCCGACATAGGAGCCGAGGTCGACGTTTCGGAGGTCGGGCGAGAGGTGGAGGTGGTTGTAGAGGAGGGCCATCGAGTCGATCCGGCCGGCCGCCATCAGGAGGGCCTCGGAGCTATCCTTCGATCCCGGCGTCGCGGCCTGCATGGATAGGAGGGATGAGGCGATCTGGAGGCTGTTCTTGATGCGATGGTTCACCTCTCGAAGAAGGGTCTCGAGCTCGGCCGTCCTCCTCGCGACCGTGGACTCGAGGCCGTCGAGGGTCGTTTTGAGCTTCGAGGCCATGGTCTCGAACGAAGAGGAGAGCTCCCTTATTTCTTTAACCATGCCGGGCCTGCGCCGCTCCTCGGCCCAGAGCCCGGAGGCGAGGCGGGCCGCCCTGTTCCCGAGTTCGACGACCGGCCTCGCTATGGCTCGGCCGACGAGATAGCCCAGGCTCGCCATCACCATGGCGGCGCCGAGGACGAGGAACATGGCGACGCGGCGGAAGTCTTCGAGGGGGCCAGCGAACTTCCCCTCGTCCAGGAGGACGCCGGTTTCGAGCTCGAGACCAGCGGGGCCATGGAAGGGCTGAAGGAGGAGGCTCCAACTCCGACCTCCCGAGCGGAAGTGGTAGCTGGACTGTCTTCCCCCCCTCATCCGCGTGCCGGCGTCGCGGATGAGGGGGCCCGGGCTGCTCTCGCTTCCCTGTGGCGCCAGCCCTTCTCCGGATTGGGCGAGCTGCGATGAGGAGGCGAGGATGGTCCCCGAGGCATCGATGATGAAGGCGAGGGCGGTAGGCTCAGGAAGGGCGTCTTTGAGGAATTTCGACACCTGGACGAGGGCGACGCCGCAATGCACGACGGCCACGAGCCTCTTCGTCTCGTCTCGCACCGGATAGGCGATGGCCATCCCGTACAAGGCGTAGGGGGAGAGGGCGCTGGGCATGGTCCAGAAGGGCTCTGCCTCTCCGGAGGCTTCGATGTACCAGGGCCTGGCGCGGGGGTCGAAACTCTGGCCTATGGCGAGAAGGTGGCCAGGCTTGTCTCCCTTGTCGATCTCGCGTCGATATTGCCGGAAATTCGTGGATGGGTCCGATTCGAAAAGGAGGAGGGTCCCGTTTTCCGGGGAGCGCGAGGCGGAGGTATAGGATCCGTCGGGAAGGGCGATCGCGCTGAAGGTGAGCCAGGGATAGTGACGGATCTTCGGAACAAGCTCTTTTTCGATGCTGGTCCTGTCTCGGATGTCGAGATCGCCGTTCAGTATCCGATCGACGGTCGTGGCTCCGGCCTGGGCGGGGTCGCGGAAGAAGGTTCTGAGATAACCGGAGAGCCGATCGCCGAACTCCCGCGCGAAGAGGCTGGCCTCGTCTTTGACGGCGGCGCCGAGCGCATTGGAACCGGCGACGATGAGGACGAGGGCGAAGAGGAGGCCGAGCAAGGCGAAGGGCAGGGTAATGCACACCGCGAGCGGGCAGGTCTGCCAGGATTTCCCCCACTTCCTTCCCATCACTCGAGTATAGGAGTCTGGCCCAAGGGGCGCAAATCCTCCGGAGTCGCTCCCGGAGTGTTTGGAAGTGGAGGGGGCCGGGGGTAAACGCCGATATTATCGACATGAGCCTGCCTATCCTGTCCTGGAACAGTCGCCCGCGCGCCCTATGGAACGCTCTCGTCCTCGCGGCAATCATGGGTTTCGCCTTCATCATCACCTATGGGGAGGTCTTCAGGGGTTTTCGTCTCGACCCTCTCTACTACGGCCTCAACCTAATCTTCCTGGTCGACCTCCTCCTCAATTGCCGGACGACGGTCAAGAAGGGGCATATACGCATCCTCGAACCGCGGGC
>Ga0307375_10005465_pt1 | contig 11917 bp, 10 predicted proteins | sample TR1MG_FD_202531 | JGI IMG/M metagenome (GOLD analysis project Ga0307375, IMG submission 202531) | Soil microbial communities from Risofladan, Vaasa, Finland - TR-1 | ecosystem: Environmental > Terrestrial > Soil > Coastal area > Acid sulfate soil | place: Finland: Risofladan, Vaasa | collected... | reverse complement strand
TATCTACCCGTGCTGAACGGTCCCGCAATGGGGCAGATGGTACCGAACAATGAGTACAGCGCACAGGCGGCGAAAGACGTTGTGCTCGAACCAATCAGTCCGGTGTTCGGCGTTGGCGACCCTGCTCTTGATGCAGTCGGCAACTTCCTGACGCCAGCTCTGAGTGGCCAGCTTTCGGTAAGCGACGCCATCTCCAAGTTCAAGCAGCAGTTGCAGAGCTACGCTCAGTAACATCTGATTACGCAGTTTCGGAGGTCGCCCGAGTGGCGCGGCCTCCGATCTCTGTTTGTATGGTGGGTACCCATTGTCGAAGCCGGCCCTCGGCGTGAGGATTGGACAGTATGAAAGCCAGCAAGAAGTTCAAGTCGTTTTCGTGGCGTTCCGTAATCATACTGGTTGCGCCGTTCACCATCGTGTATCTCGCATTTCTGGTGTATCCGACCATCAGGGTGATCACTCTGAGCTTCACCAATGCCGACATCGCCGGGCGGGGAAAGTTCATCGGCATCGAGAACTATATTCACCTGATCCATGATTCGCTGTTCTGGAGTTCACTCTGGCATACGATCTACTTCATCCTCCTCACCGTTGTGCCGAACACCGCAGTCGGCCTGATCTTTGCACTTATGATCATTCGATTGAAACGGCTCCGTAACTTCACCATGGCGCTGGTGTTTCTTCCCTACATACTCCCGGTGAGCGTTGTGACGCAGGTCTTCCTGTGGGTGATGGATTCAAACTACGGAATCATCAATTTCCTGTTGGGAACGAAAATCAACTGGTTCCAGGATGTGAACTGGGCGATGCCTTCGGTCGCTTTCGTTACTATCTGGTGGACCGTCGGTTTCAACATCCTGCTGTTCATTGCAGGACTTCGTGCAATTCCGCCTGAATACTACGAGGCGGCGTCGCTCGAGGGTGCCGGAGAAGGGTTTCGTGCGTTCCGCTATATTACCTGGCCTCAGCTGTGGCCCGTGACCTCGCTCGTTCTGGTATTGCAACTCATTGCTCAGTGGCAGATCTTCAATCAGGTCTACCTGCTGACCAACGGCGGACCGTTCAATTCGACGATCGTCGTACTTCAGCACATGTACACTGAAGCGTTCCAACGCTACCGCGGAGGATATGCCTCCACAATATCGATTGCACTGTTCGTGCTGATTCTCATCACCTCTGGTCTGCAACTCAAGCTGTTGCGCGGAAGGGGCAACGTATGAAAAGGAAGCGGTTCTCACTCTTTTCGGCAATTGTCACACTCGCGACGGTCATTGTTGCCGTGGCCTGGATCTTTCCTCTCTACTGGGCATTGAACACTGCGCTTTCGGTGGATACGCAGACGATAAAGATTCCACCGGTGTGGTTTCCCCATCCGATGATCTTCGACAGCTTCGTCTACGTTATCAAGAACACGTCCATTGCACGCTGGTACTTCAACAGTGTGTTTTCTTCAGTCGCCATTGTCGTGGCTGTGCTCTTCATCACCATGATGTGCGCGTACGCCATTTCTCAGATAAGGTTTCCGGGGCGCCACATACTCTTCGTCATCTTTCTTGCCGGATTCATGGTTCCCGCTGCGACCAATGTTGTTCCGCTCTTCATGTTCCTGAACAAGATGAACATGGTGAATACCTATTGGGGGCTCATCCTGCCGCAGCTGGTTTCCCCCGTGGCTGTGGTTATCTATAAACAATTCTTCGATCAGATGCCGCCTGAACTCACCGACGCCGCTCATATGGATGGGGCCGGTGAACTTCGGCTTCTGTTCACTATCTTCTTTCCGCTGAATCTCGGCGTCACCTGGGCACTTGCAATCGTGTTGTTCATATGGTCCTGGAACAACTTCTTCTGGCCGTTCATCATCATCAGTTCAACACCGATGATGACGATCCCGGTTGGCATAACGCAGGTGCAATCCTGGTACGGCATTGCCTATCCGCGGGTTATGGCATCTGCCGTGCTTGCGGCTCTCCCAACGGCAATCCTCTACCTCATTTTCCAGAAGCGAGTTGCACAGGGTGTTGCCGTAACCGCGGGGATCAAGTAGTCCAGCAGTTCCCGCGGAAGTCGGAATTGTGCCCATTATCTCAATATCACGCAGCTTGCGCGGAAGCTGTTTCCAACGCATCCTTACTGTAAGAATCAATGCAAGGAGCAATTACACATGCGATGGCAGTATTTGAAATCGACTGTGGAGGGTGGGTTCTGGGGTCAATTCCAGAACCTGGTACGGACAGAGGTGGTTCCCTTCCAATGGAAGGCATTGAACGATGAGATTCCCGATGCACCGAAAAGCCACTCAATAGAGAACTTCCGGATTGCGGCCGGAGAGGTCGCCGGAGAGTATGATGGAATGGTCTTCCAGGACAGCGATCTGTACAAGTGGCTCGAAGCAGCCGGTTTCCTGCTCGCGGAGAGCACACAGCAGGGGAGCAAGTCGCACCCGGAACGTGCCCGAATCGACGCGCAGATAGAAGCGTGGGCGGACGAAGCGATCAAACTCATTGCAGCCGCACAACGGCCGGACGGATACCTGAACACCTACTTCATCGTCAAAGAACCCAATCGCCGATGGAAGAATCTGCGCGAAGCGCACGAATTGTACTGCGCCGGCCATCTTATCGAAGCCGGAGTTGCTGTGCACCGAGGGACCGGCAACCAGAAGATTCTCGATGTTGTGCGCAAGATTGCCGATCACATCGATAGCCAATTCGGACCGGAGGCGGAAAAGGTCCATGGTTACCCCGGGCATGAAGAGGTGGAGCTGGCTTTGATCAAACTGTACCGCCTGACCGGGGAGAAGCGGTACCTGAACCTTGCAAAGTACTTCGTTGACGAACGAGGGAAGTCGCCGAACTTCTTCGACGAGGAGCAGAAGGATCCGGCGCACTTCACCGTTTTTGGCATCCGAAGCTACCCCTATTCCCAGTCGCACATTCCGGTGAGGCAACAGACCGAAGCGACAGGACACGCGGTCCGCGCAATGTATCTGTATATCGCGATGGCAGATCTTGCACTCGAGACCGGTGACGAATCGTTGAGACAGGCGTGCACGCGACTGTGGAAAAACGCGACAAACCGCCGCATGTACATTACCGGTGGCATCGGAGCTTCGGCTCGTCAGGAGGCGTTCTCTACAGACTATGACCTCCCCGGCGATACTGCATACAATGAAACCTGCGCGGCTATCGGGCTGTTCATCTTTTCACAGCGCATGGCGCTGCTCGAGGACGACTCGCGATACGCGGACATCATGGAGAGGACACTCTACAACGGTGTCATCAGCGGACTGGCGCTGGACGGCCACAGCTACTTCTATGTAAATCCACTCGAGGTCGTGCCCGCAGTTTGTGACGCAAATCCTACCTACTCGCACGTCAAGTATCGTCGTCAGCCGTGGTACGGGTGTGCCTGCTGCCCGCCGAACATAGCGCGCATTATTGCATCGCTTGGCGAGTATACCTACCACGTAAACGAAAATACGCTCTACGCCGATCTGTTTGTCGGCGGGCGGATTTCGTGCGAAATCGGCGGAAAGAATATCTCGATGCGACTGAAGACTGACTATCCGTGGAATGGAGATGTCCGCTTCGAGTACGATGGCGAGCAGGCTGAGTTTGACTTTGCGGTTCGACTGCCCGGATGGAGCCATGAAGCGTCGCTCAGACTGAACGGAAAAACTGTCGACCCGAACACGCTGCTGCGGAAGGGTTACATCCACCTCGAACGGACCTGGTCACCCGGTGACCTGTTTGAACTATCGCTTCCCATGAACGTGGAGCTGGTACATGCAAACCCGAGAGTCCGTGACACCTGGGGAAAAGTGGCTGTACAACGCGGTCCGCTTGTCTATTGTCTGGAACAGGAGGATAATGGAGAGAGTCTCCACGCAGTACAGCTTTTACGTACAACCAGTTTCACCGCTGCGCATCTACCGGAGCTTCTTGGCGGTGTAACTCTGCTCACCGCCGAGGGCACCGTTCTCGCCGACACAGAGGTTGCCGATGCGCTCTATTCACCATCAATGCAACAACCTCCTGTCACGCGGAAGAAACTGACCTTCGTGCCCTACTACGCATGGGCCAATCGCTCAACAGGAGCAATGACCGTATGGGTACATCAGGAGAACGCGAATACAAAGTAGTCTCTATCTCCGGAAGGAGCGGCAGCACGGATGAATAACGATTTGAGTTTTCAGATCGCGAATCCGGTTGAGCCGATTGCCGGAAGTCTCGAGGTGAGCGATTCAGCTGTCTCAAAGCCGCTGCGTCTGCGTGACTGCTACGTGCTGCTCTTCGTCTCGCGTGGCAATGCAGGCATACGCAGCGCTGGATTTCACATCCGGGTCGAGGCGGGGCAGACGTTGCTCATTGACCCGGAACCTTCACGCAGGCTCACAATTGAGGTCGAGAGCGACACCGAACATTACCTGCTCTGGTTCAGGTGCCCCTCCCGTCACGATGAGTCCGTCGCTGGTGAAGTTTCCCGCCATCTCGGGATTCCGGTGCTCGCTTCCGCGCGACGGCCGGAACGTCTCACCTACCTGTTGCGGCGGTATCTGCATCAGCAGGATCGGCGCGGATCATCCCGACTCCTGCGGGCGGGTCTGCTTGTGCTGATCCTGTGTGAGGTCGCGATGTCGAATGCGACCGAGAGCGTTGACCCTCCGGAGGAGAACTGGCCGAACACGATTGTCTCCCGTGTCGATGCGTACATCGCCGCGCACTATCGCGAGCAGATTGGCACTTTCGATATTGCCGCGGAGCTTCGCTACAATCCCGACTACCTCGAACGCGCCTATCGTCATCTGACCGAGCTGTCGATTCGTGACGCGATTCACCTGCGCAGGGTGAACGAGGCAGCCGCTCAACTTCTCCTGCACTGCGAACGCAGCGTATCCGAAATCGCCACAATGTGCGGCTATCACGACGTGAACTACTTCAGACGCGTGTTCAAAAAGGCAATGAGAACGACTCCGAACCGGTACCGCCACGCAGTCTCAGCAGAAGACAGTGGCGCCGGAAGGAGTAACACCCGTGTTCCAGCTTGATCTTTCGAATCCGATAGAGCCGTTGAATGCGGGGTTATTCGTGTCTCCGGGATATGGTACTCACGATACGCGAGTCGTGGATTCCTACGAGCTTCTGTTTGTGGTGTCAGGAACGCTGAAGCTCTTCGAGGAGTCCGAGCAGTTTGAGGTGCAGGCAAATCAGACGTTGATCCTGTGTCCGGGATTGCAGCACGGGGGCGCTGCGCCGTATCACCCGGACCTGAACTTCTACTGGGTGCACTTTCGGGTACGGGACGGAGTAGCGGGGACAATCGGTCTGCGCGTTCCCAAGCTGGCGACGGTCGCCGACCCGGAGTTTCTCGTCGAATTGTTCTGTCAGTACATATCCGATCAGGAGGAAGAGTCGCGGGCGGAGACCGCCATCGGGGGTGCGCGGGAACTCGGTTTTTCGCATCTTGTTACGCTGATGCTCTGCGAAATTGGCAGCGATGTAACTCGCGCGACGGAGGTGCCACGATCACGAAGTATTACCACGCGGCAGCGGTCGATAGCAAATCGCGTGCAGAAGTACATCGACATGCATTTCAGAGATGCGATCGGCACCACTTCGATTGCCGCAGAGCTCGGCTACAGCACAGACTATCTTGAGCGGTCGTTCCACCATGCGCGCGGCCAATCAATAGTCGAGGCGTTGCATGAACGAAGGGTGAGCGAGGCCCGGACGCTGCTCCGTGGCTCGGGACGGAAGAATATCTCCGAAATCGCATTTGCCTGCGGGTTCAGAGATCCCCGGTATTTTCGACGGGTATTCAAACGGATAACCGGATTGACCCCCGGTCAGTTCAGGTCACTCTACAGCCGGACGCATATCAACACACACTGATTTCTATACAGCCGACTCTCCGAGCAGGTACCGACGAAACTCGCCGATCGCCTCAAAATACACATCGCAGTTTGATTCCATGTATGCACGTATCTCCGGAATCTGATGGCTCCATCCGGCTGCAGCCACCGGTATTCCACATGCCCTGGCCATGAGCACTCCCGGCTTCAGATCATCGAGAACGATCGCATCAGAGGGCTCGATTCCAAATCTGGCAAGGGTTTCAAGCGCGGGCCAGGGGTGCGGCTTGCGTCGGGTCGCCTCATGATCCCAGCCGAAGATCAGATCCGGTACAAAGGTGTCGCTTCCGGATGCTGCGCGATAGTCCCGTTCGATCATTTCACGTTCAGAGTGTGATACAACCGCTATCTTCCCCCCCGCCCGGCGGAACTCCCGCAGGAGATCGATGACTCCGGGGAAGAAGTGCGGAACGTTCGCAGAGGCGGCTTCGTGCCACATTTCGAAGCCGCGCAGGAGCTCTTCCGGGGTCATACCGAGCTCGCCTTCGAGGTACTCGTTGATGCCCGGATGGAAGTTTTTCAGAAACCAGGTGTCGAGGGTCGGCACCTGCGCGCCTGGACGCAGCGTCTGAAGAGTGTGACAGTGTGCCGGATAGTGAATTTCGGCGGTACTATCAACTGCGGTGTCGTCATGATCGATAATCAGGCACTTGAAGCGAGGTGTAAAACTCATAACGGCCAATGATGAACCGGCCGGCAGATCACGTCAACCCGCCGACCGTAATTGAGGTTGCACGTCCCGGTTCGATGCGACTATCATACGCAACTGAACGCGAATAGTTGGAGGTTCCACGCATGCACGACCTTATCATCGATACCGACCCCGGACATGACGATGCAATAGCGATTCTTCTTGCGCTCGCCTATCCTGAAGCGTGCACGTTGCGTGCGGTGACGACGGTGGCGGGAAACCAGACCATTGAGAAGGTGACTACAAACGCGCTGAAGATTCTGAGTCTGGCCGGGCACAGAATACCGGTAGCCTCAGGGGCGCGGCAGCCACTGGTGCAGCGGCTTGAAGTCGGAGCAAGTGTCCACGGAGAAAGCGGCCTTGATGGACCTTCACTTCCGCCGCCGGCATTCGAAGCCGAGAAGGACGGGGCGCAGAAGCTCCTGGCCCGGGTACTTGAATCAGCCGACAATCCGATCACGCTCGTGCCGATCGGTCCGCAGACAAATATCGCAGTGCTCTTCCGCGAGCGCCCGGAACTGAAGCAGAAGGTGCGTCTCATATCGATGATGGGGGGCGGACTTGCACACGGCAACATCACCATGACGGCCGAGTTCAATATCTACACGGATCCGGAGGCAGCGCAGGAGGTATTTGCGGCAGGTATCCCGATTGCAATGAGTGGACTCGACGTGACCCACCGCGCATACATGACTGAGAAGGAGATCGAGGAACTGCGCACGCGCGGCAAAGCTTCACGCCTGGTTTCCGAGCTTCTGACCTTCTACGGGACGCATTATCGCAGAATAGGCATGCCGGGCCCGGCTCTGCACGACCCGTGCTCAATAGCCTATCTCATTCGTCCCGAACTGTTCCGGTACGAGGATCTGTATGTCGCCGTTGAAACGAAAGGAGAGATCACGCGCGGCATGACCGTTGCAGATCGCCGCAGTACTCCCGAACACAAGGCAAATGCGCGTGTATTGCTCGATGTGGACCGTCCCGCTTTTATCGAGCTTCTGTTTGACGGTCTTGCGCGGCTTGACCGGGAGATTTCCTAGCGCCGTACGAAGCTCCACGCAGACGGCTCAGGATCTGAAACGTGGAATGCGACCGGTTCAGCGTGTAGAAGTGAATGCCCGGAGCACCATGAGCAAGTAGTTCCTCACACTGCCCCGTGGCATACTCTATGCCGTACTCGACGACTGCTTCCCGATCCTCCTGGAGCTGTTCAAGTTGCTCCGAAAGCCGGACGGGAATTGTCGCTCCGCACGTCTCGGTGAAGCGTTTGATCTGTTTTACGTTCGTGACGGGCATGATTCCCGGGATAATCGGAACCGATATTCCAATCGCTCGCGCACTCTCAACGAATCGGAAGTACGCACTGTTGTCGAAAAACAGCTGCGTGGTTACGAAATCCGCCCCCGCATCAACCTTCTGTTTCAGGAACATGAGGTCGCGTTCCAGATCCGGCACTTCCGGATGGCCCTCAGGATAACCGGCAACCCCGAGGCAGAAACTCCACCGGGAACGAATGTGCTCCACGAGCTCCCGTGCGTGAGAAAGTCCTTCCGGGTGGGGTACGAAGTCCGTTTCGCCGCGCGGCGGATCCCCCCGCAGCGCGAGCACATTTTCGAGACCGAGTTCCCGGATTTCGTCGAGAATCGAATCCAGTTCCATCCGGGATACGCCGACGCAGGTGAGGTGAGACATCGTTTCGACGTTCAGTTTCTTCTTGATCGAAGTGGTGATCTCAAGCGTCTTGCGACGGGTTCCGCCGCCAGCGCCCCAGGTCACCGAGATGAAGTCAGGCTCGAGCGTCCGGAGCGTTCGTGCAGTTTCGAACAGCGCATCGGCATCCATGTCGGTCTTTGGCGGAAAAAACTCGAACGAAAAGACCGGATGTCTGCTGGTAATGATGTCGGAAATTCTCATTGCGGCAGTGTAGCGATTTTGGCCGCCGATGGGAATTGCCGGCGTCCACGCTATTGACATGAATTGATCCGAAGGCTACCGTGACTCAATTACTGACACAGGGAGGTAGTTCATGTCGGCCTTTGTATCCAGGTGGTCCTGCGCGGGACTGTGAGATTGAACTGATTTTTCCGTCGATCTCCCATTTCCCGTACTCTTCCCACCGCACCGCACCGCACACGTAAATCAACAACACTCTTCTACATAATCGCAGGACCATCACATCCATCATTTGTCTCATTCCATATTCACGAAATCTATTTCAGGGGATGTTGAGATGTCGCGATACCAACGACTCAATGCGCAGGATACCGAAACCTTTATTTGTCTGAATTGCGGACGAACTGTCGCACCCGCGGACTCAGGTAGCGAGCAGCGAAATCACTGTCCGTTCTGCCTCTGGAGCGCTCACGTCGATCTGCGGATCGGCGACAGGCGTTCCGGCTGCCGCGGGAAGATGCAGCCAGTCGGCATCTGGATAAAGGAAAGTGGAGAGTGGGCGGTCATACACCGCTGCACAAAGTGTGGATTTCTCCGGGCAAACAGGGTGGCCGCAGACGACGACGAAATGCGTCTCTTTACGCTCGCGGCAAAACCGCTGACAAGGCTTCCATTTCCGTTTGCCATGATCGAAAGCGCGGAGGGACTATGAGCTGTCAAGATGACGGTTACGAACAGCTGAGCATGATTGGATGGACGCAACGGCTGAGTGAGTTGTTTCAGGCACAGTTCGGAGATCAGGTGATGCCCGGTCGCGTGACCCGGGTGGACCGCGGACTCTATACAGTAATGACGAACCTCTGCGAACAGGCGGCGCGGATCACCGGTGCATTCGAGTATCGTATTGCGGCGCTCGAAGAGTACCCCGTTGTCGGGGACTGGGTCGCCGTATCCGAGGTGGATGAACCGGCTGCGCCACTTCGCGTTTCAGGTTGCATGGCGCGCAGCTCGGCCGTGCGGCGCAGGGATTCAGGTGAGGCGGCGCTTGCTCAAGTGCTCGCGGCAAACGTCGACCTGGTACTCATCACGTTCAGCCTTGACGGTGGACGACGATGTAACCCGAGGGCGGCCGAGCGGTATGCAACGATTGCGTGGGAGAGTGGCGCGGTTCCCGTCATCCTGCTAAACAAGACGGACATTGCCGCAAACGTCGAGCAGTCTGCTGCCGAAATCTCTGCCGCCGCGCCGGGGGTGGAACTCATTCTCTCAAGCGGCGTGACCGGCGCCGGTTTGGCTGAGTTGCGCAGACTTCTCGCGCGGCACAAGACCGCGGTACTGATCGGCCCATCCGGAAGCGGCAAATCCACGCTCGTTAATGCGCTTACCGGCAGCCAGCTTCTTCGCGTGGGAAAGCTGCGCAAAGGAGATCTCAGGGGCCGGCACACGACGGTAGCTCGCCAGCTGGTGCCGGTTCAGGGCGGCGGCGCGATCATCGACACACCGGGATTGCGGGAGCTGCAGCCGTGGGCAGCACGAGAGGCTCTGGACGCATCGTTCTCCGATGTGGCCGAGATTGCCGCAGGTTGCCGGTACAGCGACTGCACTCACACGGTTGAGCCAGGCTGCGCTGTCCAGGCGGCACTTGCCGATGGAGCGCTGGAGTTTGCGCGGTTTGCGAACTATCTCGAGCTCGTAAAGGAGGACGAAGGGACGGTGCTGAAGAGTGCCGAACAGGCCCGCAGGGAGCGCGAGGAGCGCTGGAAGAAGATTCACCAGCAGGCAAGAGGTTTCACCAAGGAGCGGCGCGCAGGAGGATGAAGTTCCGCATGCGGGTTATCGCCTGAGGTAGGAAAGCTCACCCGGAAGTGCCAGGTTGTTGCCGAAATCGTCCTCGCCGTAGTTCTGTTCAGCGAGCAGCTTGATATCCGCGATAACCCTGCGGTCGCCGAGAAAGGTGGCAAACGCGGGGAGTTCCACGTCGATCTTGCCGAGAGTGAATAACTTGAGCAGAGCATCGACAACGCAATCTTCGGCCGGTGCGTCGATCCGCAGGGCTACGTCTTCGAGTGAGAGTGTCCGATCGTAGAGTACTAGTTTCCGCTGTTCGAAGAGTCGCCGTGCAACCGCTCGTACGAGTTCTTCCCGGGACCGATCGAGGAGGGCCGGTTCAACATGGAGAATGCCGATTGCGTCGGCCGCTATCGCTCGGCGCTTGTCGGCATTCAGCTTTTCGTTCGCTCGAAACAGGTCGAACGGAACCGCGGCGTCGTACTCTTCGCCGTCGATCTGCATGCGGACCTCTGCGCCGTAGTGCCTGACGATTCGCGCAATAAGGGTCGTCGGCCTAACGTGAAAGCCGCGATAGCGCGGCACCGGTACCTCGACAGTGCCCGGGACCGAGTAGCGACGAAGCATGTTCTGGCAGAGTTCACGGGTCTGCCGCACGTACAGATCGGCGTACCGGATCGAATAGTCGACAAGAAACTCGAGTAACTCGTCCCGATCGACAACTGCGTTGACGACCAGTCCCGGAACTCTGCGCGCAAGGCTGATATGGCGTTCGTAGTGATGACACAGAGCGGTTGCGGTTTGAAGAAGGTGATAGATGACTGTTATGTGCCCCCGGAGAACCGGAAGATCTCTGTCTATCGATTCAAGGTTCGTGTCCGCGACGTAGGTATCGTAGCGCGCCTGCAGACCGTGGAACGCGTCCTCGAGCCGCCTGATGTCCTCTTCGTTGATCGGATCGGGGATGAGGTTCGCTGCCAGCTGACGAGTGTCCGAACGTGCCTGCAGCATATGGCCATCCTCCGCCAGGTTCAGAAACGCAGTCGCAAGATAGACCACGGTCTCTTCGGCAGATTGAACGCTCTCGGTTCCGCAATCCTGGGGGAGCTCGCCGACCGGCAGTCTTTCGACGAAATCCTCGGCGCTGCGGGCGGTCTTCAGCTCGACCAGACCGAGATCACGCGCATATTCGAGAAGGCGTGCCGAATAGCCCGTGATTGTCCGGCACGCAAAGTCGGTGGCGCGCTGAGTTGCTTCAGCAAAATCCGGCGTAACCGGAAGCAGGTGGTACCGGGGCATGAACAGGCGAATGTGAAACAGGATGTATGCGACTTCGGAAAAGAGCTTCAGACCTGCGACACTTGCCCGCAGTCTTCGCCAGCTGCCGTTTCGTCGCGCGCCGTAGGAGTCAAGAAGTTCTTCGGCCGATGCGGCCTGAGTATGCAATTCCCCGAGCAGGAGTCTCGAACATATCTCGCCCGATCTCCCCCGGGTTGCTACGACAATTCGAGCAATCGAAAAGAGTGGCCCGGCACTGTCCGATACGAGGTCGAGGAACGCACGGTTGTCAACGGGCTCGGCTTGTTGCAAGTCTTCGTCCGGAAAATCGTTGCCAGTGCTCATCAATGTCTCTT
>Ga0307375_10005463_pt1 | contig 11919 bp, 11 predicted proteins | sample TR1MG_FD_202531 | JGI IMG/M metagenome (GOLD analysis project Ga0307375, IMG submission 202531) | Soil microbial communities from Risofladan, Vaasa, Finland - TR-1 | ecosystem: Environmental > Terrestrial > Soil > Coastal area > Acid sulfate soil | place: Finland: Risofladan, Vaasa | collected... | reverse complement strand
TTCTGGATTCAAATGGAGACCAAATCCCAAGGATTGATAGGAGAGGTTGGGAAACGAGGGAATCCTGGCGGAAAAGAGGGTAGGGGCACCTCTAAGAACGACCCCGGGCTGGACAACAGAAGCGGACGTTCCTCGGACTTCCTCCTCGTTGATATTGCCCAGCCACGATTTCCATTCCTCATCTCTCGCCACAAGTCAAAATCCTTTCACTGAGACGAAGGTGTGGTAAGCGAAGAAGTGTCACAGAGCCAGGCAGAAGACAGAAACAGAGTGCCACGTCCGAGAGAGAAGACAAAGGGCGAAATCGAGAAGGAGAGAGAGGAGAGAATGGCTGAGTTTTTCATTCTCAAACCGAGGCTGAGGCAGCTTCCTTGCTTCTCAACCCTGGCATCATTCTGCGCTTTTCGGTGCTCGCGTGCACAGCTCGTGTGGACTGTGGCTCCTCTTTTGTAGTGTGTGTGTCTTTTGTTGGATCGCACCCCTTGCGAAGGCAGTAAGGTTCGTTTGAGAGCAGTTTTCTTGGTTGGAAAAGCGTTCGTACGTGTGTGCCCGCCTTTCTCTCTTCTGCATTCTCTCTGTGTGGCCTTGGAAGCGTGTGCGTGCGGCCTCTGCTTCGAGGGCGGCGAGTTCGCCTCTTCCCCTCCACTCTTGCGCGCGAGATTTCTGGCTTGCCCTTGGCTTGTTTGAGCTGTCGTTTGTTGGGATAACTTGCTTTTGGTGCCTTCTTCTGGATTTTCGAGTAGTTTCGGGTCGAATCGAACGAGTGCATCCGTAGCGAGGATGTCGCAGTTCTACGAGGGAGGCGTATCTTGGTCTTCCAGCTGGGCTCCTCAGCAATCCCCTTCTTCTGCTTCTGGTGGCGTTTCCTCTCTTCATCTTCTTCAGCAACAACCGCATGGCGATTATAGCTTCTCTGCTTCTCAATCTGCATCCTTCGGTGGTTGGTCGACGAGTTGGGGCGACATGCTCTCTGGTGGTGATTCTGCGCGGATGATGCTTCGCAAGGACGGCGCCGTTCCGACCACTGGCACTGCCCTCGGTTCTCATTTGGCGAAGCAAACTGCGAGCGCGAATGTAGGCGCTGTCAACAACATGTCTGTGAACTCGCCGGCGACGACGACGTCGACGAGTTCGGGCGGATTTGGCAACCCGGGCAGCGCCACCTCTCCTTCTTCTGGTTTGGCCTCCTCTTTCGCCCTCCCCTCCTCTGGCTACTACGAAATATTGCCTGGACAAACATGGGACGCCGTCGTGCCCTCCACGCTCGCCACGAAGTCCATTTATGCCGGATCCGCGGCCGCAAACGCCCCGAACGCGCCCAAGACGCTCCCCAAGCCCGTTCCCATCCCCACCGCCCCCGTTTGGGTCGAAGTCACTTCCGCTGAGGGATGGACTGCTCAAACGCCCCAAAGTGGGTCCATCACGCCCACCAAATCGAGACAAAAATCAACGGACGCGAACGCTGCACCCGCACCTGTCTACGCCCTCAGCCCGTCTTCGCCCAACGGCCAATCATCGCACCCGAAGAGACATCAAGACATTGAGGACGAATTGGGGCACCAAGATCGCTACAAGACCGAGCTTTGCAGATCTTGGCACGACAGCGGAACTTGTCGCTACGGCTCCAAGTGCCAGTTCGCGCATGGTGTGCAAGAGCTTAGGCCAGTCATGAGACATCCAAAATACAAGACTGAGCCGTGCAGATCGTGGGTGGAGACAAGATCGTGTCCCTATGGCCGACGTTGCCGCTTCATTCATGCCGACTTCCCTCCAATCTCCAACGGTGGTGCTACACTGATTCCTCCCAATAGCATGAGCAACATCGCCAATATGAGTGGAATGGTGAATGTCAATGGTATGGCGAACGGAGGCGCGATGAACATTCCCGCGCCCATGCAGACTTCTACAGTACCCCTTGGCAATGGTCTCGGTAACACTTTGTCTTCTAAGGCATCGGTGTCTTCTTTGCACGAACAACATCAGCAGCTTCAGCATCATCAGCTTCAGCAGGAGCAGCAACATCAGATGGGCCACGCAATGCATCAGCGCATGTCTCAACAGCCCCTTCACGTTCAGCAGCAATCGTATCTCCCGCATGCTCACCTTCATCATCAACAGCAACAGCAACATCAACAACAACAGCAGCAGGCGTACATGTACCCGCCTGAGGCGACTCGTCCTGGTGCTCAACTCCACGCCGCCAACAGTGGTATTCACCCCAACCATGCCCAATATTTGCTCCTTCAACAGCAACATCAACAGCAGCAGCAACAGCAATATGAGTACTCTCACTTCGCCTCAATGTTCGCGCCAAGCTCGCCTCCATTCGGCGTCTCCTCCACGTCCTCCTCAAGTCTCAATCTCTTCCATCTGGTCTCTGCTGGCAACGGAAGTCCACCCCTCTCTGTAAACGCCAGAAACGAGTCTATCGCCGCAGTGAGAGCATCAAATGCGCCATGGCTGTCAGATACCCACCAAGACGACGACGCTGATGACGACGACACCATAAGCTTGGACTCCCTCCCCATCACTCCTCTTATTGAGCAATTGAACATGCATGCAGAACCCATCTCCTTTTCTACCACTTCCGCCACTTCGGTGATATCCTCCACCTCCACGAACGCCGCAAAACCTACCGCCATCTCCAGACCGACTCCCATTGGATCTGGTGCCTCCCAAATCTCGCCATCATCATCATTTTCTTCTACTACTTCATCGTCGGCATCATCCTCATCACTGGTTGTTCCCAACACTGGATCGATCTCCACTCCATCATCATCGCAGACCGCACCACCCTCCAATGCGAGCAACATCACCTCCGCCAGTGGCTGCAATGTAGAAGCCAGCGCCAAGAGCTCAGGCAAGAAGAAGAAGAGCTTCTTCAAGCGTCTCGGAGCCAAGTGAAGGCCCAACGAAGCGAACGACGCTTTGCCATCCATTCACTCCCGCTCACTCCCGCCCACTCCCAACTCTCCCTTCACCCCTCAATCCACAACGCTCCTCCTCAAAATACCCAAACCCTCCTTCCTCATGTGGACATCGCGTCCACTTCCTGTACATACCCCTCCTCCTGTCTCTCTCTCTCGCTCCTACTACCCCTACTTGCTCTGAGCAGATTGACTCAGCTATCCAGCTTCACTGTTATTAATGTTATTTGCCCATTGAAACCTCTATTGTCCAGTAAACCACGGCACTTGCCGCACACACGCTCCATCCATGACACTCCCATTACCTGTGCACCTATGCATGTGTTCCTTGGCGTTCATTTCCAATTCGGAAGGACTTCAAGTGGGTTACGTGCGAGTGAGTGATTGGGGGACATGAGATGCCACCTGAGGACGAGTGGGTGGATCGCTCCCGGTTTCGCTCGCTACGTCTTCCACGAAACTTCAGTCCCCTCCCTGTCGCTATCCCGCGCACTGTTCCCTCCTCCCCTGCGTCATTCGATCCAAGACCCCTACTGGCGTATTATCAGACCTCTAGGACCTTGCCTTTATGCATCAGATACTGTAGAATTGCGTCAAATGGCACTTCAGATCTTTGGCGCCGCCCCGACTGGCGTCTCAAAGGTACGTCACCCTCTCAATACACTTTTCCACTTCAAGATGCACATTAGAACGCAAACCACCGTTGAAACTGCCCTGTCATTCTCACACTGACGTAGAAATCCCTCTCCTTCATTGGGCTGCTTCCTTCTTCAGCTCTCTCCCGAGCTTGTAGAGAGTCAGTATGGCACAAAAGTGGATGAAACCTTGAAGAATGTGTTTGGTCACACGTGTTTCCGCTCGAATCAGCGCGATATCGTCATGTCTTTCCTTGGTGGGAAGGATTGCTTCGTTCTCATACCCACAGGTGTGTTCCCTTCTGTATGAGTGCTCCCTGCTCTCCCTCTAAATCCTTCCCATTCTCTATTTTCTTGCGTTTCTCTTCTGACATGCTCGTCTCATGTAGGCGGCGGTAAGTCACTGGGCTATCAACTTCCTGCTCTCGTGTTCGGTGGCATTTCGATCATCATTTCTCCCCTAAAGGCCCTTATGCAGAATCAAGTGGAAGCCCTTCGTTCTCAGAACATATCCGCGTCATATATCAACTCATCAATGCCAGTGACAGAGCGCAAGAAGGTGCACGCCGATTTGGAATCTCCTCGTCCCACTGTGAAGTTGCTTTACGTGACACCGGAACTTTTGGCTACTGAATGGATCAATAGGATCAAGGCAATTTACAATAGAGGACTTCTAAGTGCATTGGTAGTAGACGAAGCCCATACGGTGAGCATCTGGGGCCACGACTTTCGACCTGCTTACGTCCAACTTGGTCGTCTCAAGACTCTCTTCCCCGACGTTCCTATGATGGCATGTACTGCGACTGCAACTGCAAAGGTACAACACGATATCGTCACAGTGCTCGGCATGAAATCGCCTCTCTTATTCACCGCTTCATTCAACCGCCCCAACATCAGCTACGAAGTGCGATACAAGGAATTAGTGGACGATGTATGTGGAGACATTGTCAGGACTGTCAAGCTGTTCATAGAGAAGCAACAGCCATCAGGAATCATCTACTGTCACAAGCGAGAGGACTGCGATGGTATTGCTGCCGCGCTCAGAAATAGTGGTATTCGTGGTGCTGCATATCATGCTGGTCTCAATGATGCGCTTCGTACATCAACTCTTACTGACTGGATAGGAGGCAAAATCGACGTCGTCGTAGCAACCATCGCTTTCGGAATGGGAATCGATAACCCCCATGTTCGATATGTCATCCACTTCACCATTCCTCAAACACTGGAAGACTTCTACCAAGAGTCAGGAAGAGCAGGAAGAGATGGACTTCCGTCCGTGAGCATTCTCTACTCTTGCCGCGAGGACATGAGCATGCGCGCACACTTTCTAAGCAAGACGTTTCAGAAGGAGTATGAATCTATGCACGAAGAAGCTGCTACAAGGAGTTCTGCTTCAAATGTGATGAATCGCTTCGTTGGCTCTTCTTCCTCCTCATCCTCCTCCTCGAGTTCATCATCTATCACTGGATCTGGGCGCAATACATCAAAAGAACACAATAGGGAGCAAGTGATGAAGAGGAAGCAAGATGCGTTGGAGAAAATGGCCGATTTCTGCACGAAACCTGGATGTCGTCGGCGAGCTCTGTTGTCCTATTTTGGAGAGAATATCAGTGTCAAAGATGTTCCAAATGTGTGTAAGGCGACGTGTGATTACTGCAAGAATCCGGGACTGGTAATGAAGACGATACAGGAGGCGAACGATCGTGGTCTGATGCCGGGTGGCTTTTCGAGACAGAGGTGGGATCCTGATGCCGCAGAACCCGATCTCTCAGAACCTCCTCCATATGATCCGATGTCTGACGAAGGAGGTGGAGCTGGTAGAGGAGTGAAGGAGAGGCGGCCGGAGAAGAGCAAGGATTTGGAAAGACATCGCGCCATGATGTTGAGTGCGAAGGAATTGGCTTCTAGAGGCGACGAGGAGGAGCTTGCAGAATGGCGAGCGCAACTAATGGCCGCAGAGGAGGCAGAGAACAGAGAGAGAGACAGGAGGAGAAGCAATGTCGCCAGTTCATCGCTTCAACAACGTTCGCGTGGAAAGCCCTTCAAGATCTTCAAGGACGACGCTGATTCCGGTGGAAGTGGAGAAGAGGGAGACGGCGATGATGATGATGATGATGACGGTGAGAGGAGAGGATATGAGAGAAGGGTGACGACCGCGAGAGGAGGAGCAGGGAAGAAGAAGCCCTTCCTTCAACCACAACCACTTTCTTACTTGCAATCATTCAAAACTACATCAACACCTTCTACGGCAAAGGTAAACAACAAAGCAGCGACCACATCTGCAACAAAAGTGGCGAGAATGCCCTCAACGACGAGTCCTGGTCCCGTTAGCAGACCCTTCGTTCCTCCTCGATCCACCAAGACCACCACGTCACAATCTCCTTCAACTTCGACCAATGTTACTGTGAAGAAGGCAGCATCAGCATCAGCTACGGTGTCTTATCCTCATGCAACGACGACGCACAGCGACGAACCTTCGCAACCAATCAAGCTTCATTCTGGCGTCACGATTGTGCCCAAGCCCACCAATGGAACCTCTCTATTGACTGGAACGATTTTGGATCCAAACTACACAGCTCCAGGACAACAGCAGAAGAGAGGACCCGATAATCAACTTCTCCCGACGGGATCCTCTCCCAAGATACCTAAGCTCTCTGTTTCAGCCACACCCTCCAATTCAATGTAAGATACACGGTTTCTATTGTAACAAGGACATGAGGGGACACTTAATGGGAGAATAGGGCGCCAGATCTTCTTTCGATCTCCCATTCTGCCCTTTAGCAGAGTGTTGTTGCCCAATCTCCACGGAATTCCTATACTAGAGATACGATATCACTTCATGTTTTTCTAGTACATGGGTCGACAGATGCTATTAAAGGCTGATATAGACTCTGAGATGTTGGTTCATCTCCTTTCCGCGCAAGGAGTCATCTGATAGAAGGAAAACTGATCGTTCACTCGCTTACCATGTGCAATTGATTGTGTCTTTGTACAGTAAAGTTACAAACTTCCGCTTCTTGGTCTTTGTTGCTCGCGACGATGTAGATAAGCTTTGGCCTTCTCCTTCCTTAGCAGTGCCAGCTCTTCCAGCGGCTCTCTGTACTTTGCAGATAGGTGGTTTGGTAACACGTATAGTCTCAGACCCTTTGGGAGGAAAGGGAGGCATGCTTCGGTGAGAGCCTTTGCTTGCCTCAGACTCAGGAAAGTGAGGGTTCTCGGCAGATGTTGTATGCAATTGTCGTCGAAGTTAGTATTTTCCGATAGGTCTAGTACTTGCAATGACTGTGGAAGGTGTGGGATGGAGTTTGAGGTGAGTTGGACAGCGGCAAGCAGTTGGAGAAATGAGAGTCCGCGTGGGAGCTTTGCGATCGCTGCATCGGTGATGTTTCGAGCCGATGGAAGGCACAGACGTAAGAGAGTGCACGGCAAGGAATTGAAGAATGTATCAGTGATATTCGAGGTCAAACTGAGATTGAGAGTCGTCAGACGAGGAGGCAAAAGCAGGGACGCCGAATCGTTCAGTAGTGATCCTCCCATGACGAGTGTGAGCATGCGTCTTGGTAAATATGCGATAGAGGTAGATTCGATGCTATCGGGAATATCCTGCGAGAGTCTGAGATGCACAAGATGAGAAGGCAGAAGTTGCTTCGTAAGCGTTTCGTCGTTGAGAGAGACTCCATTTAGCATTTCGAAAGCCGTGAGAGTTCTCGGTAGGGTTGAGATACAAGTATCAGCAGTGATTGTTGAGATCGAAGAAGAAGAAGAAGAGGAAGAAGGGTTGGCGAGTGAAGCAGACGATGTGAGGCTCGGTTGGTTCTGGCACTTCCTGATAGTCAGAGATTTTAGTCCAATTGGAAGGTTTCTCAAACCTTGAGAGGTGACATTCGAAGAGAATTGAAGGTTGAGGGAGGTGAGAGTTCTCGGAAATTTTGCGAGTGATTCGTCCGTCAATCGTGAGTTGCTGAAGAGAGAGTAATGCGTAAGAGTAGGGGGAAGATGATTCACGTGTGAAGGTGGCAACGTTGATTCACCATCCATACAAAGAGACTCGATGGTGCGGGGCAAAGCTTCGATCATCTCCTCTGTCGCGCTGATGACTGCAAACAGCTTCAAAGTCTGTAATGCGGGAGGCAAGGCGTGCTCACAACACGCACGGACGAATCGATCGTTATCATACCCAGAGACGACGAGAGAGAGCGCTTGCAAACTCCGCGGAAGAAACGCCAAGTCCTCCGGATTTGCACGACCTTCCAACACCAAATTCGTCAGAGTATTCGGGAGTGTACGCATTGTGCCAAGCTTTTCGAGGGTATATGCCGAGATATGGAGCGTTTGAAGCGCAGGGAGACACGTAGATAGATCCACACTCGAATGAGTTCCGTTCTGCGTCAGGATGGTAGGTCCAATCACCAGCTTTGTCAGACTAGGGGGAAGAGAGGCCAAGAATGCGCCAATATCGTTGCCAGGGATGCCTTCGTCAAGCGTCTTCACATGCAGTTCTCGGAGAGAGCGGAATCTTGTAACCGAGTTTTCCAACAAGAACGGGCCTTCCATGGTCGAATAATGGATGCATAGTGTTTGACAGCCACCACAAGACTCCAAAAGATACAAGAGCGTACGGTCGTTGGTCATGCAGAGGCGCATCACGTTATTGAAGGGGAGCCACCTAGTAATCTGATCCAAGATCTCTATTGGCAACTTAGTCAACGATAACAATGGCATTTTAGCAATTAACAGCGAGCTCACTATCGTTACACCATATATCCGGGAGGGATGTTCACAAGAGATGTCCAGAGGGGCATGGAAAGGTTTCAATCAAGGCCGAAGCCCGAAAAACACTTGGTCCCGTCAATTGCGTCACACCGAGTACTTCCGACTTATCGACTCGTGGATTGAGTGGAACTCGAAAAAGTAGCGCATCACTCCTGCAGAGAGATACTCATTAGAAGGTCAAACAAGCTCAGTAGACGCCCAGAATGGAGGGCCGAGGAGACCAGTCTTTCCTCGAAGCGTGTGACGCACATGTCCGCTTCTCAGAACCGCACTAAGCTCACGAGCCTTCTCGAGGCTGCCACTGACTTCTCTACTGAAGCATGCGATATCATCTTGAAGGCATGCTCTGCTGCCGATCCATCAAAGCACGGACCTGCTTTTTGGGCTCTTATGGACACAGATAGCTCTCCAGCTCACATCTCTGGTCTGAAACTGTTTGTATACTTGCAGTACTACTTCTGTGGAATGATATATCAATCGAAGAAGCAACCCATTAGCAGATTTTTGAGCGATGCTGATCTCGGATATCTGGTCGCTGTTGCCGCTCATGGTTCGTTCGATTCACTAGTATTTCAAAGCAATACTATCTTTGTGTGGACTCTTCTAACGAATGTTACTCGAAAATTCGCTCCAATTGGAAACCGAAAGGCGTACAGGAGGGATGCAACGTTTACGATGCCGCCTTTGCCGTTGGAGACTTGGCTGCCCTCCACGCTCTCGTCATCTCCGAAAAGCAGTTCCTCAGCTTCTTTCATAGCAAAGTACCCCAGTTAACGATGACTTCTATCATCACCCACGTCAAGAACGTACGTTCCACCCCCGACCACCTCCAGCACCCATTTCTTGGACTAACACTTGTGTTTCTCTCCTTTTAGCTCCTTCCAATCTGGACTGGACATGCATTTGCATTCATTGGAATGCTTACTCCAGAGCTCACGTCGTACACACTCAAGAACCAAGGTCCTGGATCTTTCGTGCTCAGATTCAACAGTTCTGGCGGTATTTCTGCAGTAGTCCTCGATTCTTCCTCCACCGTGCAATCTCACGCCATCGACAATGCTATTGCAAGCTCTCCCGCAGCTCTCATTGCTCTGATACAGCGTGTACGTGACGTTCTTTGCTCTGGCCGAGTCTGATCGCCGTGTTTCTGCCCTTCGATGTGCTTCAGTTGTCTCTTAAGTCCGCTAAATGCATTCTCACTGATATTTGTTTCAATTCTTTGTTCTGAATGTGTTTCGTTTCTCGTTCATTGGTGGGGATGCAGTCGACGACTTTGCAATCCTTCGCTCAACCCTTGGCTGCAAGTGCTCTTCCGAAGGCAGATGTGCTGAATGCCCTTAAAACAGCTGCGAAGTTGGACGATGCGGCGATTAATGTACAAATCAAGAAGCAGATGGCGTCGAATGCGGCGGCGCAACCGCAAACAGCGCCCTCCACCCTGTCCTCTGCAGTCGGCAAGCCCGCGACCGCAGTGGCTGCCAAACCCGTTGGAATTCAATCTACAACTACTGGCGCTAAAGTATGCAACAACTCTCTGGGTCGCAAGGATGCTGCGAACGTGGTGGCAGAGGTGGCCAAGGCAGCAACGGCCGCGTCAAACGCTGCGAAGGCGACGAATGCCTCCAATCCCGCCGCGAAGGCGACGGCTTCTTCTGCCCCCACTGCTGCCGCTATCCCGGAGAAGAAGGTCGAGGAACCAAAGAAGAAGGTCGATGGGCCAAAGAAGAAGGCCAAGGAGCCAAAGAAGGCAGCGGAAACGACAAAGAAGGACAAGACAGAGACGAAGAAGAGGAAGAAGGAAGATGAGGATGATGACGAGGAAGAGGACTCGGATGATCACGGCAAGCGCAAGAAGCCCACAAAGAAGAGCAAGCTGAAGGAAGAAGAAGAAGAAGACGACGAAGAGGACAGCGAAGACGAAGACGAGGATGACGAAGACGATGAGGATTCCTCTCACGAAGACGAATACGGCGATGACGACGAAGATGAATAGATAGAATTTCAACGAGTTCTCACTGTAATGTACACACCAATCGACTGTAACGCCTCATGGAGCTCTTCTAACCTGCTCCAAAGTGAAGGCGTTCTCAAGCTCCTATGCCTGTAGTATAATCGAACGTCCAGGTGCTTGCAAACAGGCTTTCAGGAAAGGATGTAACAAAGAGAGTATGATGACAACATGAGCAGAGATTGGGGATTGGAAGGGAGACTGGCATCATGAGGAAGATCATGAGAAAGATCTGCCAGTGATGGAGCGTCATCAAAGGGCCAAAAATGACTGTCGATGCGATAGATCTGCTAAAAGCTCAAGGGGGTACTACTATTTTGGGATTTCCAACGAAAAAAACGATGTGTGAGGACTGTACAAGTCTGGCCAGAGAAGGGCAGTATTCGAGTTGGTGCACGACCCTGGGAGCGGTTCCCAAAGGTAATCAGAACCCTCAGCACTCTCCCGTAGCGTGTTCGTCAATAGATAGCTTTATTAGCCGTCAGATTTTCCCTCAATGGAGATTGTACATCAGGAAGGGAAGATTTTGCTCTATTCTTTGGTCCACAGAGGACGAGCAAAGTTGGTAGAAGCGAAGCAGCATGGGAGGATTGATGCAGTCCAACGCAGCAGCCAACAGCTCATCAAAGGTCGGGTAAGGAATGTAGTATTGAGCAGACACCCAATCAAACACTGGGCTACCTTCTTCTTGCATGAAGCGCTTCATCCTGGCGAACACTAACTCACAAGGGTTGAGTTCAGGGGAATAGGAGGGTAAAAACTGAATGCTCACTCCTGCTTCAGTCATTATGCGTAGAATGACGGGCAAGCATGCTTTTGCCGTGTGAATAGGGGCATTGTCTAGCACCAGCACGTCCCCAGGTTCGAAAGCGCCCTGTTGCAGGAATGAGCGGATGTTGTGCACAGGGCACCTGGTTGTGCAGAAAGTCTATCCCAGAGTTGTTACCAGTCGTTTGGATGGTGGCAAAGAACCTAGGCGAAGACAGAGAGGTGATCAAAATGAGAGTGCGGGAGCTTCTGAGGATACCAGGCTGTAACATGATAGCGGGATGACCTTTGGGGCAATCGCCTTCCTTTTACGAATGTCTGAACCGCAACGGAAGCACAACATCAGCAACAGTTCTCAGCAACATGGGCATACAGAATTTAGGGCGTGCAAGATGGGGAGAAGTTACATTCGTCCAAGAACTTCATTCTTTCTGGAGGTACCGAATTTACCCACTGGACGAAAGCATCATAGCTGTGAGCATTTTCAGTAGCGTACTTTCGTATCTGTCGATGAGTTGTGCGTTGCCATCTGGGAAATGGAGCGAATTAACGATGTCAGAGGCGAGAAACGCGAGTGGAAATGAAAGGACGGTTCAAACGTACCTGCACCCGGCTTCCCGGAATATCTGACGGATGAAGTACACAGAAACTTGGATACCCAGAGAGAGGTATATCTGTCTTGAGTATTGAGCAAGTTTTGTGGTAGGATCACGCTCACAAATCAGTCTTACCAGCCCGCAGATTCGAACGACCTGCTCCTCAGATAATGGCTGGTTCCTAGGTCCGCCGTGTCGGTTTGGATGAAAGT
>Ga0307375_10005461_pt1 | contig 11921 bp, 12 predicted proteins | sample TR1MG_FD_202531 | JGI IMG/M metagenome (GOLD analysis project Ga0307375, IMG submission 202531) | Soil microbial communities from Risofladan, Vaasa, Finland - TR-1 | ecosystem: Environmental > Terrestrial > Soil > Coastal area > Acid sulfate soil | place: Finland: Risofladan, Vaasa | collected... | reverse complement strand
CGAAACGTTGGTGACGAAGAAGTCATCCGTGCCGACCTTGAGCACGGCTTTCTGGTTGTTCAGCGTGGCAATGCGCGGACTGGACAGCACATCCACGTTACCCTGCGACTCCAGAAAATTCAGCAGCGCGGCAAAATTGCTGGTCTGGAACGCCAGGCCAAACAACGAACCCGGGGTTGCCTGGCCGGCGATGGTTGCCGCTGTCGCAATGTTGGCACCTGCAGTGGCGGTTACCAGACCGTTTGTCAGCGTGCCTGATGAAGCGAGGCTGGATCCGGGTGAAAGTACCCCGCCGGAAGTAAAACTATTTGGGTTATTTTTGAACGCGGCCCAGTTCACGCCGGATTGAAAGCTGTTGTTCAATTGCACATCGACAATCTTTGCTTCCAGTATCACCTGGCGATCGACTGAAATCTGCGATGCTTTGAGGTAAGCGGAAACATTTCTCAACTCGTCCGGCATCGCGCGAACCACGATCACGCCCGACATCGGGCTGACCACCACGCTGCGCCCCTTGTCATTGCCAACGATGGCAGCCAGTGATCTCTGCAGCTCTTGCCAGAAGTCGGACTTGCTGGACATGGTTACCTGGCTGCTGACCGCCGAACGCGATTGCGGTGAACCGCTTGTGGTGGTCGTGGTGTTTGCGGTACCGGACGACTGGCCGTTGGACGCGTCTGATACCGAACCGGATGTAACCCTGAGCGATGATTCTCCGTCGCGTTCTGCGGTCAGGTAATTCACCTGGAATATCCGCGTCTGCAGGGTCAGCGGCTGAATGTAAATGCGGTTGTTCTCTATCTTGTAATCGTAACCATACATCTGCCGTATCGCTTCCAGCGCGTCGAATACTGTTACGTCCTTGAGATTCAGTGAAATATTGCCCCTGACATTGGGGTTCAGCAGCATGCTGTAACGCGTCCCGGCCACGATCGACATGAACACCTGGGTTGCGGGAACATTGTTCACCGTCAAATCGAATTTGGTGTCCAGCGATTTGCTGTCTGTCTTGGGGATACCCATTGCCAGCGGCGGCAACAGCGCATTATCCACCTCGTCAGCCTTGCTCGGTCGAACACCATTCTGTGCGGCCTGATTCATTTCGTGCTTGATCGAATCCGCCACCTGATTGTTGCTGCGCGTCGCAGCACAGCCTGCCAGCAACAGCACCCCCAGTAATAATATCGTTCTCATTTTTCCTCCTTTGGGTGCCCGGGTAACAGATTTTCTTCGTGCCCAGCCGGCTTGGATTCATGGCCGGGCGATGTGCTATCAATTGATTGGGATGGCTGCACGACTTGCGTATTTTTATCGGATGATTCGATTTTGGGTGTTTCCATATTCGGTGGTGCTGCGACGGCAACTTCGTCGCGTGTGATCTTGACGCCCGGAAACAACGTCAACACCTGCCTGCTCTTGCCGCGCTGCAGCACGATACTGCCGGGATTCACTTCGACCAGTCTGGCATTGCCAAACCGCCCCCCCAATTCAACGGTTTTCCCGTCTATGATCGCTGCACGGCGCGTCTCGGAAATGATGATCGAACGCAAACCGGACGATTGCGCCGCATCCGTTCCGGCACCTCTTGATGTGGCTTGAAAAATATTTGCCGGCGGCCGGGTCGGGTCGGCCAGTTCTTCGGCATGCAGCGGAAAAATCACCGCAGACAGGGCACAGAAAAAACCAATGCCCATCAACGGCCGCAGCAAAGCGCCGATATTCCCTGATCCATATCCTATCCGCTGATTATCGTTCATCACATCGCCAACCATGTTTTATCCAGACTCAGTGTGTACAGGGTCAATGTGAACAATGAATCGGGGTATTTTTCCACGCTCAGGTTTGCCTCTCCCCAGAACATCTGCTCGGGCAACTTTTCCAGTGCGGTGACGTACCTGATCATATCCAGATAGCTGCCGCGCACCGTGATCTGCACCCCGTGCTTGAATATTTGCCGCTGTGTTCCCGCCTGGCTGTCCGGCGGGGTTGGCGCAGCATCCTTAGCCGGCTCGATCAGCGGGCTCACCGGCAGCGTCTTCAGCTCGACCAATTGCAGGCTGCCGTTATTTCCCAGCACTTTTTTAAGCAAATCCGCCATCTTGCCCGGTTCAACCAGACGATCCGTGCGACTCTGCAGATAATTGTCCTGGTCTTTCAGTTGCTGCTTGAGTTGCGCCAGGCGTTGGCGCAATGGCGAGTGTTCATCGTCCCGCTTTGCCTGCAGGATATTCTGCATCTGCGCCTGCAACTCCTTCATTTTCTCCTGCCGCTGCGCCACCTGTGACGACAGCAATTTCTGCCTGGCCAGCAACGGGTCAATCAACAGCACATTGATCAGCGAAATCACCACGAAGGCGGCCGCAACGAAAATCATGGTGCGCTCGCGCAAGGACAATTCATCTATCGCCGAGCTGACCCGATTCCAGTATTGCTTCATTTATCGGCCTCTTTGTTCGCACTGGAATGCAGGGTGAATTCGATATAGCGGGGTGCTGAAGCATCCTGCTCCTTGCTGCTCCCCGCCGCCTGATCAACCTTTGTCTGCTGCATTTTCAGGTTGGAAAAGGTCTTGCCTTTCATTATTTTTTCCCTGCCCAGATGCTGAATATACAACGGCAATAATTGCGGATCGACTACCCCCCCGCTCAGGCTGATTTGCGCAGCATCACCGGTCACCTTGAAGCCGGTCAGCCACAGGCCCTGGACCACCTGACGGGAAAAGGCACGCATATATTCCGAATAGCCGGTGGTATTGCCCAGTGCGCCGGACTTCAGCGTCTCGATAATCTGGTTCTGCACGGCCACCTGCTTGTCCAGATCCTGCACTTCGTTCTGCAATAATTGTATCGAATGTTGCGGGGAAAACTCGGTCATAAAACCGGCCAAACGAGTCTGTTCGGCATTATAGCGTTGGGAATTTTGCTCAACCTGCTTCCGGAGCTGCCCCACCTGATAAACCGCATAGCCGTAAAAAATCAGCGAGCCCGCGATGATCATGCCCAACGCCTGCACCATCGTCAGCAGCGAGAAATACTTGCGCTGCTTCATGAAAACCGGGTTGAACAGATTGATCTGCTGGCTCATAGCACTCGGCTTTCCTGGCGCAATGCCGCACCCAGTGTGGTCAACGCGCGCGCAACGAATTCACTGTCTGCGAGTTCAGGCACGGCGCTGATATCCATCACCTGCGACAGATCCAGTTTCTGCACTTTGGTATCAAGTTCGGAATTCAGAAACTCCACCAGCCCGGTCTTGTCAGGCACACAAACCAGCACCATGTCGACCGGCAACTGGTTGTACTGGCGGTCAAAATAATCCAGTGAGCGATGCAACTCGGTTTCTACCCGGTCACGATATTGCCGGCGCAGGTCCTGGTCGGCATCCAGCAACTGTCCGGCACTGATTTCGATGCGGCGCGACAAGTACAATTCACCCCCTGCGGTAATCGTCATCAGGCCGCCATAGTCATCGAATGCCAGCATAACCAGCGCGCGATCATCCCGCTCAAACAGCGCGGCGATATTGCGCTGCGCCATCTCGGGAATATCGATCACCTCCAGCCTGATTCCCGCCTCATCGAACAGGCTAATGCGCTCCTGAATGACGCGATTCGCCGCTGCGATCGCATACAGGGTTTGCGGACGCCCCGAGGCATATTTGCTGGCCGGGATACGCACCATATCCACGGTGGCATCGTCGATGTGATAGTTCAGGCCGTCCTTGATCTTCCAGCGCACCGCCGTTTTCATCTCGTCGGTGGGAACATTGGGCGCATCGACCAGCAACATCTGGTATTCACCGGGGGCCAACAGCGTCGTGACGTCGTGATCGCCGATGTCCGTTTCGTGGCACAGCTTTTCCAGCGCATCGGCGGTTATCGTTCCAGTCTCGCGAAATTCGCAGCGCACCACGCGAGGCATCACCCCGGCAAGCTTGATAGTTGCCAGATAAATTCCATGTTCGCCAAAGCTGACGGAAAACCAGTCAGAATCGTGGCTTTTTGGCTTTATCAAGGTGGGAAATAACGGGATTTTCATAGTTGACGCGAAAGTAATTCAATAACCCTCTGGAGTCAATGACTTTTTATGTCCCGAGACTTGCTGACCGGCATTTCCTTGCAATTGAGCAAATTGCGCGATCAAGACACAACCTGCGCATTGTCATCAAGTTTTCATTATAACCATCAAGCGGCAATCTCTGCTGTTGCTTTAGTCCTGAAGAAATGCGCACGAGTCTTGACTGAAACTATTTACAGGACATTTTCCTCATCAATAATTTTGGCTTAACGCCGAAACTACTGATGAGCATTGCTCATCAGTAGTTTTAGTTCCGACATAACGCGCTGCGCGCATTAGTCTTCACTGAAATTACCAAAACGCTTGTGCGTTTTAGTAATTTTCACGCAGGTAGATAAACTCATTTGTGCCCTTGTACACACCGAACGTGGCGCGTGCACCCGGATCGTTGTTGTAATTGGTACCGGGAGCCCACAAACTTTGCAAGTAGGGCAAATTGGCTATGGTCGCCGTACACACAGTTCCACCGACCGGGTCGACACCCAAATCGACGCACAAATTCACCGCAGCATACGTTGCGGAGGTCGGTGGGCTCAGCGTCAGCGAACCAACACCCGATGCGAATGCACCAACCGTGGCGCTTACCCCGGCTGGCGGAGTAGTTAGCTTGACGTTATTTGTCGACAGCGCCGTGCAGTTGTCGGCAGTGTTGGTCACGAATGACGTGCCGTTCCAGTATTGCGTTTGAATTGGAACCGGGAGATTGAGCAGATCCGAACCATAGGCGTTGAAAAGTTTGAGCTGCCCATAACGGAATTCATTACCTGCATCAAAGGCAATAGGGTTGAATGCAGCGGGAGTGGACGTGGTGATGTTGCAATTCGCCACCCCGCAATTACCCGCTTCGCTGGCATCGTTGGCGCTTTCGGTAAGCGTGATGCCGGCGGTGAACGGAGACAGCGGCGTGGTGATGCTGTGCTTGAAGGCCAGCAGATCGCCGCTGGCAGATGTTACCGTGCCGGTTCCATTGGAACCGGCAGCGATGGCGGGAGTTGCCAGGGTAACCTGCGTGCTGTCCCAATTGGGTAAGGTGCCGGTAGAAGTGGTGTAGGTATAAGTCTGGGTGACGCTGCCGCTACTCAGTGTGCAGATGTCCGGGTTGGTGGTGCAGTCCAGCGTACCCGCCGCTGTGGCGAGTTTCCACAGGTTGCCGGTGTAATTGGCGGTGGTGACGTTGGCACTATTCTGCGCGGTGACCAAAACCTGCGGAGCGGTGACATAACCGAACGGCTGGCCGAGGTAAGTGAAGGAGCGCGGGGTGCACGCCGTGTTATTGAATGTCTTGAGATTGGGCACGTTGCTGGCGGCAACAACAAAATGATCCGGCACAAAACGGCCCGCTGAGCTCGCCGCCGAGCACACATAATAGCCCGCACATGTTGCCGGGGTTCCATCGGCGCTATCCACCGAAGCAAAGGTCGTGTCCTGGAATGTCAAATTAAAACTTCCCGCCTCCGAATAAGTTGCGGTGGTGCTCGTTACGGTACCTCCTGAAGCAGTCCAGGTGCCCAACGCCAAGTTACCATTAATGCACGTGGGTGTAGGCAAGGTACAGGCAATCGGTTGGGCTACCGGGCTGCCGGCATAATTAGACGTTATCGCACCCGCTGCGTTATATGCAGTGGCCTGTATGGTAAACGGCTGCCCGGCCTTGTGCACGTTGCCGCCCGTCGCGCCGCCGTTGTTCAATGTGCGAACTGTTCCGGCGGTTTGCCAGTCGGTATCGGTCACGCTCACCGTCAAGCTGTTCGGACGGATGGCGAAATTATCGGTGGAGCAGGAAACCACTGTCGGCGCAACTGCCGGATAGCTGATCCTTACGCGCACATCTTTCCACGCATCGGCCACTGCGGCAAAGTTGACCGTAGAACGCCCGCCGCTGATGGTCGGGTTGGGCGATACGGTTTGCAGCAGCGTGGATGAGGCGGGACAGTTCTGCGCATCGAGCGCAATGCCGGTAACGGTGTTGCCCAGCAGTTCCACTTTCACCGCGTTGGTAAAACCGGTTGCCTGCGCGCCACCGCTGATCGCCACCACGTCCAGGCTGAAAGTGCTGCCGGCAATCTTGGTTTGGATCACGCCGGTAATCGCGCCTGCAGCTGTCGTAGTCTCAAACGCATTGAAGCCGCCCACAGTAACAATAGCAGTAAAAGTCACGGTGGCAGTTTGGGCGATGATGATACTGTCCGTTGTGTCCGTGGCCGTGTAGGTCACCGTTTCGGCCACCAAATCCTTCACTGTGAACGTCGCTTGCCCGCTCGCATTGGTCGTGCCGCTCACCGTGGTGATGGTCGAGCTGCCCGACCCCGCGCTCAACGATACCGCTTTGCCGGAGACCGGATTATTGCCACAGTCCTTCAAAGTGACCGTGACTGTAGAGGTAGTAATCCCATCCGCCGACACCGACGCCGGGCTGGCAACCACGGTGGAAGTAGTCGCACTCACCGCACCGGTAGTGACGGTCAGTGTTGCCGCATTCGAGTTTATCGTCGCCCCTGAAGAAGTAACGGGAAAGCTGCGGTTGGTATAGCTTCCCGCCGCCGTGCATGCGGCCACGCTCACGGTTATCGTGCAGGTTCTGTTGCCATTGATCGAGCCCCCGCTCAGAGCCAACGAGCTACCGCCCACCGCGCCCGTCGCCGTGCCTGCGGCACATTTGGCATCCAATATCGGTGCCGCTGCGTTCGTCAGGCCGGCGGGATAGCTATCCATGAAGGCAATCGGGCTGGGGTTTCCAGGATCAATATTTGTTATTGAAATCGTGATCGTGGACGTGGTGCCAGCGGCGATCGAGGTGGGGGTGAAGCTCTTGCTGACCGCAGAGATGTCTGCCCACGCGGGAGAGGAAAAGGCAGCCGCCACCATGATCGCTACGATCACCCCTGGAATTTTGCGCCACATCGCATTCATTTGTATTTCTCCATCATCCTGGTCATTTCGCGTGGCCTTGCCACATTCTGCAATCAGTGCCGCCCGGATTTATTTCGCAATCGTCACACTCATCTGCCGCTCAAAGTAGTCCGGGCGGCCACCGCACCCTGCATGATTATTATTTTGTTTTCAAATAGTATTGAAAAAAGTCGTGTTGAATCACCTGCCCAGCTTCGCGCTGATGACACGTTCGACATAACCTGTATCGCCCGGACTCCCTGCCGTTTTTGCCGTTGCGGTTACGTCGTAGACCCAGAACGTTGACGTCCCCTCAACAGAAGATGCGGCAGCGCAAGTTACCGCCACGCTGAAAGGCGCCAACGTTCCACCCAATGAATTCAGTGCAAAGTTTGTACTGCACGTTGCAGGCGCCGGGTCATTGGCTACATGAAAAGCCGCCCATTCAATCCCGGCACGCGCTGCCTGGTAGGCGCGCGCGCCCATAACATCGAGCGCGGAACTCTGTTGCTGGGTGGTGGAAAGTGTAACGGCAAATGTGCCCAGTGCCGCGATCACCACCAGCAGGAAGATGGCTGAGATGAGGCTGAAGCCGCGTTCAAAACGCGAGGTGCAAGGTACAAGAGGCAAGGTGCAAGGAAACCCACTTGAGCCTTTTAACTTGAATCTGTTAGAACTACTAGCCATTCGACTAAGCTGGCAAACAACGCCAGCCAAGTCGCTGGTTATTGAATCTTGACCCTTGTATCTGTTTTTCATCATGGCGCGTTGTTCACATGAATTTCGTTGTACAGGCTCACGCTTTCGCCGCCGCTGGTCAATGTCAAACGAACCGCCAGCAGACCAAAGCGCTGGTTGGAAATAGCATAGTCAATCGTACAAGCACTAACCTTGTCGGCGAGGATGGCTTTCGTAGCACCGAGAGTGTGCGTAAAACCATAGTTCCAATACCTCACGAGCTGGCCAGTGCCATTCTGATTGACTGTGTTCACTCCCTCGCATGCATAAGTGACAGCTTGCTGGACACCATCCACCACATCAAAGCGCTGCGAGGGAAGTTCTGCCCAAACGGGCAATACGGGTGTGGTGAATGTAATCGTTGTATTGCCATTTGTCATCGCTGTAACTTGGCGCAGAACACCCGTTCCCGTGTTGTCATACGGCGGCACGCCGTCCGATTGCGTACTGCCAACGACAATGTAATCAGTGTTGGCAACAATCGGAATCCCAGTGCCAACAATATCAAATTTGGTCGTCCCCCCAGAACCAAATATCAACATATTATTGTTGCCGCCCGAATTTGCACGATACCGTCCGCCATCCTTGGTCGGCAGAAACTCCACTGCACAAACCGGGCAAGCGCCCGTTACGCGCACGCTGTTAGGCACTGCAGTACGCACATCGCGCGCCATGCGGCGAATGGCGGTGTCGGCAATGTCGGTGAGTTCGGCGCGGCGCGCGACATCCATGTATTGATCAATCGGGGCCTTGAGAAACACCGCCACCATGCCGCCGATGATGCCGGTGATGACGATCACCATGATCATTTCGACCAGGGTAAAGCCGGGTTGTCGGTTATGTACACGCATCAATAAGCCGTCCTGTATCCATCGATTGCAATTTGATTGCCCTGAGGATCTGTCACCGTTACGGTGATGCGCACCGCACTGCCCGCAGCGATCCCGTTCAGTGCCTCGTTAGTCACCGTAACGCTCGCGTTATATTTCTCCAGCCCGACTATCGGAACAGTACCATCCACCGTATAAATGCCGGTCGTAGCGAAAGTGTTGTATTCATTGACGATGTGATATGCAGATGCACGATTTCCCTGTGTCACTGTACCCACCAAAACTGCACCGGTTGCCGGAATAAAATCCTGCAACTCAACCTCCTCCAGCAGCGACTGTGCCGCCGCCAATGCCTGTTTGCGGATTAACGGATCGGCGCTGCCCTTTTCAGTGACGTTCAACACCAGCAATATCCCCGCCACCGCGACGCTGACGATCACGATGAACATGATCAGCTCGATCAGGCTGATGCCGCGCTGTTTTGTCGCGGCCGCATATTTCCCGATTGGCAGCGGCGCAAGAAGCGGTCGAATGCGTGCATCTGCGGTTTTGAGCAACTCGGGGTTTTGTACGTATATCTGCAACAGGAAGCGACGATTCTCTTCGATCTCCTGTAGCAAACGAAAATTGTGTTCGGCTTTATTCATTGCTTGACTGTATTTTTCTTAATTCCTCGATATCGATTTGATCCTTGCTCCGTCCGGTTCCGGTTTTCATGGCGATCAAATGTTCGATACTCGCAACTGGGACTTGCACTGTTCCGACATCAAGCCATGTGGCATCTTTGCCCAACTCGGCAAAAGGAACGATAGGCCTTACCAGAACGTCCAGCACCGTTGCGATGGCTTCCCTGCTTCTCAAGCTGAAAGCCAACATCCCTTTTTCCTTGTGCCACTGCTCGATCAGCTCGGGTTGCGCCAAAGATTCCAGAGGCACTGGAATGGTGGGATGCAATCCGGCTTCGGTCGCCGCTCCGATGAACCTTCGCAGATTAGCTTCATCCATCGCCAAGACGACATCCACATCCATCGTGAAACGCGAATAACCGCGCAAGGCCACTGCCAGCCCGCCTACCAGGACGAAATCCACCTTGGCCTGCGCCAGCAACTTGAGCAGTTCAAACATATTCATACCCCGCGTCCGGTTATTGATGGGACTACCAGCCATTCAACCAGGCCCGATTGCCGCCACGTTCCACAGGATGGGTTAAGCAACGCAATACCCATCGTTTGTGATTCCGCTGCCGGGTATCGCGGAGCCTGTCCCGAGCGCAGTCGAAGGGCTCCACCAAACCTGCGCAAGCTAAAGAAGCTCGTCATTCCCGCGCAGGCGGGAATCCAGTAGATCAAACACTCTTCGCGAAGCGAGACAAAATTCTGGTTTTGTCCGCTACACGGATCTGTTGTCTTGCTGGATTCCCGCCTGCGCGGGAATGACGGTTTAGTGCACATAGCCGGTCTCCGCTTCGATGGTGATGCCGTTTGTCGCGCCGGTGATGCTGATCGTCTGCTTTGCATTCAGGGTGGGTTGTCCCAGCGCATTGAAACTGAACGCCGTCGGCACTGCGGCAAACGCGATCCCGGCAGGCGCGGTGATTACATACGGCCCCCCGGTCGGGGAGAGCAAAGGCGTCCCGCAAGCTGCAGTTGCACCGATAGACAATGTGATGCTGTTACTGGTGAACGCCGCACAAACATAACGATGCTGCGCGATCGCCTCTTTCTGCGCGTAACGCAATGAGGCTTGCACCTGATCGGCAAAGCCGCGCGACTTGAATACATTGGCATCAAAAAAACGCGGGACAACGGCGATAGCAAGTATCCCGACGATGACCATCACCATGATCAGCTCGACCAAGGTGAAACCTGCCATCCCAACACGCTGTTTATGCGATACGCTAACCATCTTGTGCAATTCCACCTCTCAACAATTATTGGCGATTGTTAAAAAAATAGGGCGGCCAAGGCCACCCTATTTTAATTTAAGTTGCACCTTATTTCGCAACCAAGATGGCAGATAACCTGCCATCCTAGTCAGCTCTACTGAGTGGCGGTTAGCGTGAAAGTCGTGGAAGCCAAAGTACCAGCGGTAACTGGAGTCAAAGTGCAGCTAGCGGTTGTTCCTTTAGTAATTGCCCCGGCAGGACCAGTGCTATATTTAGTAGTGTCCAAAGCAATCTCAAGAAGGCCACTTGGGCTTGCTAAGCCGGCCTTGGTACATTCATTAATTAATACAGCACTGGCGGGATGCAAACTATACTGTGCGAAATTAATCGTATTTGCCGAACTCAGCGCGCCCGCCACACCTTGCAAAGCTGCATCGCTGGCATCAGAAGACAGGTTGACAAATTTTGGCAACGCAGTCGCCGCCAAGATACCCAGAATCACGATCACCATGATCAGTTCGATCAATGTAAAACCTGCTTGCTTTTTCATTTGTTGAATCTCCTAAAGTTGAGGCCGCAGCCTCGAGTTGTTGTAGAACTTTTAACTAACCCGATAACTCGTTGCCGCAGCAAGAAATTTTACAGGCAGTTATTACACTAAACGAAGCCTGATCTAAGCGCAACCCCCAGCCGACCGGCGGTTACTTTACACCAACCAGCGAAACATCAGAAAAAACAGGTAAATGCTGGCCAGCAGCAGCAGCCAGCCCACCCGTTGCGCGTGGCGCGCAACAAAAAGATCCACCTGTCCATGCGGCACATCCAGCATCTTGGTGGCGCGGCGCGAAGACACCCACTGGTTTGCCTCTTCCTCCATGCCGCGTAACAGACTGGGACGCAGCCACAAAAACAGCCCGGCGATCAGTGCCACCGCCCCGCCGACCAGCGATCCCAGCACCAGCGCATCAAGCAGGCTAGCCAGCAGTCTGGGCGGAAGCTGTCCGCCCAGACGCTGCAGTTCGTACGCCCTGTCGAACAGCATGCCGAAATAAACCAGGATATAGCTCGCCCCGACCACAATAACTATCCCGGTTGCGCGGTGGTGATGATAAAGCCAATGTTCGATGCTGATACTGCGATCCAGCCAGCGATTGATATGCCGGGTAGAAATCCAGCGGTTTGCGCCACGGTTGAGCCGTTCCACAATTCCCGGCTTGAAAATCAACAGCAATCCAAGCAGCATGCCAAGCAGGGCGGAAAACAGCAGGAATATCGCCAGGTCTTCCCACAACAGGGATTTAACGGATTGAGTGAGCATGTTTATAAAATCAAAACCATGAATAGGGCTCGACCGGCTCGAACAGCAGTCCGGTCAATTCGGGAGATTTGTTTTGCAACGAGGGCAGGCGCGAAGCATCATAATTCGCGACGACATGAAAGCGTATCCATTTCCGGCCGTCCTTGCCCGGCCGGAAGTAGTTGCCCAAACCCAGGACGTAGATC
>Ga0307375_10005460_pt1 | contig 11921 bp, 8 predicted proteins | sample TR1MG_FD_202531 | JGI IMG/M metagenome (GOLD analysis project Ga0307375, IMG submission 202531) | Soil microbial communities from Risofladan, Vaasa, Finland - TR-1 | ecosystem: Environmental > Terrestrial > Soil > Coastal area > Acid sulfate soil | place: Finland: Risofladan, Vaasa | collected... | reverse complement strand
TCGATCGACGGCGAGGCCGTGGCGACCCTCGGGCCGGGCTCTCCCGTCGGCGAGACGGCCCTCGTCGAGAATGTCCGACGCAACGCGAGCGTTCGCTGTCTTTCCTACAGCACCGGCTACCAGTTGTCCAAGACCGATTTCGACGCACTAAGGACCAAGTACCCCGAGTTCGACGCGCGGGTCAGGGAGATCGTGGAGAGAAGAAAGAGCGCTTGAGGGTCTTCGGGCGAGCTCAGGTCTTGAAGCGATCCGCCTGGCTCCGAACGGATGCGATATGGCTGGTGTTCGCCTCTCCGAGCCGTCTCACTTCCTCGGTGACCTCGTAGATCTTCCGGCCCGCGGCCTCGATGAGGTCGGCGACCTCGGTGACCTCGACGCTGTATTCGCGGAGGGCCGAAAGGGCCGAGCCGAGTACCCCCGCGGAATCGTCCATCCTCGCGGAGCCGTCGGTCACCTTCGCGGTGATGTCGTGGATGTGGGCCAAGGCCTCGAGGACCTGGCCGGAGCCGACGGCCTGCTCCTGCATGGCGCGGCGCACCTCGGCGGCGATGTCGTTGACCGTGCCCACTCCGCCGATGATCTTCCTGAAGGCCGCGTCCGTCGCGCCGGAGGTCTCCGCGATGTCCTCGACGAGGCTCTTCATGTGTTTGAGCTGGGTGGCCGTCTGCCGTGACTGGCGGCCCGCCGATTCCGCGAGGCGCCTCACCTCGTCGGCCACCACCGAGAAACCCTGGCCGGAGGCGCCGGCGTGGGCGGCCTCGATGGCGGCGTTCATCGCGAGGAGATTGGTCTGGCTCGCGATGTTGGCGATCACGACGTTGGCCTCGAGGAGGGTCTTCGATTCCTCCTCGACCATGGCGATGCGATCGCGCAGGGCGTTCATCGCATCGGAGCCCTGCCTGGCGTCGGCGACGAGGCCTTCGACCGTGTCGGCCATCCTGCTCACCGAGTTCTCCACGGAATGGATGTTGCCCACCATCTCCTCGATCGAGGCCGAGGACTCGGTGACGGCGGAGGATTGGCCCTCGATGGCTTCCCTGAGGGCCTCGACGGAGCCGCTCATCGCCTCCATCGAGCCCCCGACCCGCGCGAGCTCCGCGTTCTGGCCGTGGATCTTGTCGCGGAGGGCCGTGCCGCTCATGGCGATGTCCTCCGCGGCACGCCTGTTCTCCTCGACCCTCGCGTGGAGTCCCTCGCCGTTGGCGGAGAGTTCGGAGCCGGAGGATTTGAGGCTGGAGATCACCGTGGCGAGATGTTCGATGAAACGGTTGAAGGCCTCGGCCACGCCGGCGATTTCGGCGTTGCCGTGGCGCACGAGGCGCCTGGTCAAGTCGCCCTCGCCCTCGGCGATGGCCCCGAGAGAGGCCTCGAGTTCCTTGAGGGGCTTGCTGAGACTTCGGACGAGGAAGAGGGTGGAGGCGGCGAGTACCAGCAGGCCCAGGGCGGAAAGCAGGCCCAAAATCAGGGTGTTGGCGCGGGCCTCGGCCTGGAGGTCGTCGAATGGCACGACGATGCCGAAGTACCAGGCCGTCCGGTCGGGGCCGAAGGTGAAGGGTTCGAGATCGACGAGGGAGACGAGACCGGTGGAGACGCTCTTGTCGTAGTATTGTATGTCGAGGCCCTTCTTCATGCGTTCCACGACATGGTCGCGGGCGTCGATCTCGGGCAGCACCGCGGAATAATTTTTGCCAATTATGTCCTTTTTGGGATGGGCGACGATCATTCCGTTGCCGGTGATGACCGTCGAATAGTCATGGGCGAAGAATTTGCCGGAGGCCATGGCCGCGCCTAGGGTGTCGATGGACAGGTCGACGCCTATGACGCCCTTGAAGGCGCCTCCGACGACTATCGGCATGGCGACGCTCGTGACCAGGGTCTTATCGCCGCCGGGGAGGTCGATCCATGTCGGGTCCAGGATGACCGCGCGTTTGCTTTCCCTGGCCTTGGCGTAGTATTCCTCCGGTCCGCCCGCGTCCTGGCCGCTGGCCGAATCGAGGACGACCGTCCCGTTCCGACGGAGCCACCAGAAGGAGAGACGACGCTTGGCGTCGAGGCTCTTCGCCGCCGCGGCGTCCTTCGGCCTGCCGAAATCGGGCTCGAGGATCATCCACGCGCCGAAGTAGCCCGGGTTGGCCTCGACGATGCCGCGCAGCTGGCGATACATCATGCCGCTTGGGTCGGCCACTGCCGGGTCGCCGAGGACCTCGGTGTAGGTCGCCACCTCGTCCCCCGCCGTCTGCAAGGCCTTCTCGAAATAGAGGGCGGCGCCCTTGCCCTGTCCGATGGCGATCTGTCGCATGCCGCTTTCGTCGGTGGTCTTGGCGAAGGCATTGAAGCGGACGAAGGAAAAACTGAGTATGAGGATGAGGGTGAGCAGCATGGGAAGGAGGGAGGTCAGGAATATCTGCGTTCGTAGACGGCTCAATCTGCGCTGCTTCATCGCCCCCCCGGCTCGTACCGATTCGACGGGCCATTTTCACGCGCCGGGGCTCCGAAGTCAAGAATGGCGACCTCCCGGAGGCGCCCCGGGAACCTTTGACACGCGAGCCACACTTCTTCTACGATAAGAGTCCATGTACACAACTTCGACCCGCGCGGTCTCCGCAGCCCTCGTTTTCCTATTCGCGCTTTCGATGGGCCTCGTCGCCCAGGCCTCGCCGGCTTCCTCCACCCAGGCGAAGGTGCAGATCGTCGATTCCCCCCTCACCCAGCAACTCGTCAAGGTATTTCCCGAGATCGCGAGCGGATATATCGATTTCAACGGCAACGGCAAGGCCGACCAGACCTCCGACCTCAACGAAGTGATACCGGAATCGAGGATTCGCGACGGCCAGCTCCAGGCTCAGGAAATCCTCGACTTCATTGTCGCCAACTGGCGCTTTATCCCCCTCGACAAACTCAAGACCGTGCAGACCGCCGTCAAGTCCGCCGGCGGTCCTTTGGGCGAGCTCATCGCCATAGATTTTTCGACCTCCCTGGAGAACGCGGTGCGCGATCGCGAGGCCATGGGCGATTCTCTGTATCTGACGCCCTCGGCGAGAAAGGAGGCGGAGAACAGACTCGGCGGCTATATAGCGACGATGAGCTCGGCCTACCGCCGCGAGGGGCAAAAGAACGAGGCCGATTTCTCCTCCGCCCGCGATTCCCTTTTCGCCGAGGTCGGCAAGGGTTTCCCCCTGCCTTCGGAGCTCCCGACCGACGAACGCGCCGTGCTGGCGACGACCTGCGTCGGCGTGATCGACAAGAACCAGACGAGCGATCCGGCCCTTACCCGCGTCGCCATCAAGATCCTCGGGGTCATCCAGGCGAGCGAGGCGGCCGACGTCCTCGTGGGTCTGGCCGGCGGCGGCGATTACGCCGTCCAGGCGATGAAGTCCCTCGGCCAGATAGGCTACAAGCCCGCCATTCCCGTCCTCGCGAAACAGCTCGCGGGGACGGCCTCGCCCGACATCCAGAAGGCCGCCCTGCTCGCGACCGGAGCCATCGGCGGGGCCGACGGCCTCAATACGATCCTCGGCCTCCTCAAGCCGGGCACGAAGGAAAAACTCGCCCCCGATCTCCTCCTTGCCGCGACCCAGGCCCTTTCCGGAATAGCCGCCAGCGGCAACGGCGACGCACGCGTGCTGTCCGCCCTCAAGGACCTTTCCACCTCGCCGCAGGGCTCGGTGCGGGCGGTAGCGGCCGAGGGACTGGGGGCCTTTCCTTCGCAGACCGCCGTCGACGCTCTTCTCTCCATCCTCGGGGGGGACAAGGATCCTGTCGTCCGCAAGGCTGCCGTCCTCGCGGTCAATCGGGAAAAGGGCGACACCATCATGCCCGCCCTCCTCAAGGTGCTCAGGGAAAAGGATCTCGATCCCACGCTCGAGCTGGCGACCATTGCGGCCGTCGGCTCGAACTCCCAGGGTTCCCTCGGCATCCAGATCCTGGTCGACGACCTCGCCGACGCCAATCCCGAGGTCAGGGCCGCCGCTTCGGCCTCCCTCCTCAAGCTCTACCCGGCAAACCAGGCTCCCGTGTCCGGGGCGGTAACCAGGGCCCTCACAATCTCGACCGACGACAACCTCCTCGCCGGGGGCACGGCCCTTCTCGCCTCCTTCGCCGATCCCGGCACCATTCCGACCCTCCTCGCCCTCCTCCAGAAGCCCCAGTCGGAGGTCAAACGGAACGCCGCCTGGGCCTTGTACCGTCTCAGGAACGGGAGCAATCCCAAGGTGAGCGAAACCCTCCAGCAGCTCGTCACCAACGAGAACGAGACGATCGCGACCCGGGTCGACGCGGTGAGGGCCCTCGGGGCCATCGGCTTCGACTCACCGAGCCTCAACGTGTGGCAGACCCTGGTGACGACGGCCCAGATGCGCGGCGACAAGTACGCCATGCTCAGGCTCTTCGCCGTGCGATCCCTCGGCGAGATGAACGCGAACAGGCCCCAGGTCTACCAGGCCCTCTCCAAGATCGTGAGCCGCGATCCCGATCAGGCCCTGCGCCTGGAGGCCGTGGACGCAATCAAGGCCCTCGCGAGCCCCAACGCCGGCGCCGAGGATGCCCTCGCGGGGGCCTTTGCCCTCTCCGCCGACAATCCCGAATTCAGGCTGCGCATCGTCGAGGCCCTCGCCGACATGGGCAGCGCCAGGGCCGTCGACGAGGGCGCCGAATTGCTCGCCGGGCCGCTCCCGTCCGAGCAGAAGCGCCGCGTCATCTTCGCCCTTTCCGAACTTCCGACCGACGCCTCGGCCGGCGCCATCCTCGACGCGACGAAGGACGCCGCGGTGGCCGACTTCTCGGAGGCCATACTCGAGGGCTTTCCCTCCGCCATCGTCCAGCCGATCGTCGCGAGGCGGCTCAAGCTCGAGCCGGACAAGGGCATCCTCGCCGTCCTCGGGGCCCTCGATGCCCGTTTCTCACAATAGGGAGAAGTGGGGAAAGAAGATGTCTCGCCTCCCATTTCCCTCCTCGGGCCGCCGTGCCGCCCTTGCCTTCGGTCTCCTCCTCCCCCTCCTGGGCTCGCGGGGTCTCTTCGCCGCGGACGAGCTGGAATTGCCGGCTCCCTCGCCCTCGGCAGTCTTTCTTACTCCCCAAGAGGCGCCCCCGGGCGACCCTTCCCCGACCGAATCCGCGCGGATCGAGGGCCTGCCCGACATCGGCCTCTGGATGCTCGATCCGAAGGGCATGGTCGCCAATTGGCTCGGCATACGGGCCGCGGGCAAGAAGGTAGCGGAACCCATCAATATCGTGGTGGTGGACGAGATTTCCACCGATGCCGCGGCGGCCAAAGCACGTCTCGAAAAGGCCTTGAGGATAGGGGGCTTTCCGGAACGGGGCGGCCACTCCGGCGGCTATGTCGCCCTGATAGGCGGGCTCCCCAGCTCCGAGATCCTCATCCGCTCGAAGGGCACCTTCTCCGACGCTTCCTTTCTCCGGGAAAACGACCATGGACGGATCTTCGGTCCCTACCGCTCGACCGAGGGTTTCGTTTTCACCGCCGCCTTTTCCCGGGAGCGACCCGACACCTTCAGGATGCGTCACGTCCTGGTCTCCTTCAATGTCGCGAGAATGATCATCGCCGAGGCTCTTTCGTCCTCGGGGCTCTATCGGATCGAGCGCTTCGTTCCCCTCGGCAATGCCCTGTTCTGGTCCCGGTCTCGCACGACCTGGGACCACGACGGCAACGCCGTGCTTCTTGAAGCGACAGGGGAGCCCGCGGCCCCCGATGGCGAAGGCGGGACGAGCTCGGCCGCGGCCCAGGAGGCTGCGGCTCCCATCGCGGGAACGCCGGCGGCACCAGCGGCTCCCATGCCGACGACCACTGCGGCACCCACGTCGACGACCCCCTCCGCGACGGGCGCCGCAGTCGCCCCCTCTTCGACCGAAAGCGCCCCGCCCATGGTCGATGCCGCGGCCCCAACGGCGACGGGCACGGACTGAGCGTCTCCATGGCCCCCTTCGCGTCCCTCGCGATACGGCGAGTCGGCCACGGCCTTGCGATGTACCTCCTCATGAGTCTCGCCTATTCGATCGTGTTCAACGGCGTCGCCGACAACGCGCTCCGTGCGAGGGTCGACGAGGAGGTCGCGGTCGCCCTGCGTTCCTCGGGCAATCTCGCCAAGATCGACTACGACAGGCTCAGGGAGGAAACCAGGGAGGCGAAGCTCCGCCAGTACCGCCTCGACGAAGCCCTGCCATCGCGCATCCTCTGGAGGGCCTTCGACGTCGCCACCTTCCACTTCGGACGATCGCAGACCGTCACCTCTTCCTCGGGCGATAGGGACGTGCTCGGGATAGTCCTCCAGGCCCTGCCCAATACCCTCGCCCTCTTCGGCACCGAGGCGCTGCTCGTCATGCTCCTGGGCGGCCTCGTCGGACTCCTCGCGGCACGAAGGCACGGCGGCGCCCTCGACAGGGTCGCCTCGATCCTGCCCATGGTCTCCAACGGACTGCCGACCTGGTGGGTCGGCATGCTCGCCCTGATGCTGTTTTCCTATGTCATCCCCCTCTTCCCTTCGGGCGGGGTCCATGTCAACCCGACGCCGACGGGCTGGGCGGGCATCGTCGACTATCTTCACCATATGGCCCTCCCCCTCGTCACCTTGGTGTCGCTCAACCTCTGGAATCCCGCCTGGCTCATTCGCAACCTCATCGGCGACACCTGGGAACGGGACTTCGTGCGCTTCGCCCGCTCCAAGGGGCTGCCGGAGCGAAGGGTGGGCATCCACGTGATCGCCGCGATCAAGCCCGCCATTGCGACGATGGCCATGCTCGGCCTGGTCCAGTCCCTCTCCGGCAACATCCTCGTGGAGGGGATCTTCGGCTGGCCGGGCCTGGGGGGCCTCTATTTCACGGCCGTCCAGCAGTACGACGTGCCCGTGCTGATGGGCGTCCTTTCGCTGCAGACGGCTCTCAATCTCGCTGGCCTCGTCGTCCTCGATCTCGCCTACGACTGGCTCGATCCCCGCATTAGGCTCGGGGGCAAGGCATGAACGAATTCCTCTCCAGCCGCTCGGCGCGCGCCGGTCTGGCCATTCTCGCGGTTATCGGCGGCCTCGCCCTCTTCGGGCCCTATATAGTGGCCTATCCCGAGGCGTCGACGCGCTGGCGCGACATCTCCTATTGGGAGGACAATCCGGCCGGTGTCCCGCCGGCCTGGGTCGACGGACCCTGGAACGGCTGGGCCCTGCCCTCGTCGACCCTTATGAAGACCTCGCCACCCCTCGTGCGGCAGGGAAGCGCCGGCCGCCTCATGACCTGGCGTTTCAGTGGGGGAAAGCCCTCGGCGATAGCCCGCGACCTTGTTTTCCGCGTACCGGGAGGGGAGGGGAAGGTCTTCCTCCTCGTGCGCGAGGCGAGCGCCGACGCCGAAGGCGGGGGTATCGGCGGGAATGGCGCCGACGCTGCCGCTGCGGGGGCCGGTGGCGCCGACCCTGCCGCTGCGGGCGCCGGCAGGGAGCTCTTCCGCGGCGAGGTGGACCTGGTGCCCGGCGGAACGCTGCGGCTCGGCATTCCCTCCGTTTCGACGACGGGCATTTCGGCGACGATGTACCTGGCCGCCGGGCAGGCCGATCCAGGCAGCCCGACCATCCTCCTCGTGGGAAAATCGGCCGGCCTACTCGGCACCGACGCCGCCAAGCGCGATGTCTTCACGGGCCTCGTCCTCGGCATACGCTGGGCCCTCCTCCTCGGCGTGGTGGTGAGTTTCCTCACCGTGCTCTCGGGCCTCCTTCTCGGAACCTTCGCCGCCTGCTACGGCGGCATATTCGGCAGCATCACCAACCGGGTCTACGAGTTCTTCTCGATGATGCCCCTCCTGCCCTTCCTCGTGGCGGTATCGGCCATCCACAAACCTTCGCTCTGGACCTTCGCGGGCCTCGCCCTCCTCTTCTTCTGGACCAGGACCTTCAAGACGGTCTACTCCAGGGCCCTCCAGATAAAGGCCGAGGGCCACATCGAGGCCGCGGTCCTCGTCGGCGCGGGCCCATGGTGGCGCGTTACGCGACATGTTTTGCCCGCCCTCCTCCCCTACGCCTTCGCGATGATGGCCATGTCCGTGCCGGGCATCATCCTCGCGGAGGCGGGGGTGAGCCTCCTCGGCCTCGGCGACGCCACGACGGTGACCTGGGGCCAGATGCTCCACGACGCCCTGGTGCAGGGAGCTGTTATCAACGGCATGTGGTGGTGGGTCTTGCCCCCCGGGCTGGCGATCGCCGTAATGGGGCTTTCCTTCGCCCTCGTCGGCCGGGGCCTCGACAAGGTCGTGAATCCGACGATGTCGCGTCGCTGAGCGAGGCCGCGGACGGGGCCCGGGCCGCGGCCTCGCCTCGGCCGCCGCCGGGGCGGCCGGCTTGCGGAACACCCGGCCCTATGCGGTCGCGAAGCTCGCGTACAAGGCGAAGTTGAGCTTTTCGCTCCTTATCCCCGAGAAGCCCGAGGCTTCGAGCAGCCCGCGCATCTCGTCCTCGGAGATCCTCTCCGAGGGGGGAGGTCCCGGGACGAAGGCCTTCCTGAACTCGACGATGGCGATCCTCCCCCCTCGCGATAGGGCGCGACGGATCAGAAGCAATAGCCCTTTCTTGTCCTCGGCCTCGTGGAGGACGGTGAAGAGGAGGGCGAAGGATCCCGTAGCTTCGGGGACCCCCAGGGCGCTGTCGGATGAAAGGTGTATGTCGACGTTGGCCGCCCCGCGCCTGTCCCTCTTTTCCGAGAGGAGTTCGATCGCCTTGGGCTCGATGTCGATGGCATGGACGCGGCCCTTTTCGCCGACGAGCTCCGCGGCGGGAAAGCTGAAGTGTCCCGAGCCAGCCCCCACGTCGAGGAGGACGTCGCCCTCGCGGAGGCCCAGCCTCGCCAGGAGGGGAGCGGGCGGCAGGAGGAGTTTCCGGAGGGGGCTGTCGAGTCGCCCGAGATGCCGGGGATCGATGCGATGCGCCACGGTCAATCTTCGGCCGCGCCGGGTGCCCCCGACTCGGAAGACGCCCTCGCTGCGGTGGACGAAGGTTCCCGCATCGCTTCCCTGAGCCGCGCCTTCCGATAGCGCGAGTGTCCGAAGCGGCCGCCCATCCCTCCCTTGAACAATAGGTGCGAGAGGACGAGGATGCCGGCGGCCTGCCAGAAGCCGATGGCGGGAAGCTTGAAGATGGCGGGCATCAGCCAATTCCAGAGCCACATCGTCAGTGCGGCCGCGAGGGCGAGGAGGGCCGGCACGAGGGCGAGGCCCCCCGCCACCGCGAGTATCTTCGCGCCGATTGGCCACTCGTGCCAGGAACCATGGTGCCATTGGCGGTGATTTCCATGAGACATGCGTACCTCCTATTCAGTCCAGATCGATCCAATATTCGAGGGCCGCGGCGAGTTTGCGTATCGCATAACGTTTCCTCGCCATCAGCGTGTCGATCGATTCTCCGCTCGTGGCGGCCAGTTCCCTGAAGGTCTTCCCCTCCAAAGCCTGGGCCCGAAGGACCTCCCTTTGCGCCGGCGGAAGGGCCTCGATGGCCACCGCGAGGGCGGCGAGGGCCTCATCGCGCACGAGGCTGTCCTGGGGGTCGTAGCCGGCCTCGGCGACGACCTCCTCGATGAGCTCGGCCGGGACATCCACGGCTCCCGCCCTGCGCCTGGCCCCCTCGCTCCGGAAGAGGTCCGCGAGGCGGTTCCGCATGCTGGTGAAGATCCATGCCGCGATATCGTCGACGAGGCTCAGGGCGTCGGCCTTCGCGATGGCCTTGATGAAGGCGTCTTGGAGGATATCCTCGGCCGTCTCGAGGTCGGGGGCGTGGCGCCTGGCCCAGGCCAAGAGGCCCCGCCTGTTTTCGCGGTAGCTCCGCTCGATGTCCCGCCTCGCGTCGGAGGCCCCTGTGCTCGCTCTCATCGGTCTCGAATATAAAGACGATCCGCCGCGGAAAATCGTGCAGGGGAAATCAAAAAAAAGGCGGAGGTCCTGAGACCTCCGCCCTTCGGTGGCAGGCCCGCCGCGAAATGCCGCGGCGGTGCCCCCCTCGCTATTTAGAACTTGAGCCAGGTGGTCGAGCCGACCCCGGGGCTGTCGCCGCTTCCGAGCTTGGAAGAGGCCACGATGGTGTAGGGCCCCTCGGGGAGGCCGTCGAGGGCGGAGGCGGGAAGCTTCGCGACCCATACGCCGGGCTTCACGAAGCTCGCGGTGGCCGTGATGGCCTTGTCGCCGACCATGAGGCTGACCTCGACCGTGGCCTTGGCCGCGGGGCTGGCGAGGTTGCGGGGATAGCTAACCGAGCTGACCTCGACGGTCACCGAGAGGTCCTGTCCCTTGACCGCGTCGGCGACCTTGAGGGCCTCCACTCGGCTATAGGTCGTGGCGAGGGTCTTGGCCCAGTATCCCTTGGCGAAGGGGTAGCTCGGGTTGCGGAAGGCGGTGAGGACGCCGGTGTTGGCGTTGGGATCGTAGCGGTCGAGCATGAAGCCGCCGTTCGAGATGTAGGCGTGGCCGTGCTTGTCGATCCACTCGATGGCGAGAGCGTAGTCCTTGGCGGCCTCCTCGGGGCTCACGTAGCCCTTGAGACTGGCGGGAACCCTCTTCTCGGCGACGAACTCGGCGAGCTTGGCCTTGAGGTCGGCGGTGAGCTTGGGGTTGAGGAGGTCGACCTCGGTGAACTGATTGTCGGTGTTGAAGGACCAGGCGGTCTTCGAGGCGCTCGATTCGGAAACCACGGCCTTAAGGGCCTCGAGGATCTCCCAGGGGAGGACCGCGCCGGAATTGACGGCGGCGACCTCGAGGCTGGGGGCGATGAGGGCGGCGAGTTCGGCCCTGTCCATCGGGTAGATCATGTCCGACCAGACGGTGATGCTGCCGTCCTTGTTGAAGCGATAGCCCTTGGCCCGGGCGAGGCGGGGATTGACGCCCGAGGCGTAGGAGGCGTCGAAGGCCCTATCGCCCTGACCCTTGTTGAAGGCGATTTCGTAGGGGAAGGCGATGGCGTAGCGATAGTCGTTCTGGGTGATGGCCCGACCGTCATGCCAGGCGCCGAAGCGGAAGCTGAAGGTCGCCTCGCTCTGGGCGCCGGGCTTTCCGGCCTTGTAGCCGTAGGTGCCGTCCGGATTCGAGATGTAGCTCTGGGCCGATTCCCATGCGCTGTCGGCCGCGTTCCAGATGACGGCGTCCGCGGGGACGCTCACCGACTCGGGAGCAGTCTTCATGCCGGACCAGGTGGCACGGACGGGCATCGGCACGCCGGTGGCGGGATTGGGCTCGGTTTCCTGGTCGGAGAGCTGAGTGATGACGGCCCCGGAATAGGTGTCGCCGAAGCCGTTGGGGCCGACCGGGTCCCAGGGGGTCATGAAGAGGGCTCCGCGGGAGGAGAAGCCGGTGAGGCGGAGGACCTGCTTGCCCTTGTCGGGGCCGGAGGCCTCGGGTTTGACGTCGGCCGTGTAGGTCGACCACTTGTCGATGCCGTCGCCGAGGCCCCAGGCCATCCTGGTCGCGAAACGGCTCTTGTTGGCCGCGAGGTAGCTCGTCTTGGAGGCGAGGAAGACGCGCACCGATTCCTTCATGCCGAGGTCCGTGGCGCCGAGGAGGCGCTTCCAGTAGTCGTTGGCGTCGGCGACCTTGCCGTTAACGACGGCCTGGGTGAGGGCGTCGATCTCGGGGTTGGCGTAGTTCCAGTAAGCGGGATTCTGTCCGCCCGGCATGACGGTGGCCCAGGGCGCGTAGTCGTAGGCGATGGTCATTTCCCAGTAGGCTATGGTCTGGTTGGAGCCGAGACCCTCGGTGTAGATGTTCCACTGGTTGGAGGCGGGGTCGGTGCGGTTGACGGTCGCCGAGGCCTTGGCCCTCTCGTACTCGAGACGATCGACCTTGAGGCCCGCCTTCTCGATTTGGCTGGCGATGTAGCGGCCGACGGGCACGCGGGCGTTGGGATCGTCGGCGCGGATGACGAAGCGGATGGTGACGGGAGCCCCGTCGA
>Ga0307375_10005459_pt1 | contig 11921 bp, 7 predicted proteins | sample TR1MG_FD_202531 | JGI IMG/M metagenome (GOLD analysis project Ga0307375, IMG submission 202531) | Soil microbial communities from Risofladan, Vaasa, Finland - TR-1 | ecosystem: Environmental > Terrestrial > Soil > Coastal area > Acid sulfate soil | place: Finland: Risofladan, Vaasa | collected... | reverse complement strand
TTGAGTTCAAAATTCTCGTTAAGAATATCTTTATTGATTTCGGAATTAATGTACCCAGCATCATGCTCGATTAATATACCGAACCCCGTGTCTCCTTCCTCTAATATCCTGCTTAATTGTTTCTTTAGCATACTAAATTCTTTTATATAAATAGTTTATATTATCATTTTGTCTTCGACAGGCTCAACTTCATAGTTTTTCATTATTCTGTCTTCATTAATATCCATGTCTTCGACAAAGATTCTTGTCTCTAAATCAACGCACATTTCTTTCAATGTGTCATTAACTTCTTTGAGTTTTTCTGTTTTAGTCATAATATCTAATGCTTTATTTTGTAATCTCAACAGAAATTGCGATGAACTTATTGGGTTCGGGGGCATATGCTGTGACTCTGTAATTTTTACCAGTACTTTTGTTGTAGTTTTCGAAAGTAATGGGATTTCCTGTTATAGCAACGTTACCAAAAATCTCAATCCAATATGGTTCGACATCAGGTATAACCTCTAAACACGTTTTACCAATAACCCCCACCAAACCCGTAATTTCTTCGAAAGCAGAATTGACATCGATAAACCTATAATCACAAGGTTTTCCTTTTTCATCTAAAATAATGTCATGTACTGAGATTGCCACAATACTATTTTCAAATAACTGACGATATTTTCTTTCGCTTTCTTGTAGTTCAGACATTAATTTCTTCTCGGCAATGATTTTCGTTTCAATTGCATTTAATGCCTTATTCATTTTCTTGAACTCCACCTTATCTACCTTATCACTTAATTCCAATAAGTTGGAAACACCATTCAACACATGAAGAGTTTCTTTTTCACTTTCCATCCATTGACGAACTCGGTCTTCTTCACGCTTAAGCATCTCAACCCTAAGACTTTCAAATTTTTCCTCATGTTCTTTTCGAATAACATCCACCCTTGCAACATGTTGTTGTTGCATTAATTTCATGTCAGCAGTTCTTTTTTTCATCAATCTTATCATGAATAACGAATAGAGTACAAAGCCAAGAACAGCCACAATTAAAAGATAAAAAAACACATTACTCCAAATAGGATGAGTGTGTGTTGCGATTTGAAGTAATGTCATTTTCTGTTTATAATAAATAGTAAAGATGTATCAATTAGTCGTGCCAATTTTATATTTTTTATTAAGAGGTATTTATATGAAAATCCAAAGGAATGGGAAGTAAATCAGTGAACGGAGTTAATGTAGACACAGTTGAAAATGGTAATGTTATTCTCGTAGAACCAAACAGTCTCAACACTAATATGACTAAAACATCTGGTGAGGGTGTTGTCAATGGTATTCCTCAATACCAAGACATGTATATTTTTGCTGAATTGACTGCTGAGAGTAAGGGTAGAACCGTTATCACCACAAGTGGAAATGCGAGTACAACAAAGTCAGACCCTATTAATTTCCTTGGGAATAATCAAAACGTAGATGACCCAAATTATCTGAACTTTACAACTAATTATTATGATGGAAGTACTGGAAACCAAACACATTATGAGGGTTTCGGTATCACCAATATTAAAATTGTAATTAATTCATCATTCATTCCACAGGTAGATATTCAATTTGTTGATATCAGAGGATTGGCTTTCTTTAATCAAACAAAGTCACCATATCGTATGTTATTTGATTTCCCACCACCAATATTCACATTAACTGTGAAAGGATATTATGGTAACTCAATAACGTATCAATTACACCTTGTTAAATACACATCAGAATTTAGTGCGGAGAATGGTAATTTTATTATTGACGCACAATTCGTTGCTGTAACCTTCGCACCACTTGCTGATATTTTATTTAGATATATTATTAATGCTCCATTGATTAACAACAACGAATCAATGGACCCAAGCACAGGTGTCAAACCGACAAACACCTTCAATTTGATTATGAAGTTAAAAAATCTCTATGCTGCAATTGCCGAAAAACTTGAGACGAGTAATGAAAATAAACAATATGAGTCGGTACAAACACAAATTGAAACCATTGGTGATATTTTCACCATGTTACAGGCTGTTATTTATGAAGAGAATGAGGTGTTAGAAAAACCTGGGAAACCTTATTTAATAATAATGTCACCCAAAAGCAGTCAAGAATATAATCTAGTTACGTATCCAGCAACACAAGCTAGTGAGAAATATAATATTCAAATAATTAGGAACCTTTCTGAATATAATGAGTTTATCAAAAACGAAGAAACCACAGGAACTAAAAATATTTTAAGAAACAGACTATATGTTGGTTATGTTGTTGGTGACAATCTTCCATTAACAGACGAAGCCTACAATCCAATACCATATACCCTTCAAAAACCAGCACCTGTTCTTTCACCATATCAATTTCCAGAGACGAAGAATTACGGGACATTCAAAACATCACTTGACAGTTTCAAGAAAACATTAAAGGAAAACGCATTACCTGCCTATAATATTAAAGATGGTGATATTGCAAAACCAGCACCATTTACTAACGGTGTTAATGCCGTTACTAATGATATTACGAAAACCGAATATTATGGCATGGATGTCACAGAATACTACTACAAATTATATAAGAAAAATCAGGCGTTATCTGAAGAACAAAATGAACTTTCTAAAATACTTGCTGAGAAAATCAATAATATGGTTTCACAAAACCTTGGAATGACACCATCGATATACAATATCTTTGAAATCATTTTAAATGATGTTGATGAATTTTTCAGAATTTTAACAAAAACAGCACGAGATGCAGATGAAGCACATAATGTCTCAGATTCGGTTAGGAGCATAATCTCATATGATAATGTCGATAGTCCTACAAAGACAGCGAATGTTCCTGACCATATCTACCCATTCCCCTTAATTATTAAAGAATCTACTGTATATGGTGGCGTTAAAAAGGAAAGAATTGCACCTATTGATTTAAGCAAAGACGTATCATTTCCTGAACTAGACCTTGTTAGTAATTTCATGGACACCTTTGGTGACCAAAGAAACATTCAGAATCTATATGATGCGAGAAGAAATCAGGATGATGACGGCACGTTTTTATGGATACCCGTATCACCATATGATTCAATACTTGGGGGTGCTACGCCTGAAAGTCCATACTTAAACATTAATAATAATGTGAGGTCTGAACTCACAACGACCCTGATGGAGAGATTCTATGTGTTAACACAAGGTTCGATTTACAACACCTTTTATGGCAAAGAATCAGCAAAAAGAAAAGCATATATTGATTTATATGCTAATGCTGAAGCAATAAATATTGTCACAACTTTAGCAAACAAACAAAACGCACAAACAATACAGTTGATGGCTGACCAATATAAGGGAAATGTTAATGAATTTTATAAATACGTAGAAACACTCCCAGTTACTTACGATGACGGAACCTCAACGGGAAAAACTGGAAACCTTTATAATTTCCCAAATGAGGACCCTATATCTTTTGTCGTAACACCATCACAACCGTTTCAAGGTAAAGTATATGTTGATAAAAACAATCCAGATTTTACTGGTGTTAATTGGTGGACAGATAATGTTGTTCTACAAGGAACTCCCGAAGAAGAAAATCTAACCCAAAGCTCAGACAAACCAATCAATAATTTTAATAAAGACGCTAAAACTAAGTGGTTTCAAAAAGCAATTGCCGAAGAATTATTATACGACTTTACTCAGGAAAACGTTATTTTTCTTAAAGACATTGATTTTGATGACAAGAAACCCTCACATGCTCAAATTAATGGGGTTAATTTATTTACAAGATATCTCACTAATACAGGAGACCAATATAGGCAAATTGATGCTCATTATGTGACTAGTGATATAGTGCCTAACGAAAAATTTCCTGGGACTTCTACAGATATAACTCAACGTGCAATTGAGGGTCAGCAAATTGCGTATGCTGAAGGCAATCAATCATTCAATGTTAAAGAAGAGTACATTAAAGATAAGAAAGCGTTAAGGTATGGAGATAACATTATTGATACTTGGATATCGGCACTTCAATATGATGATATTATTGACACATTAACGGGAGATACGAATATGAGTACGATATTGATGCTATCGAACTTCGGAACAACAGCAAGTCCATTTAATAGATATCCAAATGCATTAAATACCTTGATATTTGATACTCCTGCTGCCGTTGAAGTTCCAGAGTTTTACGGTCCATATCTTGGAGGACTATTAACTGCCATTGATGATGGATGGGTTAATGAGATTTTAAAATATTTTACAGGAACTACTGGTGATAATGGTAAGGGTGCTGTACTTCCGAACAAAGGGTTTTATATCCTTGCTGACCTATATGATGTACAAACCTATCTGTCAGAAAAGGACAAAGCAACCTTTAAAGAAGCATATAATGACTTTGCTAATACTAACGATACACACGGAACACTTGTTGGTGGGGTGGTGGCTTTGGTTGACTATTGTAGGCAACATACTGGGGATAAAAAGGAAAGTGATGATTATTGGTGGGCATTTGAAACCCGTGGTTATCAATATCTTTTAAATAGACAAACAAACGATATTAAAGCTGCCACGGGACACGGAGATTGGTTTTGGATGATTGAGACCCTAGCAACAAGAAAAACGTTAGTTAATTACAGTCAAATTACATTTGAAATGGACGAGGTTTATCCTATTGGTTATAAATCAATTGAAGAACTAAATAATTCTGCAACAAATCCAAATTATGCAACAGCTAGTGATGCACACACTAAATTCTTCAATCAATTTTTTATTAGATTAGGTGCTGAAGTAGCTTTAAAAATGAAAAACCTAAAGGAAGAGGAAAAGGCATTAAAAAGGATAAAAGGTGATAATGACATCATAAACCAATTGTATTACTCATTTAAAAACATTAATGATAAGTGGGTAACTGGAAGTAAAAATAACAGAGGCGAATATCCATTCAACAGAGAAGGTGGAAATAGAAAATTAATTGATTCATTTGCCTTTGTTGATAGAGGAATGAACCCAATTGGTGAAACAGTCATAAATGCCGAAATATTGGTTGATATGTTCAACGACCCCAATATAAGTTTATTCAGTGTAATATCACAACTATTATCATTAAACGGGTTTGAATTTTTCCCGCTTCAGAATTTCATGAATTTTAGTGGTAGTACTGCATGGGAAGATAGTTTTAGAATACAAACGGGTGCTATTAAAGCACATAATTCAACAGCGTTTGTTTGTATGTATATTGGTGGAACATCGAGTTATCCATCTGTCGCAGGAAATGGGTTTGAAAATGATGGAATTATTGATATTGCCGAGCCAGGGGTTGATGATTACTTCACAAGTAAACCAAAACAAAACTTAGGAACAGTTAATGACACACAAGAAGAGAAAAACACAGAATTTCCTTGGCGACAAGTACGTGCATTTAGAGTGAGGTTTGGTGAACAGAATCAGTCGATGTTCACCGACATAAAAATTGACAGTAAAGAATATCCCGAAACCAATGAAAGTATTCAGATTCTATCAAGACTTGCTGGTGACAATAACCCCGATGCTCCAGTCCCTAAAGGACAAAACCTTTACAATCTCTATGAGAATAGGTCATATAAGGCAACAGTTAGTGGTTTTGGGAACGTAATGATTCAACCAACACAATATTTTCAATTGGAAAACATTCCATTATTTAATGGTGCGTATATTATATTAACTGTTGAACATAACATAACTGCAAATAAAATGACAACAAGTTTTAGTGGGACAAAATTGCTGAAATATCCTGTTCCAAGAGTATTAAATCCGATGGCATTCACAAATTACAATCCTAATGAATCTCCAGGTAACTTGGTAATTAGTGCAGCAGCAGTTAGTGCAAGACAAGAAACACATTTCAATGCAATGTATGATAAGACAGATAATTCATTAAAAATCGAATAAAATGGCAACAACTAAATTAAGAAAAGAAGGGGAAGCCTTTATACGTAGTAAGTGCAGTGGAAGTGGTACATCTAAACTTCGTGGTAGTGCTGCTGATAAAAACGGTTACAAGTATAACCCAACGGCAGTGTTACCATACTGCTCACCATTAACAGAACCAAACAAACCTTGGATTTCAAACCCCAACATTAATGGTGGTATCAGAACTAATGGCGAACTTGGTGAAGCACTGATTAGATGGTATAATAAATATGCCGAAGAATTTCAAATGGATGCTAATATTATGGCTGCACAAGCATATCAGGAATCGGCATTTATTGTGTGGAATTATGCTGTTAACAGTAGCGCATCGGGTATCAGTCAGTTTATTGCTTCTGCCGTTTACGATATAATTATGAGAAATTCACGTGGTGGGATGAGTGCTGCCGATAAACAGGCGATTTCTAAAAACATGATTGGTTACACGTATCCAGCAAAAGTAACACAAAATCCGTTCCTTGTTGATTTTCCACAGGGAAGACAGAACAGACCAATATTACATCAGAATATTATTGATAATCCTGAAATAATGATTAAAGCACAATTTGCATTTATGAAATGGATTTCAACACGATGTGATGGTTTGGCTAGTTGTACATTGTTTGGATATAATAGAGGACCTGGATTCGTAAAGTCGTCTTCATATTCAGCAGCAATTGCGTCAGCAAAAGGCGAGGGTAATTCCTATGAGAATGAGGGGATAAAATATGTATATAGGATTTTCAAAAGTTTATATGAAAATTTTGGATACAGACATCTTAATATGGCAATAGATGCAGCAGGGAATCCTGTTGTTCCATTTGATGGTTTTAATGCGAGTTTGGGTTAAAGTAATTCCTTTTTGAATTCATGGAGTCCGATGATATTGTCATCAACGTCTTTCTTATTATAAACCATTTCCTTGATTTTCTCAACAGCTTTGGTAATGCGGTCTTGATAGTCATCAACACCTTCCAATATTGCAAGAGTTTCAGTCTTATAGGTCTCAAGTAATGCCTTTTTCTCTCTCCAATCAGCCTTAATAAGTGTTCTTAATAAATTGCTATCATTTTCATCTAGTAAAGCATATTTTTCATTGAATTTGCCAACAGCAATTTCAAGAACGTCTTCATTAATAGGTTCAGCATCCACGCTTTCAAGAAGTGATGATTGTTTCGGAGTTTTAATATGATTAAATACCAATGTGAACGCCTCGTGAATCTCGTCAACATCTACTTTATCACTAACTTTTAATGATTCTGTGATGAGCGTATCAATCGCATCATATAAACCGACTTTTTCAAGGTCATAATCGGCTTCATTTAATTCAGTGAATAAATCTTCCTGAAGAAACTCAACTAATTTTGCATGCTCGGCTTCAATTTCTTCAACAGTATAGACTTCAAATAATTTGACGTTATTATCAACATATTCTTTGGCGAACAATTCGTTCTCAATATGTTTACCTTCGATATTGTTATACACCTTGAATTCCAACTGAAGAATAGGTGACTTTTTAACAACTTCAAAAAAATCAGAAGCGACCTTCTTCGATTCAACGATTAAGTTATCATTGAAATACGATTCCTTTAATTTGTTAGAAATTATCAAATTAGCAATTCCTATGTTGACGTTTTTCATATGGTATGATTCGATTTAATATAAATACTATAATTAACTATAAATGCTTAATTCCTGCTCGATATTAATTTGGGGTTGAATTATTCGTCTAATTCGATGTTTTCAATATCTTCAAAATCAATATCTTGCGTTTCGTTAATTTTTTGTTTACTGTTGATAGTTTCACCATTCTCCAATAGTTGTTCGATTTCGGCAATCATATCACTAGCACCTTTATTTAACTTATCATTTTTATCGTTATTTTCTTGAATAATCTCTTTTTGTCGAATCTTCTTCTTTTCTTCAGGTTCTTGTGTTGTGCCGAAAACAAGTTTTTCAATATGTTTATTATAGGCTTCTTCGCTCATACCTTCCATCATTGGTGTGCCACCTATTTCGCCACCGCCACCAAGTGGAGCACCGCCACCCATGTCACCTGGAGGGGGAGCACCGCCCATGTCACCACCGCCTGCACCCAATTCTGGCATTCCACCACCCAACTCACCGCCTTCAGGTGGCATTCCACCTTCAGTTTCGCCACTCATTGGAGCCATATTATCAATTGGTTCGCCAAATCGTTTGTCGATGTCTGCGAATAAACCTGTTTTCTTAATTGCAACAGGTGAGTCTGCAAGTTCTTGCATAACAACTTTCTCCATCTTCTGTTGCTTGAGGTCATCAACGATTTGCCTGTCGCTCCAGTTGAAAATCATACGTTTCGCTTCTGTATGTGACATTGCTGCAATACCGCCTTCAGCACGTGTTAACTCAGTATAGGTTTGTGCTTTATCACGCAATAACTCAGACTTCAATAATTCTTGTTGAGTACTTGGATTAGTAAGTGTTAATTGGAAACCACCAAGGTCTTCACCACTATAACCTAATAAATAAAGATGAATCATCGCCATCTTATTAAGTTCTTGAATCATGGCTTGTTGAATACGATTTATTTTCTTAGCAAACCTGATATCGTATTGCGCCATGTTTTTTCCACCACCACTTGCATCTTGGAAACTCAGGAATGGCTTTGGAATACCAAGACCTGTAAATAAGTTGTCTCTGAGATATTCAATGTCTTGTATTTGGTCGAGATTTGTTGCGCCAGGTAATGTGTCAACACCTGTTTGAGTATTTGAATTTCTTACAGGGATGAAATAATCTTCGTCATTCCCTAAAATATTGAAACGGTAATCGATTTGACCATCATTTGGTTGAACTTGTGCGGTTTTCTTAAATGTGGTCGCTACTTTGTAGATGTATTCCTCAATATCGTCTTCATCAATGTTACCAACATCAATTTTAAACACTTTTTTCTCACCAGCACGAATAATACGGTAGGTAAGCATAGCATCTTCAGCCATAACTAGCTGACGGAAAACTCTACGTACTTTGTTCAGGACAGACGAACCGTAAGGCAAATACTTATCATCTCCAAGAAGTCTAAAGTGTGCGATTTCAAACACATTAAACTCGTCACCTGTCATTCTTTCCTTGAATCTAACCAACGGTTTGCCGTTTTGAATCCTTTCGAACCTCTCGATTTCATAATTCACGAGTTGTTTTACGTGAGTAATACCTTTTTTGCGTTCACCATATAAAAGAACGAAATTATCACCATATTTTACAGTATTTCTTACCCAAAAAGGTAAGTTAACATTCACGTTTACAATCTCATAGAAAAATTCTTCCAATAATGTCTTAATTCTATCTTTATTGGAGTAAATGTTAAGCATTTTACCATTCAAACCAATTGTTGTGGCTTCTTCCATGAATAAATCCAATGCGCTGCTAATAATTGGGTAATATTCCATACCCTCATAATCAATATATGCAGGAAGTCTGGCTGCTTCATATTGAAGTGCTTTTTGGAAACCCCTGTCAGTGGTGCGGAAGAATTTGTCTTGGAGAGATTTCTTCTGCTCCAATTCCAATCCTTTTCTATGAATTTCTTCGGGAGTGTTACCTTTAATAACAATCTTAGATTTCTGTGGTGTTGCTACGGGAGCAATTGCTGATGAGTCTTGAAAGCCAAAGCCATCAAGATTCAACATTTTGTTAAGTTGTTGGTATATCGTCCCTTTATTTTCGTTTTCGCCAGCCATTTTTTATAATTTATTATAGTTTTTTATAAATACTCAGAAAATTCTGAAAAGTCAGTTATTCATAAATACAAACTATCTTTTGTTTTTATCTTTTATTCCTTGAAATAACCATTCATTTGCACCATATGGATTTAATGGATTTACGCTGTTAGGTGAAATCATTGGTTTATTCTTAATATCTTTCTTTTTGCCAATATCATTAACAGCATTATTTGTAAGTATGGCGTTTAACATTTTTTCGCTAATTCCCTTACTTTGTTTGAATCTCGCCATGTCAAAATTCAGCACAAATAATCCGATTGCTAATCCCATAATACTGTCATCGTGGAAAGTACGTTTATGGTCAGCAATACGATTTCCAGGTACGGTAACAAATGTTTTTAACTCATTAAGTAGTCTTGTTGACCTAATGATAACATCCTCTAAATGAATGGCTCTCTGCAATTCAAGAACAACTGATGGGCGATTGTTTCCAATGAAAAAACCTGGAATTAGGTCAACACTTGAAACAGCACCGTCAGGCATTACTTTCTGACCCTTCTTAATGTAACCCATTAATCTATCTCGTGTTGGTTTGTGAGCCACTTCAGCGTAATGGACGTTCTCATATCCGATTTCCAACATTTTCTCAACAGTATGAACACCATGACCACCAGTGACATCAACAACACAATATGCATCATTATATGCTTTACCGTATTGATATGCGATTTCTGCAAGAAGTTGCGGGGTTATTTTTCCATAATATTCGGCAACCTGTTCGACTTTGTGTCGTTTAACTTTGAACATCTTTGTCTTACCATTTTTGGTTATTTTCTTTTCTTCAACCACTTCAATGGTTTTCAACATATTTAGTGTCGAATTATCTTCACCATGACCAGGAGAAGCATCCAATGCCATAATATAATTCTCACCCTCAACAGGGTCTTCCCAAATCCACATATTGCCGTCATGATATTCTTGACGTATTGGTGGTAACACCTCTTTATCTTCAATCCGTTTAAGATATTCTTCTGCAATGAAGTTGTCACCAGAACCCAAAAATGAACACAGAAGCTCTTGTGCCACTTTACGCATATCACCATTGGCGTTCTTAATCTGTTCCTCAAACCACTCATTGGTTGCCTCAAAACCACCCTTAACTAACTGACTACGTTCTTCCTGCGACCTATCATTATCAACAATTCTAGCTTCATCCTTTTTATTTTTATTCTTCACCCAAACCAAATCCTTATTGTATCTTGGGTCGTTATACCACCAGAGTTCAACAGCATGGAAGTTATTCTTTGGATTACCTTCCCCATCTAATTCCCTTGCGCCTTGGAATGTCTTGTAGAATACCGCATCAAGTCCAGAAGGTGTACTAACCATGATTGCACGTCCACCAGTAACAAGGGATGGAAGTGCAGATGTCCAAAACTTATCACCTTTCTCTGCCCATGCTGTTTCATCCCAAAATAATAAAGTTGGTGTCATACCACGAATAGATTTGGATGCAAATGCACCAAGCCTTGACTTATTGTCATAAATCTTTAGTTTTTGGGTGTCTTTTAGTCCTTCTTCAGACTCTTTTCCTGTTTTTGGTCGAAGCCACTTAGGACACATTTCAATGAATTCCACAACATCACTCATTAATTCACCCGTAGCGGTTTCAAGTTTATCGGCAACAATAGCACATGCTCTGTTTCGATTAAACATAATATACCAAGCAATGTATGCACAAGTAGTTGTACTCACACCCGCCTGACGATATTTATTGGCAATAACAAATCTGTTACTCTGATAGGCTTTAATTAGTGTTTTTTGAAAGTAAAATAATTTGAATGGCACAATCAAACCAGCAGAACCTTGTGTTTGGTCAAAAATTGTGAGATAAGTTTCAATGAAATATATTGGATTTGCAGCACAACGAACAATCTCATCCTCTTGTTCTTGGAATGTTAGTTCACTAGCTTTCTTTACAATTCCATCTTTGGTGGCAATAATCGCCTCAACGTTCCCCGCAGCTTTTCTGAGTTTCTTTGCTCGGTCTCTTGCCTCTTCTTTTTCCCTTGCTTTTTGTGCATCATATGGAATTAATGGTACGTGTTCAGGAAATTCAGAATCATCAATTTCGGGAATTTCATTTAGATTGACATTCACATCTAACTTATCCTCATCAGAAGCGTCTTCTAAATTTATATCGAATTCATCACTCATTTACAAATATTTATAATAAATACTTGTTTTAATAAAACAGCAAAGCACGCCACATATC
>Ga0307375_10005457_pt1 | contig 11924 bp, 9 predicted proteins | sample TR1MG_FD_202531 | JGI IMG/M metagenome (GOLD analysis project Ga0307375, IMG submission 202531) | Soil microbial communities from Risofladan, Vaasa, Finland - TR-1 | ecosystem: Environmental > Terrestrial > Soil > Coastal area > Acid sulfate soil | place: Finland: Risofladan, Vaasa | collected... | reverse complement strand
GATGGACGCGCGAGAATCTGGTGGGCAGCCCTCGGTGGGCTGATCGGTGTGACGTTGCTTGCGCAATTATTCATGGTGTCATTTGCCACGCGGGAATACCGTCCGGTTCTTCTGAAACAGGCACATGCCGAATTGATCGGCCAGGTCCGGTTGCAGGCAAAAGCCATCAACGACTGGTTGAGACAGCGCAACGAACGGGTCTCGCGGTTGTCCGCCCAGACCGAAACCCTGTCCGAACGACTGCAGGCCAACCAGAAGAACCCCGCTGAAGCCTTGACGGAGATGGGACAGCTGGTATCAGACAGTGGATTCGTCACGATCACCCTGTACAACTCGGATCATATTCAAAAGTTGCAGTTTGGTCTGAAAAGTTCGGCAAAGGCACCAGATGTCCTGTTCGAACGTGCGGCGGCAACGGCGAAGGTCCAGTTCGATTGTCGATTCGAAGCCGGACGGTCCTCTGCAGATTGCTACTGGGTACTGCCCTTGTTTCTGGGACACAGTGAGGTGAGTGGCGGTCCCTGGTATCTCGTGTTCTATGGCGCGCTGGATGCCGCAAGCCTTGCTGTCCATGACACCGCCGCGTCGTCTCATCTCGTGCGGACCTTGATTTTACTGTCGCCGGACGAGGCGCCTGCGCGCCAATGGCTAAGTTTGTCCCTGCATCCGGAGAGTGATTCCGACATGCAAGGGGGGGCGGTTCATGCCGTGTCGCCACAAGATATGGCCTGTATCAACCAGGCCAAACCCCTGGGTGCACTGCTTCAGGGAGAACCTGATGATCCGCGGTCAGTTGCCCCCCCGGGCCCTGCCACACTGATGAGTGGCCAGTTGGACTGTGCCCCCCACGCCGTACTTTATGCCAGCATGCTTGTGCCGGAACTGCATGCCTTGTTGTGGGCAGCCAATACCGAGTCTTCCATACTCCAGCCCATTCGCAAGACCCGGCAGCTATTGGCTGTCGCCGCATTGTCCGGGGTGATGGCCCTGTTGCTCGCCTTGTTCTTTTTCTGGCAGATCATGCGACTGCAGCACCATAAGGCCTTGTTCGCGCTGGTCCGGGAACGTGACCAGCTGGATGTGTTCTGGGAACAGATGCCGACCATGGGGTTGGCCTTGGTTGATCCACTTGCCTGGACCGTGCTGAATGTGAACCGCCGTTGGGCCCAGATTTTCCACTCCGGACGCGAAGCGATGCTGGGGCAGGAGTTGCTGGCTATCATCCAGCCAGTTTCCGGGCTGGCAGCTATCGAGGAAATCCACGCGACCGATCAGCAGACATTGCAGGATTTGTGCGGCGGTATTCGGGAGGAGGTGGTTCTGACGCGCCGTATCCGTATGAATGACCCTGCGGGTGAATGGGTCCGGATCAGCATGCGGGTGTTGAAAGCGATTGACCAGACCATATTGGGTGTCGTTGTGGCATTGGACAGTCTGGGCGAAACGGTCGATATCACGCACCAGACGCAGGCAGAACGGGATTTTTATCGATTGGCCTGGGCGTTGATTCAGGCGCGCGCCCATGCAGTGGACGGTGCGGCGTTGACTCCGGCAGACGCGGAAACCCCCGTCGATCAATTCAGTCAATTGAGTACCCGAATCGTCGACGAGACGGGCATCATGGCGCTGTGCCTGTATACGCATTGGCCCGAGACCTGGTCTTCCTCATCGGATCTGACGGGGCCCCAGATCGAGCAGCACGAGCAGAAGCACTTCCAGTGTCATGGGGGCACCGCACCGATCCGGGATATTGCCAACCAGATGGCCGCGAATGGGCTGATTGACCGGGCGCTGGTCGCGCAGTCGCCCATCTTTATCGACGATGATGTCAAAACGGCCGGCATGACGGTTGTGACCTTGCAGGCCGAACTGATCGAGCAACTCAAGCCCTATCCCGTGGGCGCTTTTGCGATCATTCCGATGTCGGCGGGTAGTGGCGGGGATTGTGTGCGTGCCTGGATTGTTTTTGCCGGTGAAGGCATGCGCTTTACGACACCCGTACGCACCGCGTTGATGGCCCTGCTCGCCGTGGCCACCGAGGAACTTGCCACTTCGGTGTAAGTATTCTTATTCCGGTTCAGATTCGCGCGGATTGCTGGTTTTATCCGGTGCCATCGTGGAACCCGAATCGCGATCCAGCATTTCGGGTTCCGTGCTCGGTTCATGCCGGGCAGCAGATGCCAGCATCAGCGCGCTGATGGGCGCGGTCACCCATAAAAACACAATGATCAGCACCTCATGCACGGAAGGGGTATCGGTTCTGAACGAGAAAAACAGGGCCGATGCCAACAATATGGCCGTTACCCCCAAGGTCGAGGCTTTTGTGGGCGCATGTAGCCGCATGAAGAAATCCGGGAACTTCACCAACCCGATCGACCCCAGCAACACGAACAGGCTGCCCAGTACGATCAGTCCGGCAATCGCGAGATCGGCGAGGGTCATGATCGATCCTCCGGTTCGATAATTCGTCCGCGCAGCGCGTATTTGGCGAGCGCGACGGTACTGATGAAACCCAGGACGGCCAGCAGCAGGGCCGCCTCGAAATTGATGGGGTTGCCCATCCACAGGCCGAACAGCACGATGACTGCGATCGCATTGACGGCCAGCGTATCCAGCGCCAGGATCCGATCAGGCAGGCTGGGCCCCCGCAGGAGCCGATAAAAGCTCAGCAGACAGGCGATGCCGACGAGGACGAGTCCGATCAGGGCGGCGGTACCGATCATGGGTTGTTGTCCTCGATGGCGGCGCGCGGTGATTCGCCGAACATATCTTGAATTCGGCGCTCATAGCGCTGTTTCATGCCGGCGATTTCGTCGTCCGGATCCTCCGTGTGCAGGGCATGGACGATGAGGTGACTGCGATCCGGTGCGATTTCACAGGAAACCGTGCCCGGTGTCAGGGTGATCGTGCTGGCAAACAGGCTGATCGCGGTGGGATGGGTGACCGCCAACGGCACAATCAGAAAATGGGATTTGAGGGCCGAGTTCCGGCCCAGTACTTGCCGCGCAACGATGAAATTGGCCTTGATGATGTCGTGGAGCACGAGCAGCACGTAGGCCAACAGCGCCACGGGCCGTTTCACGATCAGGGGCGGTTGGCTGCGTGGACCGAGGAATGGGGGGATCAGCAGGCCGATGATTACGGCAAGCACGATCTGGCCCGCGGACAGGCTGTTGTTCAGCAGCAGCCACAGGGCAATGAGGCTGGCGGTCAGCATTGGTCGGGGCAGGATCTTGTGCACAACGGCGGTCATTGATGGGCACCTGTGGGCGTGGCGGCATGTTCGGGATGGGCCGGGAACGCCAATACGCCGGCGTTCATGGTCGGTGGATTCAGAACGGCGTGAATATAATCCGGTGTCGCGTTGATCTGGGCGCTGGTCTGATCGAGCCAGCTGCTCAAGGGGTTGGCTGCGATCACCATCAATACGGCGACGAAAATCGGGCTCATGACGGCAATCCAGCCCAATCTGTTGGGTCCTGCCGCGAGCGGCACGCCTGTGGTTGGCTGGTCGACGCGATAAAATAGCCGGTTGCCGCTTCGGGCCAGGGCAATGACCGCCAACAGGCTGGTGATCAGAATCGTGGCGAAGATCGGGGTGCGCAGGGGTTGATCGACTGCGGCGGACAAAATCAGAATCTTGCCGACGAAGCCGGTCAGCGGCGGCAATCCCGCCATGGCCAGGGCATAGACAAAAAATAACGAACCGAGCAGGACCATTCGGGTGATCGGGGGTGCCGGAGCCCAGTCATCGCCGTTGGTTCGGCCACGTCGAATCATGTCCGCCAGCAGGAAGAATCCCGCACTGAGCACCGTGGTGTGAATCCAGTAATACAGCGTCGCACTCAGCGCTGCTTCGGTGCGCATGCCGAGTGCAATCATCAGGGTGCCGACGGAGGCAAGGATCAGGTAGGCCACTTGCCGGCGCAGGTTTTGCGCCGCCAGAACCCCGAGCGTGGCCATGACCAGCGTCAGGATGCCCAGCCATATCTGCCAGGGACCGATCAGGTTGACGAAGGCCGCGGGTGCCGTGTGCGCATCAAACAGCGTGCCGTGCACGCGCAGCATGGCGTACAGCCCGACCTTGGTCATGATGGCAAACAGCGCGGCGACCGGCGCGGAGGTTTCGGCATAGGTGGCCGGCAGCCAGAGGTAGAGCGGGAAGGCGGCTGCCTTGATGGCAAACACGACGAAGAGCAGCAGGCTGGCGGCCGCGATGATGCCGTAATCCTGCACGGGTGCCTGACCCAATTTCTGGGCGAGGTCGGCGATATTCAGGGTGCCGAGTACGCCATAAAGCGCACCGACCGCAAACAGGAACAGAGTGGAGCCAATCAGGTTGATGACCATGTAATGCAGACCGGCGCGACTCCGGCGGGCACCGCCGCCATGCAGCATCAATCCGTAGGAAGCCAGCAGCAGGACTTCGAAGAATACGAACAGATTGAACACGTCGCCGGTCAGAAAGGCGCCGTTCAGCCCGAAGAGCTGCGCCTGAAACAGGGCGTGGAAGTGCGGGCCGCGATGGTCTTCATCGGTGGCCACGGTGTAGATGAAGCTGATGGCAGCCAGTCCGGCGGTGAGCAGGAGCATCAGCCCGGCGAGTCGATCATAGACCCAGACGATGCCGAACGGGGCGGGCCAATCGCCCATCGGATAGACCAGATGCTGATTGCCAGCACCACTGACGAGCAGTGCTACCACGACGGCCAACAGCAAGGCGACACTCGATCCGCTCACGATGCGTTGCAGGCGGATACTGCGCCGGTGCAGCAGGATCAGCAGCACGGCGCTGAATACAGGCAGAAAAACCGGCAGTGTCAGCCAGTGCAGGGGCCAAATTGGGGATGTGAACAAGCCGATCATCGCGCGGAATCGTCCTCTGGGGCGTCGTCGGCCGTGCCGTCTACATGGTCATTGCCGAGTTCCGCCCGGGTTTTCAGGGCCAGAACGATCACGAAGGCGGTCATGGCAAAGGCAATCACGATGGCCGTGAGTACCAGCGCCTGGGGGAGCGGGTCGGCATACCGGGTTTGGGCGCCCAGGACGGCGGCCGCATTGCTGGCCAGTCGGCCCATGCCGAACAGAAAGAGATTCACGGCATAGGAGAGCAGGGTCAGGCCCAGCACCACGGGGAAGGTTTGAGCCCGTAGAGTCAGGAAGATCCCGGTCGCGGTCAGCATGCCGATCAGGAGCGCAAAAAGCAGGGACATCAGGAGACGACTCCTTCGGATTTGGCAGGTTTGTCCAGCGGAACGCTGCCCAGGTGCGCCATTTGGACCAGCATGAGCACGCTCGCACCGAGGACCACCAGAAAGACCCCTAGATCGAACACCATCGCCGAAGCCAGTTCCAGGTTACCGAGGAACGGGATCTGCCAATGGCCGAAGGTGGATGTGAGGAACGGATAGCCTGCGCCGATTGAGGCCAGGCCGGTACCCAGGGCCAACAACAGTCCCAGTCCGATGGCGCCGTGGGTCGGGATCAGCAGACGGTTTTCCGTGTGGTGGATGCCGTGTGCGAGATACTGGGTGATCAGGGCGCTGGCGACGATCAGGCCGGCAATGAAACCGCCACCGGGCGCATTGTGGCCGCGCAGGAGGATATATAGCCCGAAGACGAGGGTCAGTGGCAACAACAACTGGCTTAGGGTTTGAAAGAGCAGGGGGTGTGCGGCCGAACGGCTGCCGGGACCGGGTGTTCCCTGTGGCAATCGCAGATTCTGCAGCAGGGCAAATACCCCGAGCGCGGCCAATGCCAGCACGCTGATCTCCCCAAAGGTGTCATACCCCCGGAAATCCACCAGGATGACATTGACCACGTTATGCCCACCGCCTTCGGTCAGGCTTTTGGCCAGGAAGTAGCCGGCAATGTTCTCGTAGTCACGCGACATCACCGCATAGGTCAGGATCGTGGCGCCGACACCAGACAGCAGCGCGATCAGGGCGTCCCGGTACAGTCTCGGGCGTGGCTCGGCCGTACTTTGTGCCGGCAGATAGCGCAGGGCCAGGAGCATCAGGACGACCGTAATGACCTCTACGGAAAGTTGCGTCAGGGCGAGATCGGGCGCCGAATAGCGCACGAACAGCAAGGCGACCCCAAGCCCAACGACACTCATCGGCAGCAGGGCCAGCAGTCGCTTCGGATGCATCCATACGGCGGCCAGCGCTGCAGCCATCATGATCAGCATGCCGACAGCCGTGATACCGTCAAAGGCTGGGGCATGGTGCTCGGGGCCAAAGAGGGGGGCATGGTAGGAGAGGAAGCCGATCCCACCCGCGATCAATGCTGTGATCAGGGTCCAGAGCGTCATGCTTTGCAGGCGGCCCTGGTCAAAGGTACGGGTGACGACGCGGGCGGCCAGCTGCAGGGATTGCAAGAGCGCGTCATAGAGGATTTTGGCGTTCAGACGTCCTATCCCGTGTTCGTGAAACCGGGTGAGCGGGCGGCGCAGGACGAAAACCAGTATCCCGCCACCCAGTGCGATCGTGCTCATCAGCAGCGGCAGTTTGAACCCGTGCCAGAGGGCGAGACTGAAGTGCGGCGGGGGTGCGTTGAGGACCGCGCCGGCGGCAAAATTCAGCAACCCGCCGATCAACAGGGCCGGGAAAATACCCACGGCGAGACAGACCACTACCAGGATATCCACCGGCACACGCATCATCCGGGGTGGTTCGTGGATTTCCTGAGGAAGGTCCGGGTCGGGGGTGCCGAAAAAGGTGTCGTGCACGAAACGGATGGAGTAGGCCACTGACATCACCCCACCGAGGGTGACGAGCAGGGGTAAAAGCCAGACGGAACCAAAGTCGGGCGCGACCTCCAGCGCTTCGCTGAAGAACATCTCCTTGCTCAGGAAGCCGTTCAGCAAGGGCACCCCAGCCATGGCGGCAGCGGCCACAATCGCCAGTGCGGCAGTGTGGGGCATCTTCCGGGCCAGCCCGCCCAACCGGCGCATGTCCCGCGTGCCGGTTTCATGATCGATGATGCCGGCCACCATGAACAACGAGGCCTTGAAGGTGGCATGGTTGATCAGGTGAAAGATCCCCGCCACGGCGGCCAGCGGTGTGCCGAAGCCGAAGAGCAGGGTGATCAGACCCAGATGGCTGATGGTGGAATAGGCCAGAAGACCTTTGAGGTCGTGCTTGAACAACGCCGTGTAGGCGCCCAACAGAAAGGTGATCAGACCGGCGCCACCGACCAGGAGCAACCAGGCATCGGTGCCCGACAACACGGGGAACAGCCGGGCGAGGAGGAAAATCCCCGCTTTCACCATGGTGGCCGAATGTAGATAGGCCGATACCGGGGTCGGCGCGGCCATGGCATTGGGCAGCCAGAAGTGGAATGGAAACTGAGCCGACTTGGTGAAGGCCCCCAGCAGGATCAGCAGCAGGATCGGCAGGTACAGCGGGCTGGCGCGCAGGGTATCGCCCGCCCCCAGAATCACACTCAGGTTATAGCTGCCCACCACGTGCCCGAGCAGGAGCACGCCCCCGAGCAGGGCGAGCCCGCCCATGCCCGTGACGGCGAGGGCCATTCGGGCGCCTTGGCGGGCTTCCTTGCGGTGCTGCCAGAAACTGATGAGCAGGAACGAGGACAGCGAGGTCAGCTCCCAGAACACCACCAGTTGGATCAGGTTTTCGGAGAGCGCGATGCCAAGCATGGCGCCCATGAACAGCATCAGTCCGGAGAAGAATCGCCCTGGGTGATCCTGTGGTGAGAGGTAGTAGCGGGCGTAGACGATAATGAGCAGCCCGATCAGCAGAATCAGGCTGCTGAACAGGATGCTCAGGCCATCCAGCCGAAAGGCAAAATCGAGGCCGATTTGGGGGATCCAGGCAAACTGGATCACCTGCGGGGTGGCAAGATCGACATGGCTGACGAGCAGGCCCAGCAATACCAGGGCGCTGAGGGTGGTGATGCCCGCAGCCCAGGGCGCGGCGCGACGATCCCATCCCGCAAGCAGCGCAATGATCGGCGCGCTCAGAAAAGGGAGCAATACAATCAAGATCAGCGTTGCCATGGGGCCCTCATTCCGCCGCGCCGATCAGGCAGGGGCGGCAGCTGTGGGTCGCCTCGTCCCCATGCGGATAACCCGGGTGCGTGGCCCGCGTCCTGCAGGGGGTAGCGGTGAAAAAAAGAAATGCGACCGTGCCGGTGGCGTGGTCAGTAGCGTGATGGATCATTCGTGGGAATTTAACATGGCTTATGGCGTGTGCAGAAAATTTATCACGTTGGAGGACATAAGATCATGGCGACAATGCGACCGAATGTTAGACTCTAGCGCAGAATACGTCAGCCTAAACGCTTAACTTTTGTGCTTTTCACTGAGAAATCAAAACCTTGTTTCCAGATAAACCCACGCCGGACTATATCGCGCCCGAAAAACACGAGATTTTGCGGGATCATCTGAGCGATCACGCCCTCAATGTTCTCCAGCGTTTGCATGATCAGGGCTATGCCGCGTATCTCGTCGGCGGCTGTGTGCGCGATCTGCTTCGCGGCATGCGCCCCAAGGATTTCGATGTCGTTACCGACGCGCGCCCCGAGCAGGTGCGCGCCTTGTTTCGCCATGCCCGCATCATCGGTCGTCGCTTCAAGATCGTGCATGTGCTCTTTGGCCGCGACATGATCGAGGTCACCACGTTCCGGGGTGGCGACGACGAGGCCGTACGCCGTTCCGATCAAGGGCGCATTCTGCGGGATAACGTTTTCGGCTCGCTTGATCAGGATGTCTGGCGACGTGATTTTGCCTGCAATGCGCTGTACTACAACTATGCCGATGACCAGATTGTCGATTACGTACAGGGTTGGCAGGACGTGCAGAGCGGACATTTGCGCATTATCGGCGATCCGGCGACTCGCTATCGGGAAGATCCGGTCCGGATGTTGCGGGCCGCCCGTTTTATGGCCAAGCTCGGATTCACCCTGCTGCCTGAAACCGCCGAGGGTATTCACGTCTGCCGGGATCTGCTGAAGGATATCGCGCCTGCACGCCTGTTCGACGAAAGCATCAAGATATTTCAGGGTGGTTATGCCTGGGCGGGTTTTCTGCAATTACGCGAACTCGACCTGCTGGGCTACCTCTTCGCTGGGCTGAATGATCTGCTCGACCGGGATTACGATCGGGTAGCAGCCCTGGTCGAGAAGATCCTGACCGGTACCGATGAACGTATCCGTCTGGATCTGCCGGTTAATCCGGCGTTCCTGCTCGCAGGGATGTTGTGGGCGGATTTGAGTCGCCGCCGTGAATATTGGTTGCATCAGCGGGTCGATGCCGAGGTCGCACTGGAAATCGCCTGCAATGAAGTGATCGAAGCCACGGTTCGTCAGGTTGCCATTCCGCGTCGCCTCACGGATCTGATGCGGGTGATCTGGTCGCTACAACCTGAACTGGAGCGTGAAGGGCATGACATGGTGCCTGGCGCACCCATGCTGGCGTTGAGCGAAGCACAGAAAACCCTGTTGTCTCATGCCTGGTTCCGTGCCGCGCTGGATTTCCTGTGTCTGCGCAGCGAGGTTGGTGAAGTCTCCGAATCGATATGCGCGTTCTGGCGGCATTATGCCCCTGCACGCGACAAGGACTCCGGTGAAGCGGTACCGACCGTTCTACCCGAGGATTTCGTGACGCATGGCGATCCGAAGCAGCGCCCACGACGACGCGCCCGGCGGCCTCGGCGCAATTGAGCGGGAACGGGGTCATGATGGAGCGGCCTGAGCGCCCGTCCGGCAGCGTCGAGGCGATGATTGCGCTGGGCAGCAATCTCGGGCATCCAATCGAGCAATTGGAACGGGCGTTTCAGGCGCTCGACCGCTTGCCCCAGACCTCGGTCGAGCGCAGTTCCATGCTTTACGCCAACCCGCCCATGGGGCCACAGGATCAGCCTGATTATGTGAATGCCGTGGCTCTGCTGGTCACCCGGTTGAGTCCGGTGGACCTGCTGAATGCCCTCAAGGCGCTGGAACAAGCCGCCGGCCGATATGCAACCCGTTACTGGGGCGAGCGCGTTCTGGATCTGGATATTCTGACCTACGGGGATCTGACCATCGATACCCGCGAGCTCACTGTGCCCCATCCGGGGATTGCCAACCGACGATTCGTGCTGGCACCCTGGCACGAGATTGCGCCGGATGCCGTGCTGCCCGACCGACGGCGGATCGCGGACTTGCTGGCGTCGTCGCCCGAACATGCGCTGCGGGTTATCCCGCGCACCGTCGTCCGTTCCGATCTTGCCCCCTGATTCTATTCTCTACCCCAGATTTACCAAGGTCCACACGAGTGCCATGACTATGAACACGGTCGATGAATTGATTGTGCCACGAACGATTCCCGCGCTCTGGGCGGCGAAGCGACAAAACCAGCCGATCGTCATGCTGACGGCTTACGATGCCAGTTTCGCCCATCAGGCAGACTTGGCCGGCGTCGATATTCTGCTGGTCGGTGATTCCCTCGGCATGGTCATCCAGGGCCAGCGCGATACCCTGTCGGTGACCCTGGATGCCATGGTCTATCACACGCTGGCCGTACGTCGCGGTGCGCCCCAGAGGCTGATCATGGCCGATATGCCTTTTCTGTCTGAAGTGACTGTCGATCTGGCCGTGCAGAGTGCCGGTCGGCTGATGCAGGAAGGTGGTGCGGATCTGGTGAAGATCGAGGGTGGCCACGCCAAGGCGGACATCGTGCGCGCGCTGACCGAAGCGGGTATCCCTGTCTGTGCCCATGTGGGATTGCTGCCCCAGCGGGTGCGCCAACTGGGGGGCTATCGGGTTCAGGGTCGTGACGCCGAAGACGCCGCGCGCATTCTGCATGATGCCGAAACCTTGACGGATGCCGGGGCTGCCCTGGTTCTGGTGGAGTGCGTGCCCAGCCCGCTCGGCGCCCGGCTTGCGGATTCCCTCGCCGTTCCGGTGATCGGCATCGGTGCGGGCAATGCGGTGGATGGACAGGTGTTGGTGTTGCATGATGCGTTGGGACTCAACAGTCATCCGCCCCGGTTCGTGCGCGATTTCCTGCGCGGACGCGGGTCCATCGGTCAGGCGTTGACCGCCTACGCGGCGGCCGTGCGCGATCGCAGTTTCCCGGCAGACCATGAGGGTTATATCTGAGATGCGGCTTTTGCGTACGCGGGCGGAACTCGCCCAGTGGCGGGCAGAGCAGCAGGCGGCCGGGGTCGGCATCGCCTTTGTGCCGACCATGGGCAATCTGCATGATGGTCATTTGCGTCTGGTCGAACAGGCCAGGAATACGTCGTCGTTGAAGGCGCAAGCCGTGCTGGTGTCCATTTTCGTCAACCCCCTGCAGTTCAATGATCCGGGTGATCTGGCCCGCTACCCACGGACGGAAGCCGAGGACTGTGCCCAATTGGCGGCACATGGGGTGGACGCTGTCTTTCTGCCTTCTGTCGAGACCGTGTATTTGGACGCGACGGCCGACGGCACCGGGCTGCAGGTGAGTGTGCAGCCGGGCGCGCTGGCCGAACGCTGGGAAGGGGCCGTGCGGCCGGGGCATTTCGCCGGTGTAACCACCATCGTGGCGAAACTGTTCCATCTCGTGCGTCCAGCGATTGCCCTGTTTGGCGAAAAGGATTTTCAGCAATTGCAGATCGTGCGGCGTATGGTGCGCGATCTTGATTTTGAGACCACGGTCATCAGTGTGCCGACAGAGCGGGCGCCCGACGGTTTGGCCTTGAGTTCGCGCAATCGATTTTTGACGCCCGCAGATCGGCAGGTTGCCCCGCAGTTGTATGCCCAACTGCAACGGGCAGAGACCCGTATCCGGCAGGGTGTCGATTCGGTGGATCAAGTGCTTGCCGAGAGCCGGGATGTGCTGGCCGCCGCCGGATTCGAGATTGATTATTTCGTATTTTGCGACGTCGATACGTTATTGCCCCGGCGGGATGCTGGACCGGGTATTTTGCTGGCGGCCG
>Ga0307375_10005456_pt1 | contig 11925 bp, 10 predicted proteins | sample TR1MG_FD_202531 | JGI IMG/M metagenome (GOLD analysis project Ga0307375, IMG submission 202531) | Soil microbial communities from Risofladan, Vaasa, Finland - TR-1 | ecosystem: Environmental > Terrestrial > Soil > Coastal area > Acid sulfate soil | place: Finland: Risofladan, Vaasa | collected... | reverse complement strand
GAATTGTGGACAAGGCGCCGGTTTTTCCGGTGGCCTAATTCGTTATCCTGTAAAGCCGAGACCCGGAATCGAACCGGGTACCTGCGCATTACGAGTGCGCCGCTCTGCCAAGTGAGCTATCTCGGCCAGTCCGTTCGATGACGAACGGGGTCGAGAATAGCCGAGAGCTTTGGGGAGGGTCAAGGGGAAAGTGGAGGCATAGAGCGAGCTTAATTACTTCTTGCGCTTGGAATTGACAAAGCGCTGGAAGTCGCTGATGTTGCGGACGACGATGCGGTCGGGGAAGATTTCGAGGCGACGCTGGTTGGCGAAGTGGCCGATGACGTTCTGGGCTTCGGCCGCGGACATGCCCGCCCAGTGGGCGACGTCCTCCTGGGTGACCTTGAACTCGCGCTTTTCGCCGTCCGAGTCGGCATTGGGTCCGGTGACGGCGGCCTGGGTCTCGGCGAGCATAAGGAAGACGTCGGCGATCCTCGCCTGCGGATCATCGAGGGTCAGGATCATGAAACGACGTTTCTGGTCCCAAATGCGCTTGGTGAAGAGTTTGAGGAGCCTGAGGGCGATCTGGGGATTGCCCATCATCAGCACTTCGAAGTTGGCGCGGTTGAACTCGAGGACCTTGACCTGGTCCACAGCCTGGGCCGTGGCGGAGCGTGGGGCTCCCTCGAGGATGGCCATTTCTCCGAAGATTTCGGGTGGTTGGAGGATGTCGATGGTCTTCTCGATGTCGCCGACGATCTTGGAGATCTTCACGCGACCGGCCTGGATGAGGTAAAAGCTGTCGCCCGGTTCGTATTCCGCGAAGATGATCTCGCCGGGGCGGTAGGTGCGGGCGAAGCGGGTAAAGGAGGCGAGATCAGCCATTCTGGCCCTCCTCGAGGCGCTTGAGCGCGCGCATCGCCTTGAGCCTCGGCGCGGCGTCCTCGTCCTGCTCCATCGAGAGGATCTTCTTGTAGAAGCCCTTCGCCCTATCGCCGTCGCCCTTCTTTTCCCAGCCCTGGCCGATGTAGAAGAGGATGTCGACGAGGTCGGGGTGCCTGGGATTGGTCTGGACTATGCCGGTGAAGTGCTTGATCGATCCGTCGAAGTCTTTGAGCATGAAAAGCGAGCGGCCGATGTCGTAGACGGCCTTGGACACGTATTCGGGGTCCTCGTTGGCCTCGACGATCTTCTTGAAGACCGAGAGGGCGTCCCTGTATTTCTCCTGGCTGAAGAGGCTGACGCCCTCGTAGTAGGTCTTGGCGGTCGTCGACAGCCTGTCGCCCGGGTCGCGTTCGGGAGCCTGGGTCTTTTGCGCGGCGGCACGTTGAGCTCCCTCGACGATGAGGGGGGCGGGGCCCTTGCCGTCGCCGAATTTCTGCTCGCCCGATTCGGAGGCTTCGAGATAGCGGCTGGCCTCGCTCGCGAGGGTGCCGGTCGGGTAGTAGGTGAGATAGCGGCTGAAGATGTAGCGGGCTTGGCTGTATTGGCGGTTCTTGAGGTAGTAGGTTCCCGTCGAAAAGAGTCCCGCCTCGGGGCTGAGGCTCTCGCCGTGTTCGAGGAGGTTCTCGACCTGCTTGTGCACCCGCCTGAGCTGGTTGGAGAAGACCTTCAACATCTTCATGATGATGCGGGTGTTTGCCTGCGAGAACACTTCGAATTCGGGCACGGTGAAGACGAGGACGGTGGCGTCGGTTTGGACGACCGCGTTTTCCTCTCGCGGATACTTGCCGAGGGCGCTCTTCACGCCGAAGAACTCGCCGACCTGGACGATGTCATGGAGATCCTTGCCGGTCTCGATGTCGTTATAGTTGAGGTTTACCCGACCCGACTGGAGTATGAAAATCCGGTCGCTCATATCCCCTTGGAAGTAGATGACCGAGTTCGCCCGGTACGCTCCCGCTTTAGGCATCAGCCCGCCCCGCCTTCGACACGCTCGCCGGGCGATTCCACGGTCGTCCGTCTCCGCGACCGCCCCGCACCGGGCCGAGATCGCGCCGAATCGAATCCGGCGCGTCCGGCTTCATCAGTCTAGTCGATGGCATCCGTCATTTCCAGTCGCCCCGATCAGGGTTCGAAGGGCAGGTATTCGAGTTTCTTCGCGAAGCCGATGGCCTTGCGCACGTTGCGGTAGAGCGCCGCCGGGTTTCCGAGAACGAGGTAGTCGCGTCCGCCGATCGCGATGCGGGTGACGGGCCGGTTTTCCGCGGCGAAGAGTTCGGCGTAGCGGCTCTCGAGGCCCAATAGGGGAGTGCCGCGGTGGACGAGGAGTTCGAGGTCTTCCATCCGGGACTCGACGAGGTTTTCGAAGGGATCGTCCTTTTTCGCGCGGAACACGGCGATATCGGCGAGCTTGCCGCTCTCGATCGAGCCCGTTTCCTTGGCGATGCGGAAGGCCTTCGCCCCGTTGATCGTCACCATGTCGAAGAGGGTCTTGGCCGGGAGGTCCTCTCCGTAGAGGTCGCGGTAGGCCTGGCGGGCGCAGCGCATCTCCTCGAGGAGGTTGACCGAACCCGTGTGGGTGGAATCGGTGCCGAGGGCGACGTTGACGTCGGCGCGGAGCAGTTTGCGGATCTTGCAGGTAGTGTTGAACATGAAGAGATTCGACGCGGGGCACCAGGCGACGCTCGAGCCGGCCTTTCGCACGCGGCGGATATCGTCCTCGGAAAAGCCGATGCAGTGGACGAGAAGGTCGTGTTCGGTGAGACAGCCCGAGCGTTCGAGGACACCTATGCCGTCCTGCGACTCCTCGTCGAAGCCCTCCTCGAGGTGGGTGATGAAGGGCCAGTCCTTTTCGACGGCGATGGCATGCTCGACTTCCATTCCATCGCCCCACTTGAGGTCGAAGGAGGAACATTCGTGGGCGAGGCTGTACTCGCGGATGACGCGGATGGGCAGCTTGTCGATGAAGGCTTCGTTGAATTGGTGGGGAAAGTGGTCGTTGACGGTGGTGACGCCGGAAAAGAGGTTCTTCCAGGCGCCGAGGAAGTACATCTGCTCGATAGTGATGTTGGCTCGTTCCGCGTATACGTCCGAGGCCTTTAGGTCGGCGTCCCATGGTCCCCAATTGACATAAAAACTTCCCGGCGCGGGACCGACCCGGGGCGTGTAATTGCCGCGAAGGTGGTCGTGCGCGTTGATGAGGCCCGGATAGACTATCGCCGGTCCCGTCGCGATGTTGACCGCCGCGGGTCGGGCGAAGCCGGCGAAGCGCTCGCCTTCCACCACGAGGGAGGTCGAAGCCTTGATCCCCCGGGGGCTTACGATCGTCGCTCCGGTCAATGCGAATGCATCCACTTTCTCTCCCTTCGCCGATCCCTATGCTCTTCCTAAGATTTTCGGCATTACGGGCCGAAAGATGAAGCTCCGGAGTTCGGGACGGGCCCCGACCGAAATGGAGCCCTAGCGTCTCGGCTTTGGACGACCGTATCCCTCGACGGCAAGGGCCGCGGCGCCGAGGAGTCCCGCATTGGCCCCGAGGACCGGTCTGACCACGAAGGCCTGGCGGGAGGAGGCCTCATCGAGCCAGCCGAGGTAGCCCTTGAGTTCCTCTGTGACGAGGGTCGAGACCCTTTCGGCGAGGCCCGCCTTCATGCCGACGCCTCCTCCGAGGATGATCCGCTCGGGGGCGAGTATGCAGGCGAAGGCCGCGAAGGCCCGGGCGAGATAGGCCGCCTCCATTTCCCAGGCAGGATGAGTGGCGGGCAGATCCTCGCCCCGCCGTCCCCAGCGTGCCCCTATGGCCGGGCCTGAGGCCAGGCCCTCGAAGCAGTCGCCGTGATAGGGACAATAGCCCGCGTAGCCGTCGTCCGCAAGTTTGGCGGGCTTGAAATGGCCGAGTTCCGGATGGGCGGTCCCATGGACCAGTCGTCCCCCGGAGACGATGCCGCCTCCGATGCCCGTGCCGACGGTGACATAGATGAAATCGGCGAGGCCTCGACCTGCCCCCCAGCGCCCTTCGCCGGCCGCGGCGGCGTTGACATCGGTGTCGAAGACCGCTTCGAGGCCCAGGGCGGCGCCGAGGGGGCCTGCGACGTCGGCGCCCCTCCATCCGGGCTTGGGCGTCGAGGTGACATGGCCCCAGGCCGCATGGCCTTCCCTCAGTTCGACGGGCCCGAAGCAGCCGATGCCCAGGGCCTCGGGCTTGCCGAAACGGGCTCCCGCGGCCTTGAGGATGTCGGCCGATCGGCCGATGGTCTCGTCTGGGTAGGTCGTGGGGATGGTTTCGCGGAAGAGGAGTTCGGGAGGCGAGCTGCCCTCATCGTCGGACTTCGCGAGACCGAGGACGAATTTCGTGCCTCCCGCCTCGATCGCCGCGACGATCAAGGGCGGGCCTCGTCGCCCGTTTCACCCTCGTTCCCCTCCCCGGTCTCGGGCTGATGGATCGAAACGTGCTTCGCATAGATGAAGTAATCGTCACCCAGCTCGTAAAAACCCTCGATGTGGCCTATCAAGCTAAAGCCCTTGTCGAGGAGGAAGCCCTCGCCGACGGCGACTTCCTTTCGCTTCGATAATTCGAAGCGGATGATCGCTTGAGCCGCGGAGGAGAGGATTTCCTCTTCGATAAGGTCGACGAGACGTTGGCCGACCCCCTTGCCCCGGTAGATCGCATCGACGCTTACGGCCCTGACATCCCAGGTGAAGTCGGTCGATTGGGTCCTCGCGAAAACGGCGAATCCGGCGAGCACCTTCCCATCGCGGAGTTCCACGACCGAACAGGGATCGCCCGGCCTTTCCTTCCAGCTGAGGAGGGTCTCCTTGAGTATGTCGAGCTCGATGTCCTTGTAGGCCCCGCTATCTCGGGCGAGCTGTATGAAGTCTTGAATATCGGTCACGTTGCTTTCCTTGCTGTTTCTCGCATTCCCGGATCGTCCCCGGTTGCTTGTGCACTTTATACAATCAAGGGCCCCAAGATACAACGTGCCGCCCCTCGCGGGTGGGCCTTAAAATAAAAGGGTGGGCCTTAAAAATAAAGGCCGCCTTGACGGGCGGCCTTCGAAATAGGGCTTTCGGCGATTATTGGGCCGAGATGCCGAGGCTGGGCTGGACGACCCAGTTCCTGCCTGGCTGAAGATTTACGGAGCTTTCCACCCTGAGCCCGCCCGAGATGATCTTGAAGACATGATTGCCGGGGGTGACGGCGCCGGTCCAGACGTTGTTGCCGACGGGATAGAGGAGATTGCCGTCGACATAGAGCTCGAAGGTGGGCACGGGCCGACCCTGTCCGAAATCGTTGCCCTTGCCCTCGGAATTGCCCCGCCCCTCGTTCTGGCGTCCCTGCTGCATCATATAGGCGGCGTCGGGATTGAGGAAGTTGTTGGGAATCGAGAAGGTGAAGGAAACAAGGGCCTGCTGGAGGGAGACGGACATGTTCCTCGGGCCGGTAAGATTGAAGGTTTCGGTGTAGTCGTTGAAACCGGCCGCCCTGATGAGGACCGTATAGGTGCCGGGCGGCAGGGCGGCGTTGTAGCTGCCGGTCGCGACCTGGTTGCCGTTGAGGAAGATCGCCGCGCCGGGCGCGTTGTTCGCGCTGGCCTGGAAGGGGAAGGCCTGGGCCTGGAGGTTGGCCATGATCGACTTGGGTCCGTTGAGATTGAAGGTTTCGCTGTAATCGTTGTAGCCGGGGGCGCGGATGACGATGTTGTAGGTGCCGCCGGGGAGGGCCGCGCTGTAGGAGCCCGTGCCGACCTGGTTGCCGTTGAGGATGATGACGGCACCGGGGATGTTGTTCGCGCTCGCCTGGAAGTTGAAGCTGAGGGGCTGGGAACCCGGATTGACGGTGACCGGTCCGTTGATGATCTGGACCTGCTGGTTCCACTCCATCATGTTCGGCGTTCGGGTCGTGATGTTATAAGTTCCGGGGATGAGCTGGATGGTCAGGGGGGCGTTGCCTTCGAGGGCCCCGTTGATATAGACGCGGGTATTCGGTGCCGGGGAGGTTACGGTCAGGGGATACTTCGAGGCCGGAGCCGGAACGGGGGCCGGGGCGGGGGCGATATAACCGGCGGGGTAGATGGCGACATTGAGCACGAGGCCGCTCGGCGGCACCGTTACCGTCGTGTTGTAGGACTGGAAGCCCGTCTTTACCACCGCGAGCTGGTAGGTGTTAGGAGCCAAGGGGATGGTGGCGTTGGGTGTCGTGGTGCCATAGAGGCGGCCATTGATGAAGACCTGGGCGCCGACCTGGTTGCATATGATCGTGAGGGTGGTCCTGGTTTGGGCGCCGATGGAAAGGGCCACGAAGAGGGCCGCGATAAGGGCAAGAATGCGTTTCATGTTGCCTCCGAGTATTCGACAATATTCATTCAAAACGAGTATATCGTCGCGAAATGTCTTTTCCAAGGCCGCGAGCCGTGGTCCACCTTGTAATTTTCCCCAGGCGTACTATCTTTAGGCTTGCCCCCGAAAGGGTGCCTTTGTTCAAGGAGGGTTTTAGATGAAGAAGCTAGTGATAGTGCTCGCATTCGCATCGCTCGTCGCGGGCGGCGCCTTTGCCCAGCTGATGTTCGGAGCCACGGGCGATCTGCATATGGATACGACCATGTCCGCGAGCGATATCAGCAATTCGTTCCAGACGGGGGAGAACATTTTCTACGGACCCTTTGCCGAGATAGCCTTCGGCAAGCTGGGCCTTGGTGTGGCCGGTACTTTCTCATTCTACACTGACAACTTCACGATGACTCAGTGGATGGACTACGATGTGAACGGCTATCTCTCCTACCATCTTTTCAGGGCCAGGGCCTTCCTCGATCCCTTTGTCCATATCGGCTTCGGCTATATGGCGACGGATTACGCCAATTCGAGCGATAAAGATGCCTACGTGGTACTGAATCCCTACACAAGCAGCTCGAGCGACCCCATTTCGGCCAGCCTCTATTGGAACGCGGCCCTTGGTCTGGGCGTCAATCTCGGCCCCCTCGGCGTCTTCGGCCAGCTTTCCTACAATTTCCCCATCGCGAAGCACCTGACCGGCACGGATTCCTCGGGCAATTCCTACGACATCCCATACTATGGCTACTATGATCCGAACGCCTATGGCGGCCTCGGCGGCATCGTCGAGTACGTGCCCAAGTATCGCTTTACCCTCGGCGCCAAGCTGATTCTCTAGTCTATGTCCGCGGGGACCCTGTCGAGGTCCCCGATCTGCATGGGCCGTCCTGGCGAGACTCCTCGCGGGGCGGCCCTTCATTTCGAATGGCGAAGCGGGTCTTTCGGTATTCGAACCATTTTCCCTTGACGCCTTGCCAAAAGGCTGGGTATATGGAGAGTGAGCGCGGCCGCCCCAGCGGGTGGTGAAGCCTTCGGCTCGGGTAATCGGTTTCGACCTCGGCATTGTATGCCGACACGGATTCCGTGTTCCGATCGCGCCATCCAGGAGGATCCCAGTGGCCTTGGGCAGCAAATACGGTACCCATCGAGTAATCGAGCCTGTCGGTGCCCTTCCGCAGACAGCCATGCGGATCAACAACGACATGACGGTCGTCTGGGACAACGAAATCCTCGTGGACGTCAGCGCCCTCAACATCGACTCGGCTTCCTTCACCCAGATCGAGGAGGAGGCCGGCGGAGACATCGCGAAGATCGAGGCCAAGATTCTCGAGATCGTCGCGAGCAGGGGCAAGCAGCAGAACCCGGTTACGGGCTCGGGCGGCATGCTGATAGGGCGGGTGGCCAAGATCGGCCAAGCCCTCCACGACCGCGATCTCCGCGTCGGCGATCGCATCGCCTCCCTCGTCTCTCTCTCGCTCACCCCCCTCAAGATCAACCGCATCCTCAAGGTGCATCCGGATATCGATCGGGTCGAGGTCGAGGCCCAGGCCATACTCTTCGAGTCGGGCATCTACGCCAAATTGCCCGAGGACATGGACGAGCGCCTCGCCCTCGCCGCCCTCGACGTGGCCGGAGCGCCGGCACAGACCGCCAAGATGGTGAAGCCAGGCATGTCCGTCCTCGTACTCGGGGCCGCGGGCAAGTCGGGCGTCCTCTGCTGCTACGAGGCCATGAAGCGGGTCGGCCCCACCGGCCGGGTGATCGGTCTCATTCCCCTGGCGGCCCAGCGCAAGGTCCTCGAGGAGCTCGGCGTCTGTCACGAGATCGTCGTCGCCGACGCGACCAAGCCCATCGAGGTCTTCGAAAGGGTCTCCGCCGCCAACAGGGGCCGAGAGGTCGATCTTTCGATCAATTGTGTCAATGTCCAGGGCACGGAGATGGCCTCGATCCTGCCCGTCAGGAACGAGGGCACGGTCTATTTCTTCTCCATGGCGACGAGCTTCACCCGCGCCGCCCTCGGCGCCGAGGGCATCGGCAAGGACGTGACGATGGTCATCGGCAACGGATTTACGAAGGACCATGCCGAGATTACTCTGTGGGAGCTCCGGGAAAATCCGAAGTTGCGAAGGCTTTTCGAAGAACAATACGTGCGCTAGGCAGGATCGCCCACGGGCGAAGCTGAAAAGAGCGCCGATTTCTCGCGGAAGAGCACGTTTGAAGCGAGGATTCGGCACACGATCGCCCACGGGCGAAGCTGAAAAGAGCGCCGAATCCTCGCGAAGGCGCAAAGTTGAAGCGAGGATTCGGCACACGATCGCCCACGGGCGATCGTGAAGGTCCAGGGCGAGTCTCCGCGCGCGGCCGCGCGACGGAGACGGGGGCAGTCCCCGGGCCGGAATGATGGCGGTGTCCGTCGCCGGCATCATTCTTCCTGATTTTCGTGGTTGGCGATTCCGGATCGAGCGGAGTCGTCACGCGACGGCGCTTGCGCCGTCGCGAGGACCCAGGGGGCTCCCCGTCCCCTGCGCGACGAAGGCGATCTACCCGCGGCGCGGGCAGGATGGCCGGAGTCGGATTTCGAGGAGGCCGCGCGACAGGAGTCGCGGGCGGATGGACGAGACCATTCTTTCTCCTCGAGAGGACAGGCTATGGCCAACGAATTTCCTCATCTTAGGCTCGAACGGTCGATGTCGATGTTCGAAGAGGCGAAGCGGCTCTCCCCCGGTGGGGTGATGGGCATCAGGCGTCCTTACAACTTCGTGCAGGGCGAGTATCCCATCTTCATCGAGAAGGGCTACGGCGGGCATATAGTCGACGTGGACGGCAACGACTACATCGACATGCTCTGCGCCTACGGGCCCATCATCCTCGGCTACGACGAGCGGGAGATCGGCGAGGCGGTCAAGCAGCAGATCGACAGGGGTTTCTGCTTTTCCCTCGTCCAGCCCGTGCAGAACGCCTTCGAGAAGCGAATCACGGAGCTCGTGCCCTGCGCCGAGATGGTCATACCCGTCAAAACCGGCTCCGACGCGACCACCCTCGCGGTCCGCATCGCCCGCGGCTATACGGGCCGCAAGGTCATTCTCCGCTGCGGCTACCACGGTTGGCACGACTGGTGCGTCGAGAACCATGGCGGCGTGCCCGACGAAACCCTCGCCCTGACCGACGAATTCGAGTACGGGGACATCGGCGATCTCGAGGAGAAGCTCGTGGCGCACAGGGGCGAGGTGGCCTGCATCATCATCACGCCCGTCGGCCATCCGGGCGCCAAGCCCATAATCCCGCCGCCCGACGGGTACCTCCAGGCGGTCCGGGATATCGCCACCAAGAACGAAGTGGTCCTGATCTTCGACGAGGTGCGAACGGGCTTCCGTGTGGCCATGGGCGGGGCCCAGGAGCGCTACGGCGTGACGCCCGATCTCGCCACCTTCGGCAAGGCCGTCGCCAACGGCTATCCCCTCTCAATGGTGACCGGCAAGCGCGAGATCATGTCGGTCTGCGAGAGCAAGGTCTTCGTGTCCTCGACCTATTTCCCGAACAGCCTCGAGATGGTCGCGGCGATGAAGTGCCTCGACATCCTCGAGCGCGAGAAGGTGCAGGACTCGATCTGGAAGCGCGGCACGAAGTTCCTCGCCGACCTCGGTGCAATTGTCAAGAAATCCGGGGTGCCCGCCACCGTGAGCGGAATACCTCCCATGCCCTACGTCACCTTCGATCAGGGCCCTGGCGAGGCCGCCGGCAGCCCCGGCGAGAAGAAGTACAAGGCCCGTCGCGAGTATTTCTACACGCAGACGATCAGGCGGGGTCTCTTCATCCAGCCCTATCATCATTGGTACATCGCCCACCGCCACACGGACGCCGATCTGGCCAAGGCCCTCTCCGCCATCGAGGAGAGCCTCGAGCTCACGATGAAGAAATACCCGGTCTGACAGGAGCCACCATGCTTGAAGGCAAGATAGTCATCACCTGCGCCATCACGGGCGCGGAGACGACCAAGGAACAGAATCCCGCCCTGCCGACGACCACCGAGGAGGTGGTGAGGGCCGCGGTGGAGGCCCGCGAGGCCGGGGCGGCCATACTCCACCTCCATGTGCGGGACGCCGCGGGGAAGCCCACGCAGAGCGTGGAGCGCTTCAAGGAGGTGATCGAGGCGGTTCGGCGCAAGACCGACATCGTCGTCGAGATCACCACGGGAGGCGCGGTGGGCGACAGCGCCGAGGAGCGCCTCAGGCCGGTGGCCGAGCTCGAGCCGGAGATGGCGAGCCTGGACTGCGGCACGGTGAACTTCGGCAACGAGTACATCGTGAACACCCTGCCCGTGATGCGCGAGTTCGCCTCGACCTTCCGCGCGCACCGGGTGCGGCCCACCCTCGAGTGCTTCGACCTCGGCCACGTGTTCGCGAGCCAGAGTCTGATCCGCGAGGGCCTCCTCGAAGGGCCCTTCCATTACGGTTTCGTGCTCAACGTGCCGGGTGCCGTGCCCTGGAGCCCCGACAATCTCGAGGTCTTCAAGCGGGCCATGCCGGCGGGCTCGGATTTCACGGTGATGGGCATAGGCAGGGCGAGCCTGCCGGCCCAGTACGGTGCGATCGCTGCCGGCGGTTGGATCCGCGTCGGCTTCGAGGACAATGTGTTTTTCGCCAAGGGCAGACTCGCGAAATCGAACGCCGAGCTCGTCGAGCGCGCGGCGAGGATCGCGAAGGAGGCCCAGCTCGAGCCGGCCAGCCCTGACGAAGTCAGGAAGTACCTCAAACTAAGGGGATGAGGGCGCCGACGCCGGCCGCGGTCCGCGAGCGCCGCTCGCCTCCGCGCGAGACCGGCGCGTCATCCCGAACAATCCCAAGGAGACCATATGCAGCAATACCTGAGCCATGACTATAAGCGGATTCCCCTCTATAAGGATGTCAGCCCCGAGGAATGGGGCGACTGGCGCTGGCAGATGCGCAACGACATCAAGGACGTGGCGACCCTCGAGAAGGTCCTGCCCCTTTCCGACAAGGACAAGGCCGACATCACGGAGGTGCTCAAGCGCTTCCGGATGGCCATCACGCCCTACTACGCGAGTCTCATCGACCCGGCCAACCCCGCCTGCCCCGTGCGGCTCCAGGCGGTCCCGCGGCTCCCCGAGGCCCACGACGAGGAGTGCGACTGGGACGATCCCCTCCATGAGGACATCGACTCGCCCGTGCCGGGCCTGACCCATCGCTACCCCGACCGCGCCCTGATGCTCGTGACGAACATCTGCTCGATGAATTGCCGGCACTGCACGAGGCGACGCCTCGTGGGCCAGGACGACGTGCATCTCGACGAGGAGAGCGTGGACAAGGCCGTCGACTACATCTCGAAGACGCCGATCATCCGCGACGTCCTCGTGTCCGGCGGGGATCCCCTCGTGCTTTCCGACGACAAGCTCGAGAGGGTCCTCTCGAAGCTCCGGGCCATTCCCCATGTGGAGATCATCCGCATCGGCACCCGCACGCCCGTGGTCATGCCGATGCGCATCACCGACTCCCTCGTGGCGATGCTGAAGAAGTACCAGCCCCTCTATATCAACACGCATTTCAACCATCCCAAGGAGATCACCGCCGAGGCGAAGGCCGCCCTCGACAAGCTGGCCGACGCGGGCATCCCCCTGGGCAACCAGTCGGTCCTTCTCCGCGACGTCAACGACTGCCA
>Ga0307375_10005455_pt1 | contig 11925 bp, 9 predicted proteins | sample TR1MG_FD_202531 | JGI IMG/M metagenome (GOLD analysis project Ga0307375, IMG submission 202531) | Soil microbial communities from Risofladan, Vaasa, Finland - TR-1 | ecosystem: Environmental > Terrestrial > Soil > Coastal area > Acid sulfate soil | place: Finland: Risofladan, Vaasa | collected... | reverse complement strand
AATCCGGGATTTCTCCCCCTTCCTGCCCCAGGCCAAGCGAGACCGGGAGGAGATGCGAGAGGAGTTGTTGCAGGTGCGGGCAACAGTCAAGGACCCCTACCTTTCTGAGCTGCTTGAGCAACTGTTCGGGGCCGAGGAGTTCGCCGTCACCTTCAACAAGGCGCCGGCCGCCAAGAGGTACCATCACGCCTGTATCGGCGGGCTGCTGGAGCACACCCTGGGCGTGGTCAGGCTCTGTTCTTTCGCTGCCGACGAGCACCCTGAGATCGATCGCGACCTGCTCCTCACGGCGGCGATACTGCACGACGTGGGAAAGGCCACCTCGTACACCATGGGCCCGGTGCTGGATCTCACAAACGAGGGCAGACTCATCGAGCACGTCGTCGAGGGCGCGTTGGTGGTACAGACGGCGATTGACGGCATTGAGGGCTTTCCCCAGGGTCTGCGCAACCGCTTGTTACACGCCATCCTGGCCCACCATGGAGCGCTGGATAAAGGCTCTCCCGTACTGCCCAAGACGTTGGAGGCCCTGGCGCTGCACCACGCCGACTGGATGGACGGAGACGTCCGCGGTTTTCTCGACCTTGTCGAAAGCGAGCCCCCCTCGCCGGATGGCTGGACCGGGTTCGCCAGGATGTTCGGGACGCGGCTTTACCGGAGTCCCGTGGAGTCGCCTGAAGAAGACGGCGAGGTGGAACAACTGCCCTTCTAGGGCTTTGCTGACGATCCGTTCTGGGTTAAGCTCGCGGCCAGAGTTTTCCCAGAAGGTGCATCCTGAGTAGCTGCGACGCAGAGTGTCCAAGGTCGTGCGGACTATTGACAGAGAGCAAGCGCTGTGCTATAAAGGACGAAGGAGGCATAGCGGGGCCTCAGTACTTCGTCTATTCATGGTTCCAGGGGCGGCCCATCGTTGTGGTGTGGTCTCGTCCCCAGGGCATAAACCACGGGGCACATACCCTGGCGCACGTGTAGCCAATCAGCAGGAGATCGGCTGCATCGTACCGATCGACATGAAGTACCAGTTCTATAGACGGGTCGTGGAGGATCTCAAGCTCACTAGCCGTATTGTCGAGGTTCTGGCCGACCGCCACCTTGACTGAACAAGCTGAGATGACAGCGTGGGAGGGTATGCGATGTCCCTTTCTGACCGCCTCACTGATGAACAACTCCAAGAACTGCTTGATGATTACTATTCGCGATACTCGCCTGACGGGTATGCGCAGGATGATTCCGCCGTAAGACTGCGACAGGTCGTTGAGCAGGCGCACCGCGAAGTGCTGGACATGGAGGCAGTCAGTGCCTTGTCGGATGACCAGCTTGTGAAGCGCCTTCAAGCCATCTATCGTGCCGTCGTATCCCCGGCGATGTTCTACAAGGCGTTTACCACTCGGGCCGAACTCAGTCGCAGTATCCTACAGTACTTGGCGGAGTCCGATGACCCAGCACCAGCCAAGGTTGATGCACTACTGACCCCTGACGGACGCTTTTCTGTGGTTGGGACTGGCCTTGGCAAGTCCTTCTGGTCAATACTGCTGATGGCACTTGACCCAGCCCACAACCCAAACTGGAACAACAAGACGGAGAATGCACTCAAGGTACTAGGCATTGCCCGCTGGGGTCGCGGTGATACGCCAGGCCAGGTCTACCAACGCATCTCGGACGCGGAACTGCAACTGGTCGCGCTTCATCCAGAGGCAGATCTTTACAGTGTTGACCACTTCATGCACTATGTGACGGTCGAGGAGGGCAAACAGAAGACAGACGCGTGGTTGAATCCGCCAGGGGGGGAGGATGATGAGCATGCAAGAGAGGTGCGATACTGGAAGGTGGCGCCTGGCAGGGAGGCCTGGAACTGGGAAGAGTGCCGAGATGGAGGGTTCATCGCGGTCGGGTGGGAAGAGTTGGGAGACTTGAGCCGCCTGAGCAAGAGTGAGTTCGACACGCGCAGGGATCAACTCGTCGCCAAGCACGATGACTGGACAAGCGCGGGAGTAGACCAGGTTTGGACGTTCTCTCAGATCATCCAGGAGCGCGATCGCATTGTGGCCAACCGGGGAACCAAGGGGGTCCTGGGCATTGGGACGGTTACGGGTCCATACCACTTCGTCCCGGGGATACGCCATGGTCACAGGCTACCGGTCAGATGGGATGACCTCACTCCTCGTCAGATACGTGAGGGTGGCTGGCGCAGAACGCTGCTGGAGCTGGATCGTAGGAAGTTCGAGGAAATCGCGGGTGTTCCACCGACTGGCGAGCAGCCGAACATCTGGTGGGTCAACCAAGGAGTAACGCTGGACGCCGAGAGAGCGGGCGGTTATCTCTGGGCACCTACAACCTCCAAGCGCGGTCGATCAATATATCATTGGGAGACCGTGAATGAGCTACAGGAAGATGACATAGTGCTCCATAATGCCCACGGCTATTTGCGGTGCGTCAGCCGAGTCACCGCGCCTGCGGTCATGGCTGAGAGGCCACACGATATCGACTCCGAGGAGTGGGACGAAGCGGGCAGGCTCGTGAGTGTCGACTATCGTGAACTACGTCCGCCCATCGCGATCGAAGCATTCTCAACTAGTCTCTTGAGGCTCGACATTGTGCAGGGACCCCTCGACAGGAGTGGGCGTCCAAAGCAAGGCTATCTGTTTCGATTCACTCCTGAGGCACTGCGTCTGGTCGAACAATCACAGCCCGACACGGTCTGGCCAGATTTCGTGGAATCGTGGCTCATCGATATCGAGCCTGGCCATACCCCGATGTACACGCTGGCTGAATGCGCAGCAGAAACCGGGTTTGAGGAGGCTGTATTGACGCGATGGGTGAGGGCCATCGAGCGCAAGAAACAGGCGATTGTGTACGGCCCGCCAGGTACTGGGAAGACGTATCTGGCGGAACGACTCGCCAAGCATCTGGTCGGTGGCGGTGACGGCATCTGTCATATTGTGCAATTCCACCCAGCTTATGCCTACGAGGATTTCATCCAGGGCATCCGCCCCAAGCCAGGTGCGGATGGACAACTCGATTATCCAATCGTGTCGGGGCGGTTTCTCGACTTCTGCCGTCAGGCGAGCGGTCGCCAGGATCGGTGCGTGCTTATCATTGATGAGATCAATCGCGCCAACCTGGCGCGTGTGTTCGGCGAGATGATGTACCTGCTGGAGTACCGTGACCGCAAGGTTCCTTTGGCTGCTGGGGGCTCACTGAGTATCCCTGCCAACGTGAGGATCATTGGTACGATGAACACCGCTGACCGATCGATTGCGCTGGTCGATCACGCGCTGCGCCGACGCTTCGCGTTTCTCGCCTTGTATCCCAACTACGACGTCCTCAGAAGATTTCACGAAGGGACCGGGTTCGACCCGGAGCCCCTCATCGGTGTCTTGCGGAGGCTTAACACTCAGATCGGTGACCGCCACTATGAGGTGGGCATTACCTTCTTCCTCAGGGAAGATCTAGAGCGGGACATCGAAGACATCTGGCGCATGGAGATCGAGCCATATCTTGAGGAGTACTTCTTCGACCAGCCCGACAAGGTGGATGATTTCCGCTGGGACCGGGTTGGGGAAGAGATCTTACGATGACGAGAGAGAAGGCTCAGGCTGTCCTCCACCTGACAGAGTACCGTACCGAGACCTACCCGCACAGTGCGATCCGCGAGACGGCTGGACAGGTGCTGTGGAGAGACTATAGCAGTCAGGTCGCGGTAGAGCCGCCCTCTTGGAAAACGGAGGACCAGTGGCGCTTGACGTCCCAGGGCTGGGTTGGCTACATACCTCTTACGCCCGAGCTTGGTGTGGCCCTGGAGCCCAAAGTGGAACTGGGCAATCTGTTCCGCATGCTCGAGTACGCCTACCGACTGGACAGCTTCCGGTTCTTGGAGGGGCTTGTGCCGTGCGCGTCGCTGCAGGAGTTCTACGAGAGGTTGGCCAACGTGTTGGCCAAGCGGGTGCTCGATCGGGCTCGGAGAGGGCTCTATCGGAACTACCTTGCCCGCTCGGACCGCCTGCCTTATGTGCGGGGTCGGCTGGATGTCCGTCAAGCCATCCGGTCCCCGTGGGAGGTCAATCTGCAATGCCACTACGAAGAGCACAGCTCAGATATCGAAGATAACCAGATCCTCGCCTGGACTCTGACGCGAATCGCTCACAGCGGACTCTGCACCGAGCGTGTGCTGCCCACCGTGCGTCGTGCTGTCAGGGCGCTGCGCGGCTTCGCGTCGCTCCAGTCCTGCAATGCCTCCGACTGCGTCAATCGTCTGTACAATCGGCTGAACGATGACTACCATCCCATGCATGCCCTCTGTCGTTTCTTCCTGGAACACACTGGCCCGGCCCATCAGATAGGTGACCGGACGGTTCTACCGTTCCTGGTCAACATGGAGCGTCTCTATGAGCTCTTCGTCGCCGAATGGCTCAAGGCTAACCTCCCAGATACCTTGCTGCTGAAGGCACAAGAGAAGGTGCGCATCGGAGAGGGAGACATCATCACCTTCAGCATAGACCTGGTTCTGTACGATATCGCCCAGAGCCAGAGAGCGATCTGCGTTCTTGACACGAAGTACAAAGTGAAGGAAGGACCGGAATCAGGAGACATAACCCAGACGGTGGCCTACTCCGACATGAAGGGTTGTGACCAGGCGGTTCTGATCTATCCCACAACATTGTCCCACCCTGTGAACGCTCCCGTGGGCGCTGTGCGGCTCCGTACTATGACCTTCGGCCTGGACGGAGATCTGGAACAGAGGGGCCGCGAGTTCATATGGGGCTTGCTAGAGGCGCTAGGATATCACGACTTGGTTCAAGGCGAAGCCGGGTCTTAGTGCACCGAGCAGAGGCCTTGGTTCACGAGCGGGCTAACGCGAATCAAGCCCACCAGGACAAACCAAGCGGTCGCATGGGCTCAGGCGGGCATTATGGTTGTATGGTTACCCTGGACGACCTGATGACTTTCCTCGATGATTTCATGGGCGACGTGGGGGACAAAGGTCCCTACATGCCCAACGACCTCCAGGTGAGAGGCACGGAGGAAGTCAAGGTACTGACACCACCGGCGTCAGCGCCAGGCTGGAGCGGCTGGTCTCGGCGACTCCTGCGGCATCCCTCAGCTGATTACATGGGCATTGCGGCACCAATGCCGTGAGCCCGGATGGCTTGTCGACAAGCATGGCAGACAGACAATGCCTCGATGGCCCGGACAGCAGAGCCCCGCTGCGAGGGATGGAGGCTAGATGATGGCCGGGAGCCCTAGGAGGGAGCCATGAACGATGATCTGCTGCTCGGAGTTGAGTCTAACGTCAAGACCCTGGTCAACCGTTTCAAGGGTAGAGCCCACAACTTCTTCACTGAGTCAGACTTGCACTCGTACCTGTATCTAGTATTCTACCGGGATAAGCGTTTCTCAAAGCAGTATCCCACCGCGGACCCTTCAGTCAGGACCATCTTGATCCACAGGGAGTACCCCACCTTCTTCAGGTTCAGGCGAGACCTGCCCGTGAAGTCAGCGCCCAAGCCGGCCAAGAGGGGTCATCAGGATCTGGTGGTCTTGAACCCGTCGTTCCTGGCAGCGTATCCATTGAGTATTGTCACGAATCAGGACATCAGCGCCATCCCCCGTAGGCCGAAGGAAAAGCCTCTGCTGGCAGCGGTTGAGTTCAAGATGCCGCGGTCAAGAATAGGGAGGGGCACGCTGGAAGAGATAGAGCTCGACTTCCAGAAGCTCCAGCTCAGTCTTGAGTGGAGCCAGAGGCTGTACATGGTTATCTTCAACAGGCATGTGCCTATGGCGCCGGAACTGTGTCCGGAACTTGAGAGAATGGCATCGGAGAACCCAGACGTCAGGGCCTTGTACATGGAAAACGTTGGGGAAGGCAAGGCAAGGCCGTACAAGGTGGAGTACCCGGGTAGTTGGCGCCCATAGCTGGGCTGCTGTGATGTGAGCGCAGTCGAAGGGCACGCGCGGATTGTTGGCAGTGAGCGAGCGCTGTCCCCAGCGCATAACTGCGAGCAGGCCGTTGCCCAGAACTCGATTCCATGGTAGACTCGACATACCCGAGAGCCGCTCGTGAGTGGGCGCCTGCGATTGCGGAAATCGTGGTGTTGGGGGAACCGGCTCGGAATGGTTGGGTCCTACAAATCAGGTGGTGGAGCAGTGGAGGATTGTTCTGTCGTCGATGTGTTCTGCGGCGCCGGCGGCCTGACACACGGCTTCGTCCTGGAAGGATTCCGCGTGGAGGCGGGGATAGACGCGGACGTGGCCTGCAAGTATCCGTACGAGACCAACAACCGCGGAGCCAAGTTCATTAACAAGAGGATCGAAGACGTCACGGCATCTGAGATCTCGGCCCTGTATCCAGGCGGTCAGATCAAGATACTCGTCGGATGCGCACCGTGCCAACCATACTCGCCCTACACCAAGAAGAAAAGGGACAGTCGCCAGCGGTGGAGAGCATTCGCGAAGTTCGCGCGCTTGGTGTGTGACGTGAAGCCCGACGTGGTGTCGATGGAGAATGTCGCCGAACTGGCCACCTCCAGGAGCGGAAGGCTCTACCAGGGTGTTCTCAACCGGCTAAGAAGAGAAGGCTACTGCGTCAGCGAGTATCGGCGCATTTACTGTCCCGACTATGGCATCCCGCAGCACAGGACCAGACTGGTGGTCTTCGCCTCCAGGAACGGTGAGGTTGAGATGGCGCCGAGCACTCACACTCCCGGCAGTTACATGGGCGTTCAGCAGGCGATCGGGCACCTCGCTCCTCTCAAGGCTGGAGAGAGCGACCACGAAGACCGACTGCACAAGGCCCCCAGACTCTCGGAGCTCAATTTGAAGAGAATCCAAGCGTCTACACCGGGTGGCACGTGGAGGGACTGGCCACAAGAGCTCGTCGCGGAGTGTCACAGGAAGCATAGTGGGAGAGGCTACGCCAGCGTGTATGGAAGGATGAGGTGGGACGAGCCGGCTCCTACGTTGACCGCCCAATGCTACGGCTTTGGTAACGGCAGATTCGGACACCCGGAGCAGGATCGCGCCATATCGCTGCGGGAGGCTGCGCTGCTCCAGACCTTCCCACGCGACTACGAATTCGTCGCCGCCGGGGATCCTGTTCCCTTCAAGGCCCTCGGTAGACTAATAGGCAACGCCGTCCCTGTGGGGCTGGGGCGGGTGATCGCGAAGAGTATTAGAGCCCACCTGGAAGTTCAGTCGATCGACTGGGAACGCTGCTAGGTATGACAACCTTGCGGTTCACCGTAGATTCTGCCTTGCTGACGGAGCTGGGGGAACGCCTCGTCGGCAAGCCCTATATCGCCTTGGGGGAACTGGTTAAGAACAGCTACGACGCCGACGCCTCCAAGGCTACGATCGAATTCGCTCCCGAAGAAGACCGCATCGAAGTGCGGGACGACGGGCACGGGATGGACTTCCGCGACTTCGAGCGCTTCTGGATGCGGATCGGTACACCGCACAAGGACGAGAAGCTGGTATCCAAGTACCTTAAACGACCAATGACGGGTTCCAAGGGAGTGGGGCGGCTTGCGGTTCAGCTCCTGGCTGGCAGATTGACGATCACGACGGTGCCCAAGGGCAATGGTGAGTGGCTCGAAGCCAGCGTGAACTGGGCTGACGCGGTACAAGCCGGCGATCTCGTCGACGCAGTGGCTGAGTATACCAAGAGGCAGTCGTCTCCTCCGTTCGAACATGGCACGCGCATCATCCTGACCGAGCTGAGACACGAGTGGAGCGAGAAAGAAGTGAGGGGGCTCGCGGCCGAGTTATGGCGATTGCAGCCTCCATTCCGGTCCGCGCTACCTGCCCAAGACGTCTTCGAAGTCGATTTCGAATCGACGCAAGGCCAACTAGAAGAGGCTTTCGAAAAGCAGAATCGAGCAATCCTTCGAATCTGGATGGCTAGGGTCACGGGAAGGTGCAGAGAGGGTCGGGTTTCTCTGTCTCTCGAATTCGCTGGTGAATCCCCCAAGTCTTACGCGTACTCCATCGCAGATTTTTCACACAACGCGGGGTTGTTCGATGAGGGTCAGAACCTCAACGAAGTCGACTTCGAGATCAGGATCTTTAGGTTGGTGGGACGGCAGAGGCACAGCATCAAATTGGAGGACGCGAAGGAGTACCTGTTCAAGTACGGAGGTGTCCACGTCTACGACGGTGGGTTCCGCTTGCCCTACTACGGCTCGGCGGAGAACGACTGGCTGCGAATCGAATTCGACCATTCGCATCGACGGTTCGTGTCTGAACTGCTTCCCAAGCCCCTTCAGGCAGAATACCTTCACACGCAGAGGCTTAGATACTTGCCCACGCTCGGACGTGTCTTCGGGGTGGTGAACGTCAACACGGCTCGTGAGCCGAACCTGGAGATCATGATCACCCGCGATCGGCTGACCGAAGAAAGCACGGCGTTTCGCGACCTGGTTACGACGCTGCGGTACGCCTTCGACCTGTACGCCTACGAGGAAGCGCGCAGAAGATACGAAGCCGGGCGACGGGTTAGACCAACGGTGTCAGTCCCCGCGCGCTTGGAAGAAGTCGAGGACACGTTGGAGCTGTACGAGAAGAAGATGCCCGCGGAGGCGTATCATCACCTGGCTGCAACGCTGGAAGAAGCCACCAAGGTGGCGAGAGCCGATCGACAGGTGGTCCTGAAGCAGATGGGGCTCTTGGGGCCCCTCGCGACCGCTGGCATGTCTGCGCTGGCTTTCCAGCATGAGCTTCGCAAGCAGTTCTCGGCTGTGGAGGACATGATCGAGGCCCTCCGTGGCATCAAGACTAGCGATAAGCGGGTTAGGGGGACTCTGGTATCACTGGGTGAGGATCTGTCGTCATGGCTCGACAGAGCCAGGGCCACTAATGCTCTGTTCGACTACCTCGGCGACGCGGAGAACCTTGAGACCAGGTCCAGGTTCAATGCCAGGGGTGTGATTGAGGGGATCAAGAAGCAGACGCAGTTTCTGGCGCGCGGTATCGAAGTCGACTTACATGCCATTGACGACGACCTGCTGCTTCCCGAGGCGTCGCTGGCCGAGTGGACAGCCGTCTTCCAGAACGTGTTCACGAATGGGTTCAATGCGATGGTCGAATCAGAGCGTCGACTACTCGAGGCAAGTTCACGCGCCCAGGCAACTTCTCGGGCCATCCTCGTGCAAGACACGGGGGTGGGCGTGGATCTTGAGACGGCGGAAGAGCTATTCGAACCATTCGAGAGGCGAATGCCGACGACGCCACAGAGACGTGCGCTCGGCTATGGGGGCACGGGCCTCGGGTTGACCATCGTCCGTCTAGTAGCCGACAGGATAGGGTGCACAGTTGGTTTCGTCCAGCCCGACGATGGATTCAGTACTGCCTTTTCACTCAGCTGGAGAGAGACAAAGTGAAGAAGAAGATCTTGATCTACGACGACCGGCCCAATCTTAGGGGTAAAGTGCGAGCCCAACTCGAGAGGGTCGCGGCGGTGAGTGACGCTTTCACTATTATCACTCCTGATCAGAAAAGAATGCTGCAAACGATGAGTACCCTCGAGGGGAGACGCCATGAGTTTCGAGAAACAGGTACGTGGGAGGTCCAGGTGGCGGACCTGGACAGCGCCTCAATCTTCGTGGTGGACTTCGACCTGTTCGAGGCTGTCCCCTTCCTGGATGGTGAAACTGTGGCCTATCTCGCTCGCTGCTTCTCGTCCTGTGGACTCATCGTGGGATACCGATATGGAGACAACAGCTTCGATCTCACGCTGCGCGGCGGACTACAAGAGGAGCTGCAGTCATTCACCGACCTCTACCTCGGAGGCGAGCAGTTGAGCAACGCCAGTCTGTGGACCATAGTGGACGACGACCACAACGGCTTGCGACCGTGGCATTGGCCGGTGCTTCCCAACTACCTTCGTGATCTGAAGAAGAAGGTGCACGACGTGAAGGAGAGCGTCGCCGACAACGCGCCCATCTGCCAAGTGCTCGGCTTGACTCCTGACCTGTTCGAAATGCTTCCGCGCACTACCAGTCAGTTTTTGGGAAGGAACCCATCCAAGACCAGCTTCCGCGAGTTCGTGACGCAATCCAGCAGCGGCCTGGAGCCCAGAGATGCATCGGCTGTGCGGGATGACAGCCATGAACTCTTGGCCAGGGTTGGTGCGGCTAGGATCTCGAAGTGGCTGGAGAGGCTCGTACTGCCAGGTCAGGACACCCTGGTCGACGCGCCCCACCTCGTGTCGCGGTATCCAAGCCTACTCCTCGGCGATGCCGAAGACATCCGCGTCTGGAACCGCACGGGGCGCTTGACCGACCATGAAGACCTGGGCCTATCGAGTGAACTCATCGCACCTTTCCGATTCAAGGAGTCTCACTGGTTGTCGCGGCCTGCATGGCTCTGGGACGCACTGAGAGAGTCTGAATCCATCGTAGAGGTCAAACAGCCGTGGCTATTCAAGAAACCCGATTGGGTATTCTGCGAAGACACATCTCGATTCCACGAGGGAGAGAAGTGCCAAGAGTTCGTGGCAGATCTGAGTTCTCCGTTCTCCAGGCGGTTCGCAAAGGTGGTTGAGGGCGTCGACTACCGTCCCAGAGTAAGGTTCTCAATATGACGGCCCTGCGGGGGTGACCGCGTGGACAAGAGGATTCCTGCTCTGCGTACCCTGTTCGAGCTATTGTACCACGAGCAACGAGCCGCTTGGGACGCTAACTACCACAGAGAGGACAGGCGCGCACCTGCAGAAGCACGGAGGGTGCAGGCCGAGCTTGCCAATCACTATGACTGGTTGGAGGAGGAGGAACTCGAGCATTGGTTTCCCAGGTCGGCCCAGGCGCTCGACATAGATTTCTCTCGCCACCACACGGTTCTGTACCTTCCTCCCTTGGAGAAGAAGAACGCCGATTTCGTCCCGATGCTGAGCTTGCAGTGCCAGCTAAACGACGATAAGGAATTCATACGGTTGCGCATCATGTTGTTCTGTCTCGCCAAGACCCACGACAATGCTGAGGAGCACCTGGCTGGCATAGGGTTCCGCCTCGAGAGCCCCAGCAGCACCGAGTACGATGCCGACAGCCCAAATGAATTTGCAGGGCAGGCAGAGGAAAACGACGAGAGGGATGGCCGTCATGAGTTCTGGCACGCACAGCTCATGCGAAGTGTGGGCTGGGGACCGGCCTACGACTGTCCCAGTTGGCTTCCTTGCGATCAACCATCGTTCCCCTTGACGGCGAAGTCTCCTGCAGGCTTGATCCTGTCGATGCTGCTGACGCTATATGGCAAGAGATTCTGTTGGAACTTCTATTCGAGGCACGCCTATCGGTTGAGAGACCACATCCATTCACATCTCAAACAAATGCAACCGTGGATAGGATGGGAAGAGCTCTGCGATTAGGAAGGCACGATCCCGGTGCACGGCCGCTATCACCCCTGCGTGAGACAGATCGCCCAAGCTCTGGTAGACGAATTCGGGCGACCTATGTTGGGCAACAAGAGGAACCCGTTCAACGAACTGCTCTACATCATCCTCTCTTCTCGAACCCCCCCTGAGAACTACCAGGACACCTACCGATCGCTCCGCCGCAAGTTCAGGACCGCCGACAGCCTAGCACACGCGAGTTGGACAGAGGTGGCCGCAGCGATCGAAATGGCCGGCTTCCAGTACAAGAGGGCGCGTGCCATCTCGGCGATCGCTTCAGAACTCAAGGCCAGGTTTGGGCGAGTGACCCTCGCTCCCTTGAAACGATTGACGACACGCGAGGCAGAGAGATACTTGACCGGACTACCAGGCGTCAGCACGAAGACCGCGCGGTGCGTGCTGATGTACGCGCTGGATCGGCCTGTGTTCCCGGTGGACGTACACTGCTACCGAGTATGCAGGCGCCTAGGTTGGCTTCCCAGCAACGCCGGGCCTACGCAGCGCCGCGCGGACGAACTGCAGGAGGGTGTTCCTGGGAAGCCAAC
>Ga0307375_10005454_pt1 | contig 11925 bp, 9 predicted proteins | sample TR1MG_FD_202531 | JGI IMG/M metagenome (GOLD analysis project Ga0307375, IMG submission 202531) | Soil microbial communities from Risofladan, Vaasa, Finland - TR-1 | ecosystem: Environmental > Terrestrial > Soil > Coastal area > Acid sulfate soil | place: Finland: Risofladan, Vaasa | collected... | reverse complement strand
ATCATGGCTCTTACATCGAGATGTGGTAATTTCTTGTAAGATACTGATATTCAGAGTATTTACCAAATATTTACGTGTTTATTTTACTGGTAATCAGGCATTTGTTTTTTTTGTCATGTACTAAGGGCATTGGGAGTAAAATGCTATTCAAATAAGCACTGATATAACAGTTGGGAATCGGTGGTTTGCGAGGGTTTGGTTCCCTCTTCAGGATTTTTGTCAGTGGACAGGAACGCAGCCCGAATACCCAACCGTTTCTTATTGTAAGACGTTATGTGCCTTGTTAAAAATCGCTTTTCAAATGGATAAAACTTTGTTGATTAAGAATATATGCGAATTATTGTTAGATAACAAAAAGCAGGACTGTATTGATTTTGCTAATGAAAACTACCCATTCATTGAGAATTTACCTCACAAAAGACAATATTCAAAATATCAAATGTGTAGTGTTTTTCTAAATGATGGATTCATTGATAGATATTCGGGTGAAAAATTACTATTTCCCGGATTGATTAAGATATTGACAATTGAGTTTCCAGATATTTTTAAATATCACAGAAATTGGAAAATGTCAGAAACTCACATGATTTACTGGGATTTATTTCCGACAATTGACCATTTAATTCCAATTACAAGAGGTGGACTGGACAATGAGAGTAATTGGATAACCACTTCGATGATTCGTAATTCAGCGAAGTCAAATTGGACAATAGAAGAAATTGGGTGGAAATTGCATGACAAAGGCCAACTTGATAATTGGGATGGATTAGTAAATTACTTCATAGATTTGACAAATAAAGACCTTAATTACGAAAAGGATAATTATGTAAAAGATTGGAAACATGGATTATTAAAAGCCATGAATGAAATATGAATAAACACAACACACAATGGAATTAAGGTATCTAATTAAAAAATATTATTGTGCATTTGAATCAACATGCGTCCTCGTTCTGATGAGGCTCTAGAATAAAAATTGAGTATAATATTTTAATAATAAGATGGCAAAGGTTACTAACCACTCTACACTTTCTGTAAACCATCACCCCGTTACTCGTCACTAAAAAAGTTGTAGCCTTTAGTCTTTAGGTCCGCCACGGCGCAACTCCAGCCTTCCGACTTTTTCCCCTCCCCTTTTATCGGCAAAATTCACTTATTGGTCGATTTAGCTTAGTTTTGAAAACTCTTTTCCGTTTCATTTGTCATTGTATTTCAGAGATCACTCAGAATGGGTAAAAAATTAAAACAAGCAAAACCGGGTAAACCAAAGGGGCCAAGCGTATTCAACCTGCTAAAACCCTACAGGGTAATGATTGTGTTTCTCCTGATATTTGCGCTGGCCAGCAACGCCGTCAACCTATTTATTCCCAAAATTATTTCTGGGGCCATCGACTCCTTTTCGGCGGGCAATTTTGTGATGAAAACGGTGGTGGTGGAGTTTATGGTGGCTGCCATGGTAATATTTATATTCACCTACCTGCAGAGTATTATCCAAACCTATGCATCGGAGAGGGTGGCGCGGGACCTTCGAACGCGGATTGCCGATAAAATAGCGGGACAGAGCTACGAGTATATTATCAACGCCAACCCCTCCAAGCTGCTTACTAACCTCACCTCCGACATCGACTCCATTAAGATGTTTGTGGCGCAGGCGGTGGTGATTATCGCCTCGTCCATATTCATGATTGTGGGCACCTGCGTTATGCTGCTCCTCATCGACTGGAAGCTGGCCCTGGCCATTATTGTAATTATACCCATTATTGGAGGCACCTTCTACCTTGTGCTAATGAGGGTGAGGCCCCTCTTTAAGCAGAGCCGCGCGGTTATCGATTGGCTCAACAAGGTAATCAGCGAAAGCATTATGGGCGCAGCGCTCATCAGGGTGATGAACTCGCAGCAACCCGAATACGATAAATTTCTGGCAGCCAACACCGATGCAAAAAACTTGGGGCTAGCCATCCTCCGGCTTTTTTCCATACTTATTCCCGTTATTACCTTTGTTGCCAACCTCGCCCTACTAACGGTTCTTGCGCTGGGTGGCCACTTTGTGGTGAACGGCAGCATGACCCTCGGTAACTTTGCCGCCTTCAACAGCTACATAGCGCTGCTCATATTTCCCATCATAATGATTGGGTTTATGAGCAATATTATTGCGCAGGCATCGGCATCCTACTCGCGCATTTACGAGGTTATGGAGGTGAAGGAACCGGAAGAAAACGGAACTATAGTAAGCGAGCTGAGCGGCAAAATCGAACTTAAAAACGTCAACCTTGCCTACAAGGGTAAGCCCATACTAAACAACATCTCCTTCTCCATTAAAGGGAAAAGCCATACGGCCATTATCGGGCCCACGGCAGCGGGCAAGAGTCAGCTGTTATACCTGCTCACCAGCTTGGTTTCACCCGATTCAGGATCGATTGAGTTCGACGGGAAACCAATTACCGATTACGACAAGGAGTCGTTCCACCACCAAATAGGCTACGTGTTTCAGGACAGCGCCATCTTTAACATGAGCCTGAGGGAAAACATAGCCTTTAGCGAAACGGTGACCGAGGAGATGATGAACAAGGCGTTGGAAACGGCAGAGCTCACCGACTTCGTTGAATCGCTGCCCGAGAAGCTGGAGACGGTGATCTCCGAAAGGGGAACCAACCTGTCGGGAGGACAAAAGCAACGAATTATGCTGGCGCGTGCGCTGGCTCTCAACCCAAAGATTCTGTTTCTGGATGACTTCACCGCTAGGGTGGATAGGAAAACGGAGAAGAAGATTCTCTGCAACCTCGAAAACAACTACCCCGAGCTAACCCTCGTTTCGGTTACCCAAAAGGTATCGTCGGTAAAGCATTTCGAGCAGATTATCCTGCTGATGCAGGGAGAGCTTATAGCAACAGGCACGCACAAGGAACTAACCGAGAGCTGTGCAGAGTACGTGCAGATTTCCAACTCACAAAAGAGCACCAGTCACTATGAACTATAACCTCAACCAGCTGGCCGACAAGGAGCAGAAGAAGAAGCTGGGAATAACAGCATTTAAAAAACTTTACTCGCTCATTCGGGAGGAGAAGCGCACCCTAATATTTGCACTGATTGCCATTGTGGTGAATGCGGCGTTGAACCTGCTGGGACCCTACCTTATTGGCCACACTATAGACACCTACATACAGGCAAAAGTTTACAAGGGAGTGCTGCTGTTTACAAGCATCCTGCTGGTTATGTATATCACAGCCTTCTTTACCAACTACCTTCAAATAAAAATGATGGGTGGCGTTGGGCAGCGCATGCTATTCAGCCTAAGGAATGCCGTGTTCACCAAGCTGCAGGAGCTGCCTGTTGACTTCTTCAACCAAAACAAGGCGGGCGACCTCATATCGAGAATCAACAACGACACGGACAAGCTCAACCAGTTTTTCTCACAGTCGCTGATGCAGTTCATTGGGAGCATATTCACCATGGTGGGCTCGGCCATATTCCTGCTCAGCATCAACTTTGAACTTGGACTTGCAGCTCTACTACCGGCGGTGGTGATTATCCTTTTCACCCGGAGCATTTCGCCTTGGGTGAAACGTAGAAATGCAGCAAACCTTAAGGCAGTGGGTGGTTTGAGTGCCGAAATTCAGGAAAGCCTCAACAACTTTAAGGTAATACTGGCATTCAACCGGCGCGATTACTTCAGAAGTCGCTTTAACGAGGTAAACCAGCGAACCTACCAAACCGCCATCAAGGCTGGTGTTGCCAACAACATCTTTATGCCGGTATATGGATTTTCGGCAAACATTGGCCAGATGATAGTGCTTGCCTTTGGTATATACCTAATAGCCACTCACTACTTTACGCTAGGATTGCTAATCAGCTTTTTGGCGTACATACAAAACTTTTACAACCCGCTGCGGCAGCTGGCGGCCCTCTGGGCCAACTTTCAGGTTGCCATGGCAGGATGGGATCGTATTTCCAACATACTATCGTTGCAGAGCAATCTGGAGGTTATATCGGAGAAAGAGGCAGAAGCTTCGGCCCCCTTCTTTGCCCTTCGAAACGTATCGTTCCACTACCCCAACGGCAAAGATGTGCTGCATCAGGTAAACTTTGAGCTGGAAAGAGGAAAAACCTACGCCTTTGTAGGGCCCACCGGGGGAGGAAAAACAACCATTGCATCGCTCATCTCGCGGCTGTATGATCCACAAAAGGGAAAGGTTATTCTGGATGGTAAAGACATCCGCTCCTATGAGGCCGCAGAAAGGACAAAGAAGATAGGCTTTATACTGCAGGAGCCCTTCCTGTTCACCGGCACGGTAAAGGATAATATACTTTACGGCAACGATGAGTATCAGGGTTTTTCGAACGAGCAGCTAGAGCAAGTAATTCTAGAAGCAGGCATTGGAAGTCTGCTCAACAGCTTTGAGCAAGGCCTAGAAACAAAGGTTCAGACAACAGGCGATGGTGTAAGCCTTGGCCAGAAGCAGCTCATTGCCTTTATGCGAGCCGTGCTGCGCAAGCCCGAGCTGCTTATTCTGGACGAAGCCACCGCCAACATCGACACGGTTACCGAGCAGCTGCTAGAATCCATTCTTCGAAATTTGCCGTCCACCACCACTAGGGTAATTATTGCGCACCGCCTCAACACCATTGCCGATGCCAATGAAATTTACTTTGTGAATTCGGGCAATGTAATTAGGGCCGGCTCCTTGGATGATGCGGTAAACCTGCTGCTTCATGGAAAACGGGTAAGCTAATTACCTGGCAAGTTATTTTAGGAAGATACTGTTGCAATTTTTGCAACAGTTCAAACCGAAGGAGATAGAAAGGTTGAAAGAAAGATTGAATACTATAATCTTGATGTAATCATATCCATCTGCTATAGAATAAAATCGCAACGAAGGGAACATTTCAGAATCTGGGCAAGTAAAGTTTTGAGGAATACTTGATAAAATGAAGGAAAAGGTCATATTCAACTGGAGCGGTGGCAAGGATTCCGCCCTATGCCTACACAAAATATTGCAGGCACAGCACTACGATGTAATGTGCCTACTCACCAGCATAAGCGAACAATACCAACGAATCTCCATGCATGGCGTAAGGGCCAAGCTGCTGGAAACTCAGGCCAAGAATATCGGCCTGCCCCTTTTAAAGATGGAAGTTCCCGACATGCCGTCGATGGAGGTTTATGAGGCGGCAATGAAAAAAACATTATTGGACTTGAAGGCAAAGGGTGCAACCGCGTCTGTTTTTGGCGATATCTTTTTAGACGACCTGCGCAGCTATAGGGAGAATAAGCTGGCCGAATTAAATCTCAAAGGAATCTTCCCTCTATGGAAAACCCCCACCGATAAACTTATCAGAGAGTTTATCGACTTGGGGTTTAAAACAATTATCACCTGCGTTAGCGAAAAATACCTTGACCAAAGCTTTGTAGGAAGAGTTATCGACAACAACTTTCTGAAGGATTTACCCAACAATGTTGACCCTTGCGGGGAAAATGGGGAGTTTCACACCTTTGTTTTTGATGGGCCAATATTCAACCAGCCCATTCCATTTGAGAAGGGAGAAGTTGTTTACAGAAAATACCAATCGAACCAGCACGAGAGCAATAATGCCACTGATGATGAAAGTGTAGGCGGTCCATTTGACTATGGGTTTTGGTATTGCGACTTGCTACCAAAGACTGATATGCAATAGCAGCATGTCTACCGAGCAAACGTACTAAGCTGTATAAAATAAATGCAACAACAATATTGATATGGAAAAGCCCAAATCGTACTGCGAAGCAATTAGCCACATGGAACAAAATAGTGTTCACCGCATTTACCACGACATTGGGTATGGCTTCCCCATTGAGGACGACAATGAGCTTTTTGAACGGCTGATTCTGGAGATTAATCAGGCAGGGTTAAGCTGGACAACCATATTGAACAAGCAAGCAAATTTCGAAAGAGCATTTCACCACTTCAACATCAAAACGGTTGCCTCTTACCAGGAGAGCGATAGAGAGCGGCTGCTGAACGACGCAGGCATCATCCGCAATCGCCTAAAAATTGACGCTACTATTCACAACGCGAAGGTTGTTCTACAGCTGCAAAAGGAGTTTGGATCATTCAAAAATTGGCTCGACCACCACCATCCCAAGACAAAGCAGGAGTGGATGAAGCTATTTAAGAAAACCTTTAAATTCACTGGCGGCGAAATTGTAAATGAATTTTTGGTAAGCACAGGCTACCTACCCGGTGCCCATATTGAAAGCTGCGATATCTACAAAAAAGTAGTTCAGTCAAAGCCGGCGTGGCTAAGTAAATAAGTCTAGATTATGACCGGCTTTGTCTGGCTACCACAGCGTTTCCTATAATATTTATGGATAAGGTTAGCCTGCCCAGTTTAAGGAAATACTCCCATGTTCTGAGGTCACAATCTTAGCACAGGCCCAGTAATTTCTCAGGGCATGGCAACCACCGGAAAACAAATGACCTATAACTCAACGGCCCAAACAAAATAAAAAAACTAAAGCGATATATATCTATGCGTTACAGAGCTATCAAAGGCAAACACAATAGCTATTAATTATTATACCGTTTCTGTTTTTTCTATATTTGCGGAGTCAGATTCCAACATTTTACAAATTTTTCTGTTAAAAAGTACATCTAAAATAATTTCGCTCATCAACATTGATCGAAGACTTGAAGGTGAGTTACCCTGCCATGGTTGATCTGCCATGCTGAAAATTACGCCAAATCAAAAAAAATTCACTTACCAATATGATAACCTCAAAAAACGGCTACCATGAAATTCAACAACCTATTACTAAAGAGCAAATTTATTTTTGGCTTTGGCGCTGTAATCGTCCTGTTAGTAATCATTACCCTCATTTCCATTAATGGATTCAAAGGAGTAATTAGCTCCTCCAAAAAGCTTGCGCTCAGCGACGGTATTAGAGTAAGCCTACTGGAGCATTACAACAGCCATCTCCTCTGGTCCAAAAACCTAAGCCAAGGCATCTACTCCGACGAGCATAAAATTAACGTACAGCTGAATTACACACTCTGCGCCTTTGGAAAATGGTACTACGGCGACGAACGTCGTGAGGCCGAAAAGTTAATTCCCGACCTTAAGGAAGTATTTAAGGCCATGGAGGAACCGCACAAAAAGCTACACGAAAGTGCCCAACGCATAGAAAAAGAATATGAATTAGCATTACAGAATAACTCAACAGCGGAAGTTGACAGTGCGCGAAGAATATACCAGGAAGAAACGCTAAAGTATCTGGCAACAATGGGACAGCTGTTTACGCAAGCAATTGACATTACTGTTCAAGCATCTAACAAGGCTCATCAAACCGTGGAAAGCGACGCAAATCAAACGCAGTACTACACGGCCATTATAGCACTACTTGCCATTTTACTAGCCATTTTGGTATCCTATATTATCTCACAAAGTATCCTTAAAAACGTGAAGATTGGAGTGGCGTTTGCCAACGAAGTTTCCGACGGCAACTTGTCAGCAAACATTGAGATTAAGTCGCACGACGAAATCGGCATGCTTCTCAACACATTTAAAAACACCGTGGCAAAAATTCACGATGTTGTTGAAACCGTGAGTCATGGTTCGGATAGCTTATCCAAAGCATCTGATCAGCTAAGTGGCATTTCTCAGGAAATGTCGCAGTGGACAAACGAGCAGGCGGCTTCAGTGGAGGAGGTATCTTCATCAATGGAGGAGATGGCTGCCAATATTGATCAGAATTCCGAGAATGCTGTTCAAACTGAGAGAATTGCCATACTAGCCGAGGAGAAGATGCAGGTTGTGGGTAAAACTGCCAACGACAGCCTATCCTCCACGAAGGAGATAGCCGATAAGATTACTATAATTACCGACATTGCTTTCCAAACAAACTTACTTGCACTCAACGCTGCCGTTGAAGCCGCGCGGGCTGGTGAGCATGGAAAAGGCTTTGCCGTTGTAGCCGCCGAAGTTCGGAAACTTGCCGAAAGGAGTAAAATAGCGGCAGAAGAAATAATTATGCTTTCGCACAAAACGGTAAAAACATCGGAACACGCCACACAGCTCATTAACGACATTATTCCCGAGATCAACAAAACAGCAAAGTTGGTACAGGAGATTGCAGCAGCAAGCAAGGAGCAAAGTTCTGGGGCAGCACAAGTAAACATGGCCATTCAGCAGCTGAATCAAGCAACACAGCAAAATGCAGTCGCTTCCGAAAAGGTCGCTACAAATTCAGAGCAGCTGGCTAACCAAGCGAATTTGTTGATGGACACTATTGGATTTTTCACAATAGATGAAAAAATCGCTAAAGCAAGCATGAGTTATCAAAGTACTGGCAGGGGAAGAAACATTAGCAATATCGCCTCCCAGACCAGCACAAAAAAAACCACAATGAACCCTCAAGGTTCTAAGACCAAGCCAATCCTCCCATCGGGAAAAACGGCTACCATAAACCTGAAAGATATCACAAACGACAATGAGTATGAGAAATTCTAATAATCAGTGATCTAATTGGCATTCATTCTAAACCAGTTCGGATAAGGAAGATATCGATATTACATTACCACTTCATAGCGCCAGTAGGGTAGGCCTGTTGAATATTACTTACACATCCAAGTTGCCTATGAAATAGGATGCTCCTTCCTTTTTCACACAACAAACTATTTTCCAAGTTGGCTCCTTTCACAAATATTGGGGGTGAATACCATATACAAGGTTGTTTTCGTGTGCAACATAGCGTTAACCCCAACCCTATTTTCCCTTACCTTTGCAGCAGTAATAGCATCTGGGTGAATAGCATGGATAATTGTATCAGCCAAAACATAAAGGAAAGAGTAAGGAGCAAGGCGCTGGAGCTGGGATTTGAGGCTTGCGGCTTTGCAATTCCAGAGCGTCTTGCAGAAGAGGAACCTCGACTTAAGGAGTGGCTTGATAATGGCCATCATGCAGGCATGGGTTACATGACCAACCACTTCAACAAGCGCCTAGATCCTACACTACTGGTTGAAGGGGCAAAAACTGTAATCACCCTGCTTTTTAGCTACAATTTTGGTGCATCGCAAAAGGCAGAAGCACCTCGGGTTGCTCGCTACGCTTGGTTTCGCGACTACCACAAGGAGCTGAAGCAGCGTTTGAAAGTGCTGATGGCATTCCTTACTGATGAAACCGGCATTACCGTAAATGGGCGCTACTTTACCGACTCGGCCCCCATACTAGAGCGGGCGTGGGCAAGCCGTTCAGGGCTGGGCTGGATTGGCAAGAACAGCCTGCTCATTCACCCCAAGCTGGGTTCCTACACGCTTCTGGCTGAGCTGATTGTTGACCTAGAAATAGAACCCGACCAACCATTTGGCAACAGCCTTTGCGGTGCCTGCACCCGCTGCATCGATTCCTGCCCCACGGGTGCCATTATTGCCCCCGCAGTGGTGGACGCCAACCGTTGCATCTCCTACCATACCATTGAGCACAAAGGTCCCTTTTCTGCCGAACAGGAGCAGCTGGTGAATGGCCACGCGTTTGGCTGCGATATTTGTCAGGAGGTGTGCCCATGGAACAAAAAACCAATCATGGCATTACAAGGAAAAGTTGCGATTAACGACCAACTACTGGAGCTATCCGCAGCGGATTGGCGCAGCTTAAATGAAGATCGAGTTGAGGAAATTTTTAAAGGTTCAGCGGTAAAACGAGCCGGTTTTTCGGGAATAATGCGTAACCTTAGGCAACAAAACCAATAAGTCATGGAATTCCGTACCATCGTTACCCCTGCCCCACTGGACGATAAGTTGGGATATAAATCCAAAACGCTCTTTATGGGCTCCTGCTTTGCGACCAACATGGGCGAGCGATTGGAAGAGTTAAGGTTTCCTGTAATGGTGAACCCATTTGGCGTTCTCTACAATCCATTTTCCATTGCCCAAAGCATTAACACCCTCTTGACCGGAAAGCCATTTACCGAGGAGCAGCTCTTCTTCCACTCCGGGTTATGGTCCAGCTTCTACCACCACTCTATATTCTCCTCATCCGAAAAGGAGATTTGCCTTCAAAACATTAATAAATCGCTTGCAGATGGATTTCAGTTCCTAAGCACCGCCGATTTTTTGGTAATTACGCTTGGAACTACTTGGGTATACCAGCATCGAAAAAACAGGATAGTGGTGGCCAACTGCCATAAGGTTCCGGCCAAAGAGTTCGACCGATTGCCCATGACGGAGGAGGAGATTGTTCAGGTGCTGGGGCACGCCATACTTAAACTTCGGGAGGAGCTGCCAAACCTCAAAATTATTTTAACCATAAGCCCCATTCGGCATTGGAAAGATGGCGCAGTGCAAAACATGATAAGCAAGGCTACCCTCATAATGGCAGCCCAAAAGCTGTGCGTAGCATTCCCATCATGCAACTACTTCCCTTCCTACGAAATTATGATGGACGACCTGCGCGATTACCGCTTCTATGCCGAAGACATGCTTCACCCATCGGAGCAGGCTATCGATTACATTTTTGAGAAATTTAGGAATTGTGCCATCGATGAGGAGTCCAACGCCATAATGAACGAGGTAGAAAAACTGGTAAGAGCCACCAAGCATCGTCCGTTTAATCCCGATGGCGAGGATTACCAGCGGTTCTTAAGCAGCCACTTGAAACAAACCCAAGCGCTGCAGGAGCGCTACCCGTTTCTCAATCTTCAGGGAATTGAGGAAAAGTTTGAGAGTAAAAAATAAAATCCTATTGCGGAACTTCGTATCAAATTATGATGAACAAAAGTGGGTCGGTGAACAGTTCACCGACCTAGGTCCAATACGCAATATGATTCTAAGGCATCGACAACTCGTTACCAAAAAATGGAAAAAGAAATTTTCAGGCACTTCCTTTTCTAAATATGGCCAGGTTTATAGGAAGCTACAATTAATAAGAAGATAAATGATAGAAGACAATATAATATGACAAATAAACCTCCAACAATTTTCATCTTTTTGTTTTCATCAGCAAATTTCTCCTTTATAATCAAATATTTCTTTTTATGCATAAAAAGAAAATAATTAATGATTAAAAGAAACATCATTAAATAAACTCCGTCTAACGGCTTATTAATAAACCTTTCTAAAACATTTCTCTTCTTTAGCAAAGCTCCAATTGTAAAGATATTAGCAAAAAAAATTATACTTGCGGTCATAACGGATAAACCTGCAGCCGTTAAACTATCTTCACCTTTTGAATGCATTAAAAACACCTTATAATAAAGGTAATACAATACTTTCATATGTTATTTATTTTTAATCAGATCCCAAACTATCATATAACCAATCGAAACCGCCAGCTGTATCTATGGTCGAAACTAGTATCGATAACCCTGTACCAAGGCCGGGTGCAACAAAATTTACGAGATTTAAGCCAACTGCAATTCCATTAACTGCTAATCTTGCATAATTAGCAGCATTAGGTTGGTTATATAGATTTACTGTATTAGCTGCAAGGCTAATTGTATTTCCCAGATAACCGGCCCATTTTGCTGCTGTGGCAATTTTACCTATAACATTTACTGCTTGAATTTCTCTTGTAACTGTTGAAACGGTTGTCGTTAAGCCTCTAGAGGCCTCACCATACAATCCAGAACCCAATCCCAATCCAAAAGAAGCGCTTAACGCTGAGCGAGTATATTCTCCATTCGTGCTATAGCCACCGTTTTCTGAGGCATCACCATTATTATCTGCCTCACTGTACTCAATATTATCAGGTTCTGGAGCATCGTCAAAATCCTCAGGGAAACTATCATCAGGCTCGCTCCATCCTTGGTCATTATCACCACCACCTGAGGGCAAGCTAATAAACGGGTCAAAATTAATGTCCACATAAGGATTTATTGGTTCAATAAAATCAGTAGCAATTACTCTTGGGAGCAGTTCAATCGAACCAAGCTCAGCAAGCGAACAGGTTTCAAAG
>Ga0307375_10005452_pt1 | contig 11928 bp, 8 predicted proteins | sample TR1MG_FD_202531 | JGI IMG/M metagenome (GOLD analysis project Ga0307375, IMG submission 202531) | Soil microbial communities from Risofladan, Vaasa, Finland - TR-1 | ecosystem: Environmental > Terrestrial > Soil > Coastal area > Acid sulfate soil | place: Finland: Risofladan, Vaasa | collected... | reverse complement strand
GCGGCATCTCCAGATCGAGTGTTATGACGTCCGGCCGCAGCTCCTTCATCTTCTTCATGGCGAATTCGCCATCGATCGCCGTTCCCACGACCTGGATGGAACTGTCCCGCTCAATAATCTGCGGAATTAACTTTCGCATCAGCGCCGAGTCATCCACCACCAGAACCTTGACGGTTTGCTTCATGCGGAGGCCTCCAGCGATCTGCGGTTCGCCGAATCGGCTCGTCCGAAGCGTTCCACTGCAACAGGTACGTTGAGGATCAGGACGACGCGTCCGTCCCCAAGTACGGATGCGCCATTGACCATTTCCGTGCTCATGAACTGGTCATCCAGGGCCTTCAACACCAGCTCCTGTTCGCCCACGAGACGGTCAACGATCAATCCGAATTTCCTGTCACCGACGCCAACTACCACGACAAAAATTTTTCCTTCATGCTCGCTCGCCTTGCCGTCCACCATTCTTTCAAGACGCACCAGTGGCAGAACTTCCTCACGTAGTTGCATGACTTCGTGCTGTCCAACGACGTGAACGTCCTTGTCCGATGCTCGCATGATTTCCAGTACCGAAGTGAGCGGCACGGCGAACAGGCGCTCCGAAACCCGGAAGAGCAGCGCCTTGATGATTGCCAGGGTCAGCGGCAAATTCAGCCTGAACCGCGATCCGGAGCCCCGGTTGGTATGAATCGAGATCGTGCCCTTCAGGCGATCGATCACACCTTTCACAACATCCATACCGACTCCGCGCCCGGAGACTTCCGTGACCTGCTCCGCAGTGCTGAAGCCGGGTTCCAGGATGAGATTCAATGCCTCGGAGTCATCCAGTTGGGCCGCTTCTTCAGGTGAGATCATTCCGCGCTCAATCGCCTTGGCGCGCACGCGTTCAACATTGATGCCCCGTCCGTCGTCCGAGACCTCAATCACGACACTGTTTCCCTGGTGATAGGCTTTCAAAACAATCGTGGCGCGCTCGGACTTACCCATTAACTGCCGTTCATCCGGCATCTCAATGCCGTGATCCACGGCATTGCGAACCATGTGCGCGAGGGGTTCCGCAAGCGCGTCGAGGATGCTCTTGTCGAGGTCCGTGTTCTCGCCTTCGAGCACCAGGTCGACCTGCTTGCCTTCTTGCTTCGAAAGGTCGCGGACAATGCGAGGGAAGCGGCGGAAGAGCTGTTCGACCGGCACCATCCGAATCTTCATCACCGAGCGCTGAAGCTTCTGCATGACCTGCGCCTGCAAACCAAGCGCGTCGTGCAGACGATGGTACAGCGCATCCTTGGGGAAGCGGCGTCCGAAATCCGACACGGCGGTCTGAAACATTGATTTTGCAATGATCAGTTCGCCAACCAGGTCGAGAACGGCATCGATGCGGTCGGCTTCCACGCGAAGGACATTTTCGACGCTGGTGAGTGAAGTGGATAGTTTGTGTGGAGCCTCGAGCTCGGGCTGACTCGGCGCCGGGGCCTGTAGATTATCCGGGGTAGCCTGCAAGGGCGCGGGGGGGGCGACAGCTTCCGGGGCTGAAGCGACACTCTGCTGCACGACGATTCTCGAAACCACTCCCGGAACGCGGCATTTCCTCTCGATCCATTCGCGAGGATGGTGGCTTGCCAGTGCGGCTTCTATGACGGACGGAGGTTCCGGAGTTTCCTCGCTGGGATGCATGGCGAGCGGCGTTCCGACCTCCTCCAGCACGTTTCGCACAAGTTGCAGCGCCGCCGAGCGCATGGCGCACTGCGGATCAATCTCGAGTCCCACGTTGTAGACGTTCTGGCCGCGCACGGCATGCTGCGATATGAGCAGGCGGTCATACTCGGTCCACATGAATTCCGGAGTAAACTGCGCAATCTCCGTTCCCGAATTGCCGCGCAGTTGTTCGATCATCACGCGAACCGCCGGGTATGACGAAGGCTGTTCGCCTCTGCGGTAAGCCGCCAGCATCGATTCGAAACCATCGGCGCTTGCCAATACCGTCTCGGCCAGACCAGCCCCTGCGCCCGTGGCAATCTCGTCTGTCAGCACATCCTCCAGGGCGTGAGCAAACTCGCTGAGTTCGCGATAACCGCACGCGGCGGAGTCGCCCTTGAGCGTGTGCACGGCTCGCCGGATTTCGCGCACAATCTCGGGGCTGCCGGGCTGCTTCTCCAGGCGCATACCTTGTTCGTTCAGAGCTTGCAGCAATTCCTGCGCGCTCTCGAAGAAGATAGTGCGGAGTTCGTTTGCCCGGTCTTCGGAAAAGAAACTCACGATTGTGCCTCGAGTTTTTGATATGCCGTTCCGTTGTTCTGATGCAGCATGCGGAATTTGTCGGACAGTCCGAACAGGCTCTCCGCGTGTCCCACGAAGAGATAGCTGTCCGGATTAAGGCATCGGTAGAGTTTCTCGATAAGACGCTTCTGTTCCGCTTCGTCAAAATAGATCATGACGTTGCGGCAGAAGATAATGTCGTTTCTCACCGGCAAGAATTCCGTCTTGAGATTGTGAAAGTCGAAGTGCACCAGCTCTTTCAGAGCCGGCTTGATGGCGTACCGCTCGCCCACCTTGTCGAAATAACGCAGGCGATAAACGTAGTCCACCGATTCCATCTGGTGTTCGGGATAGACGGCTTCCTGGGCTGCGCGCAACACCGAGTAGTTGATGTCGGACGCCAGGATTTCCACTTTCCACGGGGGAGGTATCAGGGGCTTCGGCGACGGCATGTCGAAGGGCAGGGGATTGCGCAGATAGTAATACGCAAGCGCATCCGCCACCATCATGGCCAGTGTGTATGGTTCCTGTCCCGTCGAGCAGCCGGCGCTCCAAATACGCAGCGTCCAGTCGCGCCTCTCCTGTTTGCGGTGCAACAACTCCTCAAGAACGACCTTCTGAAAAACTTCAAGCTGCGGCTTGTTGCGGAAAAAGCTGGTTTCGTTGACCGTAAGATTCTCAACGAGGTTGACCAGTTCGCGTTTTCCCTCGAAGCTGGTGAGCAGCCGGTAATAGCCGTAGAAGTTATCGAGGCCGCACGCACGCAGTCGCCGTTGCAGCCTGTCATGCAGGAAGTGTGCGCGCCGCTCGTCGAAATACATGCCACATTCCTGATAGATCAGCGTCTGCAGCAGCTTGAGTTCGGCTTCCGTTATGTTGATTGGAACTGGAGATGCCATCTTCTCTTTATCCGGTACTGGTTTCGTGCCGCTCTTCGCTCTACGTGCCCGTTGCTGAGAGATCCGCGATTTCGCTGACTCTCTTCAATTCGCCGGCGCGCATGATTCGTTCGAGATCGATAAGAATGATCAACCTGCCTTTGAACTTGGCGACGCCTCGCACGTAACTGGACGAATCGTCTCCGAGAGCCTCGGGCGGATCTTCAATCGCATCGGGAGCGATCTTCAGAACTTCGCTGGCCGCATCCACCAATAGTCCAACCTGCCGGCTATTGATTTCAGCTACCACGATGCGGTTCTTCCTGCTGCCCGCAGGTTGTTTTTCTCCGAACCGCTTCCGAAGATCGACTACCGGAACGATTTTTCCGCGCAGATTGATGACACCCTCGATATGGTCCGGCGTGTCAGGCACTGCGGTAATCGCCATCGGCCTTACGATCTCATGGACTCTCTCGATCGGGATGCCGAAATCCTCGCGTCCGATACGGAAGCCAACGATTTGCACTTCTTTCGCCATTGACGCCTCCGCTTAGGGCAGTTCCGCCAGCGCATAGTTCGAGCCGGAAAGCTTGCGCGACTCTTCTGCTGTCAACCGGCCGCCGTGATCCTCAATTGCGAAACGATCCACCACTTCAAGCAGCGCGCGTGACATCTTCGACATCTGTTCGGACGATGCCGCAAGTTCCGTCGAACCGGAGGACGCTTGCTGCACCATTTCGCGCATGCGCTCCATGGCCCTGACCACCGCCTGCGCACCGCCTGCCTGTTCTTCCACCGAAGAATTGATCTCGTGCGTGATCTCGTTCAGGCGGGTAGTTGCCCGGGCGATCTGCGACGAACCATGCGATTGTTCGTTCGTGGCGGAGCCGATCTCCTGCGCGAACTTGTATACCTCGGTCACAACGTTCGATATCTTTTTGAGCGCCACGCTCAGGTCGTTTCCGAGGGTCAAGCCTTCGTCCACGATTCCCGTGCTCTTGTCCATGTTCTCCACTGCCTTGCGGGCTTCTTTCTGGATGCTCTGGATAAGTTCGGAAATTTCCTTGGTGGACTGCGCGGACTTTTCCGCGAGCTTGCGCACTTCATCTGCCACCACGGCGAAGCCCAGTCCGTGTTCTCCAGCGCGCGCTGCCTCGATGGCCGCATTCAGTGCCAGCAGGTTGGTCTGTTCGGAAATGTCATCGATCACTTCGATGATCTTTCCGATATCGTCCACCCGCTTCCCGAGTTCGGCGATGATCTCCGCCGACGAACCGATCGCACGGTTGATTCGATTGAGGCCTTCAGTTGCTTTCTGCATCGTTCCGCTGCCGCTCTGCACTTCTTCGCGCGAGCGGTTCGAAATGTCGAGCAGCACCTTGGCGGTGTCTGCCACGCGCTGAATGCTCGCGACCATCTGATCGATGGAGGCGGAGGTTTCACTGACGCTCGACGCCTGGACCTGCGTATTCTTCACCATGTTCTGCACGTTGATACTCATTTCGTGCATCGTGCTGGTCACTTCATCGATGGCCGAAGACGACTGCACGCCGATGCGAGCGGACTCTTCGGATGCTTCCGCAATCTGGTTCGAGCCGGACGCAACCTGGGACGCCGAGTCACGCACGGAGCGAACGAGGTTTCGCAGACCCTGCGTCATGCGCGCGAAGGCCAGTGAGAACGTATCGTGCTTGGATCGCGGTTCCACGTGTACGGTCAAGTCGCCGGCGGCAATGGCTTCCGAGACAGCTGCCATTTCCTTCAGGTAATCGACCATTGCCTGGAAGCTGCGTGCCAGATCGCCGATCTCGTCGTCGCGGTTTATATCAATGGTATGGTTCAGGTCTCCGGACGCGCCGATCTCACCCGCCACGCCGATTAACTGGCCGAGCGGTTCGACGATCGATCGTGACGTTTTGATTGCGATTGCAACTCCCAATACGAGAACGAGCAGACCTCCAATGACGATGACAATCGTAGTGAACAAGGAAGCCGATTCGTCGGATTTGCGGTGCTCTGCGAGAGTCTTTGTATTGGCGGATTCCGCTTCGTCGATCAACTTCATCGAGTTGTTGACCCACTTCTGCGGATCCAGGTTCAGATAGAAAACCTGCAGGTCGCTGACCGTCGCATTGCCGGCATCCACTTGCTTCCGCTTCTGTATCAGCGTTTGGGCAAACTGCTGGTTCCAGTCTTCCTCAGCGGTCAATAGCTTTGTCAGAGGAACCCGGATCTCGTCATTGCCGGCAGTGGCCATAGCGGCATTCAGCGAGTTCACCAGCTTCTGATATCCGTCGTCGACCTGCGCCGCATCGGAGGGCGCACCGCTCAGCAGGTAGTTGCTGAGATTCAGCCGGTTCTGCATCATCCGGAATCGGATCAGTTCGTCCGCCTGCGCAATGTCCATCGAAGCGGACGCTGCAGCTCGCGTATCGTGCTCGCGCGTGATGGCAAAGATGAACACCAGAAGCAGAAACGCGCAGATTCCGAGAATTGCCCCGAAGTTCAGGTAGAGCCTTTTTGCGATTGTCATCTGTCAATACCTCCACGGACCGTTGCTCGACCAGTACATTGACCGGGAGCGAGGTGCCGGCACAACCTGTTGAGCGTACGGGTGGTGGCCGAGTTCATTCGTTGTTATTGGTGAAGTCGAAGGCAACGACCTCAGTCGTTTCCTTGCTCGCCGGTTCGTACTTCCATCTCTTCAGCGCATCGAGCGCTGCATTTATCAGCATGGGATGTCCGCCGAGGACCTTTGTCGCCACCACGGAGCCGGATGCACTCACGGTGGCTTGGATTCGAACCACGCCCGAGATGCCCATCCGTTTTGCCATGTCGGGGTATATCGGCTTCACCCTGACTTTTACCTTGCGCCCACCGTCCTGCTGGCACGATGCCACTGGCGTGAAGGCCGAGCCAAGTACCAGAAATCCCAGAATCGAAACTAGCAACCAGCGCCGTGCCGCAACAACTCTGAACACAGCCCCTCCTACATGCGGAAAATTCCAAGGTATCTAGTGCACGAACTTTGCCAGCCCCTCCTATATCGGGAGATTATTTGTAAGTCATTGAAAATAAGTAGCTAACAAAATAGACTGGATCAGGAACTTTCCAACTTCGTACCAGGGAGTCTCACAGTGGAGCGATTCGAAGCCGCAAATATATCTCATCATGATACGCAGGGAAGAATTACGACCGTTACCCCCTCTCCCTTCCATTTACCTTGACTCAAATTGAGAATTCGAGCTAGTTTTGCAGTTTGTTGCTGCAAGATTGCAAGATCTGGAACCGATCCCTGGCATGCACGACCACACTGATCCCTCAAGTTCGCCTCCTCCGGCAAGTTCTTATTTCTCACTACTTGCGACGGTGTCGTCCGCACTGGAGAAGGGGGCATCCATTGCGGATGCCGCGAAGTTGTTCTGCGCCAGCGCGCAACAGGGGCTTGGGGCGCAAGGGATTCATTGCTGGCAATCTGGAACCATTGGATTGGTTCTTATTGGTTCGGCGGACAAAGAGGCCGTTTCTCATCATGAGCAGCGCTCATCCTCTGCCCGATCTGCGGCGGAAGAGGCAGCGAGATCGAAGAAAATTGTCCATTCTGCCGATACGTTTTCCTCAGAATCGGTTCTGGCGGTGCCGATGGTGGCCGGCGGCAAGGTGGTCGGAGTGGTCACCTATCGTCATTCCGGCAAACCGGATACGAGGGATGGATTTAACGAGAAAGCGATCATCCTGACGGAGCAGTTTGCCGCCCTGGTGGAGACGGCTCGTTTGACCCGTGAGTTGAACCAGGCGCAACGGCGGGCGGAAGTGATGATTGAGTGTGCCTCCGAACTCTACGCAAATCCCGATATTCAGGCTGTACGCGATACCCTGGTGCGCCGGGTCCAGGATCTTCTCTCCGCCGAATTAGTCGCCCTACTCGAGCAGAAGAACGGTGGGTGGTCTCTCATTTCCGTGGTTGGATCGGAGGCAGGCGGTTCGCTCCGCTACGATGCCGCATCGCTGAGTCGCTTTGCGGCCAGGCACGCAGGCATTTCTGGTCTCGACTATCCGCTGATTATTGACATTAACGACAAGGGAAACGAACTCCCGCTGATTCGATCAGGGCAGATAATGGTTGCGCCAGTTAATGCTGGTGGCGTTCGCTGGCTGCTCGTCATCCATGGCGGACCATCGCACAAGTTCAGTCAGCAGGATGTTTCGCAGGTGCGCGCCGTTTCTGGAATCGGCGCCTTCGCGATTCATAATGTAGAACTTTTTTCCACCAGCCGCGCGCAGTCTCGGGAACTCCAGCAACTCCTGGACATTGCGACGGAACTTGGGAGCATTGGCCAACTGGATCCATTCCTGGAGCGATTCAGTTTGCGAGCGGCGGAATTTCTAGGCTTTCGGCGTGCCTTCATCGCCATTGTGGAGCAGGACAGCGAATGCCGCGTCCGGTGCTACTGCCAGGAAGGGGCGATTGTTCCGCTCGCCATTGAACTTCCACCGGCGCTCCAGGGCAGAATCCTCAGGCTTGGCGACGTTTTCTGGACGGACCTGGCGAAGGACAAAGAAGGAATCGACCGGCGCTTCCTGGAGGAGCTAAGCGTCAATCAACTGATCGCGGCTCCCTTACGCGGGTCGGATGGTCGTGTGCTCGGTATCCTGGGCGTGCTCGACCATCGCGATGGTGGCGCCATCGGACCGGAAGACATACGCCGCGCGCGCGCCCTGGCAGCGGAGATCGCCGTTGTTCTGCAGGCCGCGCAGAATCTCCACCTGGCACAGGAAAATCGCCAGCGTGCGGAAGCTCTCATGTCGCTTGCCTTCGAACTGCGTTCCAGCATGCGGTTGCCTGAGCTCGCAAATTCTCTGAGCCGCCGAGCCATGGAGTTGCTCGGAGGGAACGCGGCGGCACTGGCGCTTTCACGCGCGGGTCTGCTGGAAACAGTCTTCCTCTACAGTGGCGCGGACAATGAAGACCGCAGGCATATTCGTGGACTCAACACCGTTCTCTCCGAGTTGTCCGAAAAAAGCGCGGAAGCGCTGCAATGGGGAAGCGGTGAAGATATGCTCGGAGCTGAAATTGCCGCTGCACTGGACTGGGAGGATGTCGCGATTGCGCGGCTTGCCGGCACGGAGGGACAGTTCCTGGGCTATCTGTGCGTGGCCAATCGTGGACGTGATCTGGATGCACTCGATCGCAACATGTTTCGTGCTCTTGCCGGACATGCGTCGGTTGCGCTCGATAACGCCCGGCTCTTTACGCTTATTGCACAGTCGAACAATCAATGGATTGAGATTTTCGATGCCATCACGGACTTCATCGTCGTCCATGACCGCAATCATCGGGTTCTGCGTATCAATCGCAGCATGGCTGAATTCATTGGGGTGCGTCCGGCGGAGTTACTTGGCGTCAGCATGCGTGCCGTGATGGCTATGGCGCTCGATCTCGGGCCGGAGCCGTGTCCGTTCTGCCGCGCGATTCCTGGCGAGGCCGACGAGTTTCTTCATCCTGTACTCGAACGCACATACCTCGTTTCCACCTCACGCCTGCGCGGCTCGCTCGACGATGGCACTCAAACCATCCACGTCCTGAAGGATGTTACGGACCGTCGAGAAGCGGAGCGAAGGTATCGCGAGCTGTTCGAAAACATCCAGGAAGGGTTGTTCTTCTCAACCCCGGATGGCCGCTTCCTCGAAGTGAACGACGCGCTTGTGCGGATGCTTGGTTACAACAGCCGCGAGGACCTTCTCCAGGTCGATATTCCTGGTGCTCTCTACATGACTCCCGAGCATCGGGCAATCTTCTGTCGCGAACTGGAATCGAAAGGTGCGATGCGCAACTATGAAGAAGTGCTGCGCAAGAAGGACGGCTCGTTCATCTATACCCTGCAGAACGCCTTCGCGCTTACGGACGCCAAGGGGAAAGTCATCCAGTATCGCGGCGTCATGCTCGACATAACCGACCTCAAGACCTTCCAGGCGGAGCTGCAACGCCAGCGCGATTTCAACGCAAAAATTCTGAATAATACGCAGAGCCTGATTATCGTGGGCGACACTGCCGGCTTAGTGAGCTTCGCAAATCGCCGCTGCTATGAAATCGGCGGATATCGCCCTGACGACCTGGTTGGGCGGCGTCTCTCCGAGCTTGTCGCGAAAGAAAAGCGCGATGTAGTCGAGGAAGCTATCGCGCAAACCCTTGTGGGGCAACAGGTGGACAATCTGGAGCTCCCCTTGCTTCTCGCCGGCGACCGGGTTGGCCAATTCTCGGTGAACCTGAGCCCGATGCGCGACGAGCAGGGGCAGGTGACCTCAATCGTCGTCGTGATGAGCGACATCACCGACGCGGCAGTCTTACAGGCCAAGTTGATGCATACCGAAAAGATGGCTGCCGTTGGACAGCTTGTGTCCGGCGTGGCGCATGAGGTCAACAATCCCCTTACGGCCATCCTCGGCTTTGCCGATCTGCTGGCACAAGAGGACACGTTTCCGCCGGATTCGAAAGCGAACCTGGAAATCATCATCCAGGAGGCGCAGCGTACCCGTCAGATCGTCCAGAATCTGCTCCGCTTCGCCCGCCAGATGCCGCCGCAGCGCGAGTCGCTCCAGATCAACGAACTCTTGCGTCGCACGGTCCAGTTGCGTGCCTACGATCTCTCGAACCACGGCATTGAGGTGATTGAACAATATGGCGATTTGCCGGATATCGTGGGCGACTCCCAGCAGCTCCAGCAGGTCTTCCTCAACATTCTGAATAACGCTTACGATGCCGTGCGTGAGATCGACGGCGCCGGCAGAATTGAGATCGTGACCGCGTGTCGCGATGACATGGTGGAAATCAGTTTTGCCGACAACGGTCCGGGCGTAAAGGCGCTGGAGCGGATTTTCGATCCGTTCTATACCACCAAGGCTGTTGGAAAGGGCACCGGCCTCGGCCTGAGCATCTGTTATGGAATCGTGCGCGAACACGGAGGCGAAATTGGTTGTGCAAACCGGACGGCTGGCGGAGGCGCAGTGTTCACGCTCCGGTTGCCCCGAGAAGCGCCGGCCGAGACACAGGCTGAAGTCGTCAGCGGGATGGGGAACGCATGAGCACCTCTGCCAATCCGCTACCCATTCTTGTGATTGAGGATGAGCCGTCGGTGATGGCTTACATTTGCACCGCGCTCACGCGGACGGGATACAACGTTGCCTGCGCGCCCTCCGGCGGCAAGGCGATCGAGATGCTCGACGGCGGCAGTTTTCTCGGTGTCATCTCGGACATGAGAATGCCCGGCGACGTTGACGGCGCAGATATTTACGACTGGCTCTTCGAGCATGATCCAAATCTGGCGAGCCGCCTGTTCTTCATCACAGGCGATACCATGAATCCCGATACCGCCGCCGCGCTGGAGCGCACTGGTGTGCCTTACATTGAAAAGCCGTTTCGGGTTGAACCTCTAATCGAGCTGGTAAAAAAAGTGATAGGAGTGGCGGGATGACGGACGATTTCCATGTAGATTGTCTAGTCGTCGATGACCAGCAAAGCATACGCAAGCTCTGCTCCACCATTGGCAAGAGCCTGGGATTCTCCTGCAGCGAGGCCGAAAGCGCGGAAGCAGCACTCTCCATGCTCGACTCCGTTTCACCCAACATCATCCTTGTGGACCTGCGGATGGCGCAGATGTCCGGGCTGGAATTTCTCGCCGAGGTGAAGAAACGTTCTCCGCATACCGAAGTCGCCATCATGACCGGATTCGGTTCCATTGAGAGCGCGGTTCAGGCCATGAAGCTCGGCGCGTACGACTACGTCACCAAGCCTTTTCGCGTCGACGAAATGAAGCTGGTCCTGCAACGCATGGAGGAAAAGGTCCGCCTTGTAGCGGAGATCGAATACCTCCGCGAGCGCTTTGCCACGGAGACGCAGTTGCACGGCATCGTCGGCACCCATGCCCGAATTCAGGAAATTCTGAAGGTGATTGCGCGGCTTAAGGATACGCGTACTCCCGTCCTTATCACGGGCGAGAGCGGTACCGGTAAAGAGCTGGTCGCGCGTGCCATTCATTTTCGCGGCACGTTCTCCAAGCGTCCGTTCGTCGCCGTGGATTGCGGTGCGCTGGTTCCAAGCCTGATTGAAAGTGAGCTCTTCGGACACGAGAGGGGAGCATTTACCGGCGCAGTACGAGAGAAGCAGGGGCTCTTCCAGGCCGCAAACGGGGGCACGATTTTCCTCGACGAAATTGGAGAATTACCGCTCGATATGCAGGCAAAACTGCTGCGCGTCCTGCAGGAAAAGGAAGTGCGCCCCGTCGGCAGCAACAGGTCAACTCATGTTGACGTGCGCGTCATCGCAGCCACTAATCGGGATCTTGAAAAGGCCTATCAGGAAGGCACTTTCCGCAAAGATCTCTACTTCCGACTGAACGTTGTCACCGTTCATCTGCCTGCGCTGCGCGAGCACAAATCCGACATTCCGGCCCTTGCCCAGTGGTTCCTTGATCGCTTTGCCCCCGATTCCGCCATACAAATTTCTAACGCGACCCTCACGGCCATGATGCGCTACGAATGGCCAGGCAATGTTCGTGAGCTGGAGAATTGCATGGAGCGCGCCATTGCGCTCGGTGCAGGGCATGAGATTGGGCTCGCGGATCTCCCCCCTTCATTGCGCGGCGACTCGACAACGGACACAAATCCAGTGCTGCCCGCCTCTTCTCCCACAACGACGGATTTGGAAGAGCTCGAAAAAGACACAATTCAGCGAGTCTTCGACGAGGTCAATGGCGACAAAGCCATGGCCGGCCAGCTCCTCGGAATCTCCCGCGCAACGCTCTAT
>Ga0307375_10005449_pt1 | contig 11929 bp, 8 predicted proteins | sample TR1MG_FD_202531 | JGI IMG/M metagenome (GOLD analysis project Ga0307375, IMG submission 202531) | Soil microbial communities from Risofladan, Vaasa, Finland - TR-1 | ecosystem: Environmental > Terrestrial > Soil > Coastal area > Acid sulfate soil | place: Finland: Risofladan, Vaasa | collected... | reverse complement strand
ACCTCCCAACCATTCACTTCGAAGGGCATGCCAGGTTTCACTTCCTTGACTATCTTGCCATTCTCGTCGAAGATGTGCTTGATTCGACCCCACGCACTGCCAGCAATCATCGCATCGCCCTTCTTCACAGAACCAAGGCGCAACACACAAGAGGCAATCACACCACGATGATCTTCTTTGCGCACATCCAAAATCTCCGCCTCACCCGCGCCAGTCGGATCGGTATTCAAACCTAACTCCTCAGCCGTATACAGTATCGACTCCAGCAACTCATCCAAACCTTCATGATCCATAGCAGATACCTCAACGTCCAGAACATCACCACCATATTTCGCCATGTGAACGCCCTTCGAATTCAACTGCAAGCGCACCTTCTCCGGATCCGCACCTCTCTTATCGCACTTCGTAATCGCAACCACCATAGGACAGCCACTCTCCTCAATATACTTCATAGCTTGCTCAGTCTGCTCCTGAACGCCCTCATCCGCCGCAACCACCAACACCGCGATATCTGTAACATCGGCACCTCTCTGTCTCATCTTCGCAAACGCAGCATGACCGGGGGTATCGATAAACGTAACAGGCTTGTCGGTCTGAGGCACTTTAACTGAGAAGGCAGCCATTCTCTGCGTGATACTTCCAAACTCCTTCGCAGCGATATCTGAACCTCGCAGCGCATCCAAGAGTGTCGTTTTACCGTGATTCACATGGCCCATAATCGCAACTACAGGAGTACGCACAGGGAATTGAGAAAGATCATCAGGCACGGGACGGGAAGAGATGTCTTTGGTAGAATTCGAACCTCTCCTCGGAAAGCGCCCAAACTCGCGCACAACCATGTCCACCAGGTCGTTATTCAAGAAAACTTCAGAAGACTTCGGACACTCATTCATCTTAATCAAAACCTTTAGAATATCGATCGTACGAACGCCCAAAGCAGGGGCCAAGATCTTGGCGGAGACATTCTCGGGCAACAGCACCTCTGAGTTACGCCTCTGCTCCACACGCAACTTACGCTTCTCGGCCTGCTTCTTCACCCAAAGGACACTGGGCACACTCGGCGTACGAGGCTTCTTCGCCTCAGAATAGCTGCGCAGAACCTGAACCAGAGCGGAAGACCGGAGAGAGAAGAGAGATTCGGAGAGGGCAGCGAGAGAGAGTGGAGAGATTCGGAGAGACGAAGAGAGGTAAACGAACCAAAGCAAAGCACAGATCGTCAGCTTTTCTGATCACCATTCGCCTCACTCACCCGCACTTTCAACGTCATGCCACAGAAGAGGAGTTGTTCACCAGTATTCCACTCATGGGAGGCCGAAAGGACAGATATGCAGCGAAATACAAGGGACGTAAAGACTCCAGAGGTAAACGCCACTTCGAGAGCTCCAACGGCAAATGAACACATGAAAAGGGGCTAAATGACACAAAGGCAGGTACAAGAGAAGCAAAAACCGGTACGCACCACTCTGGAAGGGGCAAGGGGACGTGCAGGAAGGACAGAGCGGGAGGCCGTCGCACATTTGAGGCCAGAAAGGCGCACCAAGCCGGACAACATGATGCAAACTCTGAAGATGGATACCCAAACACTGTCTCGATCGATACAATGCCAAGGACACGGGTGAGCGGGATGACGTGCTGACAGGGAACGTGTACAAACCCAACTGAGCGCAGATAGATCAAGCTGCAGAATTGGTGTTCGGGCCGCGATCGCTCGTCTTGGCACCCATCAACACACCCCAAATCGCGACTTACGAGACAGAATCATGTTGATAGGCTCATTTAACGACTAATAGGAGGCACTCCCTTACCTCATTGTTCTGAGATTATGCCTCCAATGTGGGTCTGAATTGGCGAGATCGAGAAAGGGAGGAAGGCTTTGGTCGTGTGGTGCGCATATTCACAGATGATGTACAATTCACAAGATTAGAGTTACTGCCATTAAGACAGATCCATTTCTGAAACCAAAAGAGCCGAATACACATGAAGAAGGGAGGAGAAGGGAGAGATCCAACAAACATGTCAATGAGCCAAGCAAGACCTTGGGTAGTATCCCTTTAGGCGATTCTTGCGTGCCAGTTCGATAGATTGCGGGACGGTGTAGCCGTAGTGAGTGGCGTTCTGTTGGTATGCGTTGAGGAAGTCCTGTTTCTCGAGCATGTCGTTGTTGTCCACAGCGAAGTTTCCAGGTAGGTATTCCCTTTCTTCTTGATGGTACGTCTTCCCTTCTTGAGATAATACGAGTATGGCAGTCATGTTGTCGGTTGATCCTCTACTGAGAGCCTCGTCGAGAAGTGAAGCCACGATGAGTGCCGGATCTGCAGCCATGTCTGTTTTGAGAGCATCTTGAATGAATTCCACGACGTCTTCATTTGAGAAGGATTCAAAGATGCCGTCGCAACCAACGAAGAGGAAGTTCCCTCGCAGGAGACGTGCCCTCACGATTTCCGGTTCCGCGGTCACCTTCTGCTCTGTTTGTCGCAAATTCGGATCAGCCTTGAGTATGCCATCTCCAAACGCCCTCGAGGGAGCCAAAATGCCATCGACACGGCCATTTGAGATGAAACCACCAGCTGAAACGATGCGCTGTTGTTCAGTTTCGTTATCGACGCGGTGGTCCTTTGTAAGGCAAACAGTATCGGTGCCAAGAGACATGATGACTCTACTATCGCCAACGTTTCCAACAATGATGTCGATGCCGTCGTCTTGAGAAGAAGGATCCAGAAGGACGAAGGCTGCAGTTGTGCCACCTTGACCGAACGTTCTAAGGTAGTCTCGATCCAACCTCAAGCACGTGTTCTTCACCTCTTCATCAGAAAACTCGCCTAGACGCGTCAAGGATCTTGCCATGTTCGCAGCCGTCCACTTTGCACATCGGTCGCCGTTGTGACCATCGAACACACCCACGAATGCCTTGCGCCCTTCTAACTCAATTGAGTAATCGTCTTCCATCTCTATTCCATCAACAACGATACAAGAGACAACATACAGATACAATACAGGCAGACGGTCAGCTCAGAACTGAGGAAGGCAGGAATTCTCAAGGCTTGCACACCAAAATGGCGCAATCGCGCTTACTGCGAGCAAACACATGCAGACAGCTCTTCACAAGCAAATTTGACATCTAAAGCGAAGCACAAACACCATCAGAGGGGAAGAAGGCAAAACGCGCAAGCACTAAGGCGCATTTGGCAACAGCCAGGAACCGTTTGACTCAGAAACAGACCGGACCTGGAACTTGGGCGCGTACCAGCTCGCCAGCCTTGCATGGAGGCCGCACCAACGGTGAAGTGGACAGAACCACATCGAGAGAGCACCTTATTCAAAAGGGGTTGAGAGAGGCGCATGTCATAAGAGCACGGACGCAGTCAAGAGTGTCGGGCGATATCATCAAAGACGATGGCAAGGCCGCGCACGCCGAAATTGGAGGAACCCTGGAAAAGTCCAAGCTGGCGAAGAGCCGTGCCCTTCACTACTTCTCCACTTCCGGCGCCCCCACTGTGGGAACAAACATGTCTCAAAATGCTCCCTATCGAGCGTCTATTCTATCTTTGTACAAGAACATCCTATCACTACATCGACGAAAGCTTCCAGAGCAACTTCGAACGTTTGGAGACGATTACGTCCGTTCTGAGTTCAAATCGATGAAGAAGGTCAAAAAGGCCGTCTTCGTTGAAGAGTACGAGCTCGTTCACCATATCTATGTGCCAATTCTCTGTTCAAGTGCCATTGGAAACCATACTTACACGTTTTGTGATGCCTGCTCTTGCGATGCGTTTTTTGGTTTCAGATTCTTGAAACGATGGAATGAGTACGCACAAACGATTAGAACACAGAACGATAGATTCGGAGTGAAGATGAAGAAGGCTGCATTCGAGAGGCTGGATCCTGAGCAGCAGGAACAGTTGCGAAAGTTGAAATCCGCTTCTGTGGCCGCTGCTGCTAAAGCTGAAGGCATTACCATCGGAGGAGACTCACAAGAACTTGCTGGAAACGATAACACTTCGTCTGGCTCAAATAGAAGCCCATTGTAATGCCAGAGCGCAGCATATTCGAATTCGACACATTCTGCTGCTTGGCAGGCCGATCTCCCTTCTATAGCTACTCGAAAATGGCATAGAATAATATCTATGGCAATACTATATCAGAACGTTAAACCAAAATACGCAGCTGAAGAAGGGAAAGTGATGTCCAAACCTAGTCAAGAACGCCTCGCAACGGCATTCAACTAGCTGATGACTCCGATCAGCTCCCAAACAACCCTCCACAAATGTACATTGTATCTGTTTTCAATCTTCCAAAAGGTCAAGGAGTCCCATTACACTTGAAAAGTGTTGAGCCGGGGGCCTTCAGGAGGAAAAGTTGGGACTGCCGCGTTTTTTCGCCTGTTAGGTCGCCTTCCCGCCTCGGATCGCCTGTCGGGTCAGTTCGCTCTTAAGATGTACGCTTGTGATTACCCTTCCATGTTGGTGCAATTCGCTCGTATTTTGGTGCATTGTGAATTTTTCTGGCATACGAGGTCGTTGGGAGACCTTCTTGTGACCTGAGTAGCGTTTGCGTTCGATGAGTCGATTCTTCCCTCCATTGGGCATCCTTGGCCTTGAAATGCCGCTATGATCGTATACAGTCGATCTATTTGGTGAGCCGTGCCATATGGAGGTAAAATGCAGTGAATGCTTGCTGTTTTGGACCAAATACGATCGTTCCACTTTGAAGTGAGTCTAACGCGCGTTTGGCTTTGTCACCTTCCTCTTCTTGTCTCATAATACGATGTGGTTAATTCATACTATAGCAACGAGATGCCTACTCCTTATCACGCCACTAAGAGCTACGGAAAGGGAACCCGCCGTTGGTACGATTCTTAACCGCTTGCCACTCCTCTTGTGTGGTCCCGTTTGCTTCGCATTGGTAACGCTAACACACTTTGTCATCTCTGCGCTGTAGCCGTACCTGCGGTGCCCACAGTGGTCTCATCCGTAAGTATGATTTGAACATTTGCCGTCGCTGCTTCCGTGAGTACGCCAACGACATTGGTTTTGTCAAGTACCGCTAAATCGGAGATGTAGAGTACCTGGTGTGCCAAAAATGTAAAAGGAAAAGAGAAACACAAGATCTGTGCCGGAAGGAGTCGTCGTGAGCATCACAACCCTTCATGTCCACTTGCAGGGAACACACACACACGCATCAGCCTCTCCTACCTCCAATCTCTTGATCGTATCTTTCACTATCCAAAATGCTTCAGATATCAGGACGAGCGGTTTCCATCTGAGCATGCAGCGGGAATCTCATTTCTGAGGCTCTCATGCCTTTGGACACGACTCTTGTGCACACCGCACTCCCCCTGCGGATCTCAGCCCTGCCATCGAATGCGGTTTCGATCCAGCTGACCGCGAGTATCATGAAGAGCATGCATAGAGACAGAATTCAAGTGATGGGCAAGTGGAGATTTACAAGTTGGGGTGTTATATGTACAGCGATCTTAGACTATCTAATGTCCATCTGTTATCTCGAAATCTGTCAGAGGATGGGTTTCCATATCTTTTCTATCTGTTAGAGGGGGTGAAGTTGCTCTACGTGCGCAGTCGGTTCGAGTGAGCTCCATCCTCTTCGCTCTAATTCTCCATCTATCTTCTCCTCTTCCTCTTCCTCCTCCTCGATCCTCCTCGATCCTCCTCCTTCTCCTGCCCCTCCTACTCTTCCTCTCAGAGCCCATCGATGGCGGTCGTGATGTGTAGTCCTAGCTCTTCGGTGTTTGAGGATTGGCTGTTGCTCCTTGATCTTCCTCCTCTTCGCTCCATGACGAACGATTCGCCGAGCATCTCCTGGAATCCCGATGGCGGTAAGTGTTTTGCCTTGATGAAGCGTGCGAGGATCCATTCGAGGGCGAGTGCGAAGAAGAAGGCGGCGACGTTTAAGATGATCCAACCTGGCCAAAACGTGATTGCCGAGTAGAGTTGTCCGTGTGTGTGGCTGTTTGGGTAGATCCATTGTCCGGTGACCCAGTAGAGGATGGTGGAGAAGACGAGCCAGAGGACGCAGTAGCCGAGCGTGAGAACGGAGTGCAGCGGGATGTATGGCAGCTTGTTGAAGAACATTTCGGTGGCGATAAACGCGAGCGTGAGTACCTGTGCGACCCAGAAGTTTGGGTTCACAGAGGAACAGCCGCGACGCGTGAGACAGCCCAAACCGATGAACACCCAAAACGTGCTCGCGCAGAAGACGGAAGCCGCCCACACCGTCTCATACAACAACCACTGGCACAACTCAGACATCGAAACTCGCCTATGATGTATATGCCCGCCAATATGAAGCTGAGAGCCACCCAAAGACGAAGAGGAAAGTTGACCACCCATAGCCTGCAATTCAGCACTCCTCCGCCGAGGCGATGACACACCTACACCGATATCAGAATCCACAACCTCTTCCAAGGGGATACGGTCCACATGGGGGCGAGCAATGCGAATATCACGCTCCCAACTCGAACGACGGCTCAAAGCCCTCTCACGCCTCGCAGGATCAGAATCATGCTTATACAACGCATATGATAGCAAGCAAGCAATGAAGTAATACAAAATACACAACGCCAAGGACCAATGCTACTCAAGGGAAGGGAGAAAGGGCAGAAAAGAGGGGGAGGAGGAAAACACGCCAAAAGCAACGTCAGAACACATTCCAAGACACGGAAAACAGAAGCGAAGGTTTAGGATGGGGACAGGGGAAACACGTACAGAGTAGAACTTCCAATAGGTGAACCAACCCAAGGCGAAAGACGTCGGATCATCCGGCGGAGGCGGAGGCCTATCCGTCGCAGCTGAATATATCAGGAACACGATTCCGATGAAGGCCATAGAGAATCTTTAGAGGTCAAACGTTAGCAAGGGTGCATACGAAGCGAGCTGGACCCGAAAAACCGGGCTTGAACAGTCAACCCCACAAAATGGGTCTCCATTGCACAAGTACGAGGTAATTGCCCATGTAGATAGGTGAATATGACTCTGTAGAATGCAGGATAGGATGAGTTTGAGAGGAAGAACGTACCGCAAGATGGAGAAGTGGATGGGATTGGTGAAGTACCAACTTCGGGCTGTATCGCCTGGAGTGATGCGATCTCGCCCCCAACTGGGTTTCCAAAGGCCGTAGCAGCAATTGCAGTATTTGCTTCTAGGGATGAGAGGTTCAGACATGGTGCCTAGGAGGGAGGAAACGGGGTACGAAGTTGCTGTAGGAAAAACACTGAGCAGCTGTGCCTTGCGCACACTCACTGAAAGACTGCAAACAGGTGAGTTTGGTATAGCAGAGGACGAAGAGCCCAACCAACGAATCAAGAGACTCAGCCGAGGAATGTGTGAAGCAGGAAGGACAGCGCAAAACTGGAGGGCGCCGGTGCCACTCCCCGGCTGTGTGTACAATTGGATGCATGTGTTCCTGGCCAACGCACCTTTGGAGAGTACTTCCTTTGCTAGAACAACGTTTTTGTACATTTTACACCAATAGAGCTCACTTCACTCCAATCTTGAGAAGTTGGGACCTCAGCGTGTCGACGGACATCTGCGAGTTCTCGTCTGTGACCAGCACGGAGACGTGTTGCCTTGGTTGAATCCTGGCGAGCTCCTGTCGTAGCGATGTTGTGAGGTCCATTGAGGTGAGATTCTTGGGCACCCTGGAGAACAAGTCCTGGAAGAAGCGAGGGGAGGCGAGGCGGTTGACTGGGTCGAGGCAGTGCATGAGAGCGGCAGTGATGAGCTCCATTCTCGTCTTTTGAGCGTAGGACGATGTGTCCATAACAAGACTGGCTTGGTTGAGGGATGACGATGATGATGACGAGGAAGATGATGAACTTCCCTTTGAATCGATGGAATAGAGAATCATTTTCCAGTAGCGCTCCTCGTGGGCGATATGATATAGTCGTAGGAGAGTGCTGAGAGAGCTTGTGTGTCGATGTGATCGCTCTAGAAGTCCAATGCGGCCAATGAGCCGGAGATCCTCTCTTTGCTTTTCCAGGCTGTCCTTTTGCGAAGACGAAGAGGTCGATGATTGTATTGACGACGAATATGTTGTTGTTACACTGGCAGTTGTTGATGCCGATGAGGAGGGAAACGAGTATTTGGGTTCGAAAGGAGGAATGGCTGTCAATGCACGTCTCGGTAGTAATGACCTCCCACCTGTGAATCCTTCTCTTTGGATTAGTGTGTCCAGAATCGGGAGAATCCATTGAGGTTCGAAGCGGTACACGAGCAGACAGAGCATGGAGAAGATGTCTGGATGAGTTGCTCTCTCCTCTTCTCTCAGCAGTATCGGGTTGATATTTGGAAGAGTTGCGTTTGTATTGCGCGATGGTGAAGTTGAATATGATGGATATGATGAAGTTGAAGAGACTGTTGTCATCGTCGATGAGGATGAAGTTGTCGATGTCGATGATGAGGTTGATACAGCTATTGAAGCAAACTTTGGGGGCAAAAACGCTGCTTCGAAGTATGCCTCCTCACTCTTGAAGGGATAGAAGTGCGACGAAGCCGCGTTGAGGAAGTCGATGGTGAAGCCACTCAATTCGATCAGTTTGATGAGCAACGTCTCTGGACAGCGATTCAAATAGACGTAGAATTGGCTGACATCGATTTTGCAGCATTCGGAAGCAGGTAAGGCAAGCAATTGAGAGCGAATCTGCGCGTCGCTGTTGTCTTCCTCCGCCACCTTCTCCGGCTGAGCCAGTATGGCAGAGATTGCAGCCGTATCATCACCACCAGAAGCGAGTTCTACAAACTTGCGAAGAAGATGGATGGTATCAGTGTTAAAGGTCGTGAAGAGTTGGAAAGCGCTCAGATCAACTTCGTTTTGCGAAACCACCGACATTCCGGCATTGTGTCTCGCCAAACACGTATCGATGAATCTTCGAGTAATCTGACATGCATATGAGGACATTTTCGCCTCTTCCAAGATCGAGATGAGGACAATCGGCGATTGCAAGTGCGGCACCAGGCGATCACATGCCATCACGAACGTGGAAGAATCGTTCATCGTCGGATTCTCTAAGCTAGAGTAGTTCATCAGAATGTCCAACAAGTGCTTGGCTTCAATGCGGCGCAAAGACCAGTCGTGACTCAATAAAGCTGCTGACATCTGAGGCGTGATTGTGAGTTGGTCCCGTTCGTAGTCGATGTTCAGTGCCTGTTCCTTCGCCATTGAAGAGTTGCTTTCAATTTCAGAAGAAGAAGTCATGGGAACAGTAGCAGAGGTGGGCGTCGAAGCTAAGATATTAGTGTACTGAATAATCGGCAGATGCTTGACTCTCCATGCGCCATCTGGGCACCAAAAGCCCGGGGTGGTATCCTTTGAGCTGAGGCAAGACCAAAGGTTGGGGCGAGGAGGAAAGTGAGAGGGCCACTGATAGGAAGAGAGGAGCGCGCCGCTTCGCAGGTCGAAGAGTTCCCAACCCTGTATTGACGTTGTGAGTATCGTGTGTTGATGCGCGTGTATGGATTCGATATTCGATGGATTCGTAGGTGCAAGGCGCGAGATCACTTGATAATGGAGGGCAGTGGAAGACGTGGGCGAGAGGAGCGCTACGGTTCGCTGCCCAGCTTCGTCGACAACGAGCATTTCGAGCGTCGTTTGGTGGTGTATGAGCCTGAATGGCTGCTTTGGCGTTTTCCACGGGATGAACTTTCCAGTGATGATCGAGAAGAGGCCAAGCGAAGTGGTTGAGCGACGCGAGGATGCGGACGAGAAGTGCAGCCAGAGGCCGTTCTGCGGCGCTTGCCATAGCGCGCGTATGGGTTGCGCATACACTGCCAAAGTCGTCGAACCAGAGATTTCGATTTGCGCGCCACTAGATTTGGGGTCATTAGTGCGAACAGAGGGGGAAGCAACAGTACGATACTCACAAGAAAGCAACGCGTAGGAGTGACACCTCGGATCGTCTTTTAGGCCTTTCAATGCCTCTTCGTCCTCAATAATCGACTCAATCCAATAGATGCGCTTAGTGGAGGTGACAAGAACATGATGCAACTGACGAGGCTTGCTCGCTTCGAACACACGGGCCGGAAGACGAAGGCGACCAAAACCACTCGACACCCACTTCCAACTATCTCTCATCCAGTCCCAAGACGATACTTCTCCATCTTCGTGAAACACCAACATTTGATCGCGATCATTGTCATCTTCTACAGACAAGGGATAGGCCGAGTAAGAACACGAGCTTTGCAAAAGACGCGCATTGTGAGGCAACAAGGGCAACGTACGTGTATCCAATACCACTGAAAGAATAGGAGAGGAGTAGCGAAGGGAAAATATGTGTGGAATGCTTGGAGAGTCGCTTAGTAGAGTTGAAATCAGAGATGAAACGTTGAGCTGCTCCGGATGAGCCCAGTGAGGGACATTGTCGAACACCACCAGACTCTTGCCTTCCTTAAATGTAACTACGACATGACGCCTAGAATGGTACACCCGATTCACGCAGTTCTCGAGTCGAAGAAGCTCAGAGAAGATGGCAATACCACGAAAGGAGTTCGAGTAGTTTGCGCTCTTCGTAATCGGCGCCAATTGCTCCAAGAGCTCATGATCCAGGGGAGATACGGAGCCCATTCACGGACAGGTCAAGGTTCTATCGATTTATGAGAGTAAGGGAGGTGTGCGCATCTCAGGTGCCCGCCAAGAGTGGTGTTTCTGAGCAGGCGGCTCGAACTCGACGCCGGAGAAAAGACCCCCGAAATCGAACGGCCTTCTGTGAGAAGGGGCTTTTGCCGAAGAAGAGGAGCTCCTCCTCCCCCTCTTTCAGGGCTCGCGCACACTGCGGCTCATTCCCTCCTTCGGAGTCCATGTTGTGGCGTATCCATGGTCGACAACTGAAGCCATGAGCAAGAACAACGAATATCAGCCTCTTTCACAGGCGGAGCCGACGATTCAGGTCTCAGATTTCGCTGGTCGTTCTCTTCCACCAGGGACGAACCCCAAACCTCCCTTCTGTGCCTCCCGTCGCAACCTTACTCGTCGTACCGTCATCGAGGCCATTGTACGTGTCCGTCTCTTGTCAATTTCCCGTATACTGTGGTGCATCTATGCACTCTGTTGTCGAAGGACGCGTTTCTATGCGATGAGAAGTTTCTATGCGGAGTTCTCGAATTTGGCTCCTTCGTGTCTCTCGGACTCGGACATATTCTTACTGTCTTGCTTGTATAGGCCATCTCCCTCGTTGGCATGTTGGCGGCAATAGCAGTTTGGTACATCTTGGTGCAGTTTTCTCCGGTTGCTCCGACTGTGCACGGTTATGGCACTTCCTTTAGCAATCTGTTCATCTCTAGCGTGCTTCAACAATTCCTTGGGACGATCAAATTCGATAACGCACCGACAATCATATACACGAACGAGAACGAGGACGATTTCAGCCGAATCATTACAGGCAATGAAACAATGTTTGTAGCCTACGATAACCCCACCCAATCCCAAGACCTCTATGCCGACCTCATAGCCTTCCCCATCATTGCCGCTGCGGTGACGCCGATCGTTCGATTCACAGACGACATGCCAAATCCGCCGATCGAAGATCCTTTCGTTCTGACTCGCGATAACCTGGTTGGTATCTTCAATGGCACCATCACTCGCTTCTGCAACATTAGCAATTTGAACCCCAAGTGGAATATGTGGATCTGCGCCAAGGAAACAGTCAATCTGACGGCATACCATCGCAAATTGGCGAGCGGCACAAACTTTGTGTTTACCTCCGCTCTATCGTCCTTCAGTGATGCGTGGCGCAAGGAATATGGATGCGGCTTAAAAACGAAATGGCCATCGTCAATAGCAAGTGAATTGATCGATAGCAACAACGCGATGATCGGCGCCGTTGCGCTTCGTCCCTTCAGCATTGGTTACACTCCCGTCCCCGACTTTAAGAATTACACTCAGACCAACAAGCTGACGAACGTGCACGCCGTCTACATTG
>Ga0307375_10005447_pt1 | contig 11930 bp, 11 predicted proteins | sample TR1MG_FD_202531 | JGI IMG/M metagenome (GOLD analysis project Ga0307375, IMG submission 202531) | Soil microbial communities from Risofladan, Vaasa, Finland - TR-1 | ecosystem: Environmental > Terrestrial > Soil > Coastal area > Acid sulfate soil | place: Finland: Risofladan, Vaasa | collected... | reverse complement strand
CCAATCTCATCTGGGCCGACGCCTTCATGATCCCGACGGGCGCCTTCTCGATTGCCTTCATGTCGAGTACCAACGCGACGCTGCAACTGAACTCCAGTGAGCAGATGCGCGGCCGGGTGATGAGCCTCTACGGCACGGCGTTCCTCGGCACGACGCCCATCGGTGCTCCGCTCATCGGATTCATCATCGGCTTGACGAACCCACGGGTGGGTCTCCTTGTCGGGGCATTCTCCACCTTGCTGACCGCGGTGCTGCTCACCATGCAGTGGCGCAGTTCGCGCACGGCATCGACGATCCTGCAGGCCGCCTGACGCGGACCTACGCGGATTGTGGTTTGGGTTCCTTGGGCAGGCCGAGGGCCCGCTCGCCGATGATGTTGCGCTGGATTTCTGCCGTACCGCCCCAGATCGTCTCGGAACGCGAGAAGAAGAACGAGGCCTGGGTGTCGGAGACGGGGTAGTCGGCGCGACCGCGTCGATTGCCCGCCAGCATGCCCTCGGCGTCGCCCTTGCCGGTCAGGATCTGCGCCTCCATGCCGAGCACGTCGAGCGCCAATTCCATCGTGTCGCGGTGGGTCTCGGACCAGAACATCTTGTTGCAGGCTCCCAGCAGCGCCGCGTTGTGCGTGCCGTTGAGCGAGTCGGTGAGGGAACGGTAGCCGTTGATCTCCATGATCTTGACCTTCTCCCAGGCCTTGACCAGATCGTCGCGTACGCGCAGATCCTGGTTCTTGTGCAGGAGCTGGGCGTTCTTCACGATGCCCTCCCACTCCTTCAGGAAGCGACGGTAGCCGGTCGTCGAGGACGAACCCCGCTCGAAACCGAGCGTGGTCATGGCGACTTTCCACCCATTGTTCACGCCACCCACGACGTTGCCCTTGGGGCAGCGCGCGTCGGTGAAGAAGACCTCGTTGAACTCGGCTGAGCCGTCGACCTGGGTGATGGGACGAATGTCGACGCCGGCCTGGTGCATTGGCACGAGGAGGTAGCTGATGCCCGCGTGCTGGGGTGCGGCTGGGTCGGTGCGGGCGAGCAGGAAGACGTAGTCGGCGTGCTGGGCCTGGGTCGTCCAGACTTTCTGGCCGTTGATGACCCACTCGTCACCGTCGAGCACCGCGCTCGTCTTGAGACTGGCGAGGTCGGAACCGGAGTTCGGTTCCGAGAAGCCTTGACACCACGCGATCTTGCCCTGGAGGATGCCCGGGATGAACTCTTGCTTCTGTTCGTCGGTGCCCCACTGGAGGATGGTCGGGCCCACGAGGGTGTCGCCGAAGAAGTCGGCGCGCATGGGCGCTCCCGCTTTGGCGAACTCCTCGTTCAAGACCACCTGCTGGAGCAGGGACAGGCCCTTGCCGCCGTATTCCACGGGCCACCCGGCGCAGATCCAGCCTCCGGTGAACAACTTCTCGGTCCAGGATTCGTTGAAGTTCCGCCGATCGGCGTCGGACATCTTGAACTCTGGCTCGAACCAGCCCTGGGGCAGATTCTCTTCGAGCCAGGCTCGAATCTCGACGCGGAACGACTCGGCTTCGGGTGGGTAGTTCAGATCCATAGATGGCAGCGTAGTCAAGGCCCATACCGGCCGTCGCCGACACTTGTGCCACCCCGTGAATTCGACGAGAATAGGGAACTTCGCCGAATTCGAAAGTTGGCCCGTGTCCCGCTCTCTCCGTACGACCATCGATGAGACCCGCGCGTCGTGGGCTCGCTCGCGGACGATCACGTTGCCCGCAGTGGTCGCGCCCCGTCCACCCGAGCCGGGCGGCCACCGGGTGGCATTCCTCATCTACCGGGGCAATCCTCGCTGCGGTGGTCAAGGCGTCTACACGCGGCACCTCACCCGGGAGCTGGTGCGCCTGGGACACAGTGTGGAGGTCTTCTCGGGACCTCCGTGGCCCGAGCTTGACGAGGGCGTCGGCTTCACCCCGGTGCGTGGACTCGACCTCTACCGCGACCCGGACCCGTTTCGCATCCCCGCGCGCTCGGAGTTCACGTCGTTGGCCGATCTCACCGAATTCGCCGTGATGATGAGCGCGGGGTTCGGCGAGCCTTTGGCGTATTCGATGCGAATCGAGAAGCTCTTGCGTCACCGGCGCGACGACTTTGACATCATCCACGACAACCAGTGCATGGGTCCCGGCGTCCTCAAGCTGCGCCAACGGGGATGGCCGCTGCTCGAGACGCTGCACCACCCCATCACCGTCGATCGTTCCATCGCCCTCGACCACGCCGAAACGTGGTGGAAGCGCGTGACGACCCGCCGGTGGTTCGGGTTCTTACGGATGCAGGTGCGCGTGGTGAAGCAGTTGCCCGCGGTACTCACGGTCTCGCACAACTCCAAGGTCGACATCAACGCGCAGATGCAGGTGCCCCTCGACCGATTGACGGTCGTGCCAGTGGGCGTGGACCACACGGTCTTCCGTCCCTACCCGGACGTCGTGAAGAAGAAGGGCCGCCTGATGGTGACCTCCAGCAGCGACGTGCCGATGAAGGGGCTCGTCCCGTTGCTCGAGGCCATCGCGAAGCTGCGCGTCGAACGTGATATCGACCTCATCGTCATTGGACGACCCAAACTCAACGGTCGGGTCGCCAACGCCATGGACCGACTCGGTCTCAACGACATCGTCACGACGATCTCGGGCGTGAGTGACGAAGAGTTGGCCCGTCTCTACGGCGAGGCCGAAGTGGCCATCGTGCCCAGCCTCTACGAGGGATTCTCGCTGCCGGCTATCGAGGCGATGAGTTGCGCCGTGCCCGTGGTCGCCACCACCGGCGGAGCGCTCCCCGAAGTGGTCGGCACCAGCGGCGAGACAGGCCTGCTGGTCGAGCCCAACAATCCCGAGGTACTCGTGGAGGCGATCGGTCGCCTGCTCGACGACGCCGAACTCCGGGCTCGGTTGGGCGCTGCGGGGCGCGAACGGGTGATCAGCCGCTTCACCTGGGAGGTCACCGCTCGGGGAACCGCCGCCTGTTACGACGCCATCTTGCGCGGCGAGCCGCTGCCCGCGGCCATGGACTTCGACTGATGCTCACCGCTGACTACAACCGACTCGGATTGCGACGCGGCGACGCCGTTCTCGACCTCGGCTGCGGCTTCGGTCGTCACGCCTTCGAGGCGGCCCGGCGCGGGGCCAACGTGGTGGCGCTCGACGCCGGACGCGACGAAGTCGAGGGAGTGGCCGCGACGTTCGCCGCGATGGTCGACGCGGGGGAGCTCGAGGCGGGTTCGCTGCACACCGCGGCGGTCCAGGGCGACGCCCTGCACCTGCCATTCCCCGACGGTGCCTTCGACCGGGTGATCTGCTCGGAGGTCCTCGAACACATCCCCGACGACGTGGGCGCGATGCGGGAATTGGCGCGGGTGCTTCGTCCGGGGGGGACCATGGCGATCACCGTGCCACGGTACGGTCCCGAGGTCGTGAACTGGGCCCTCTCGGACGCCTATCACAGCGTGCCGGGCGGACACATTCGCATCTACCGCAAGTCGGTCCTCGAGGGTCGGCTGCGTTCGGTGGGGCTCAGCACGACGGGACGTCACTACGCCCACGGCCTGCACAGTCCCTACTGGTGGCTCAAGTGCCTCGTGGGCACGACCAATGACAAGAACCGGCTGGTGAAGCTCTACCATCGCCTCCTCGTGTGGGACATCATGAAGGCCCCCGCGCTCACCCGGAACCTCGAACGAGTCCTCTCGCCGCTCATCGGAAAGTCCATCGTCGTCTACCTCGTCAAGCCGGGAGCCGGGTGACCTCGACCATGAGCGACCTGTCGGGCGTGCCCGGGTTGCTGAGCGCCGAGGAACTTGCGCTCACGGCGCGACACATCGTGGCGTTGCAGACGCCGAGCGGTCAGATCCCATGGTTCGAGACCGGCCACTGCGATCCCTGGAACCACGTCGAGGCCGCGATGGCTCTGACCGTGACGGGCCACACCGACGAAGCCCGTGCCGCCTATCGCTGGCTGGCGGCCAACCAACTGGGCGATGGCAGCTGGTTCAACTACTACGCGTCCAACCGGGTGAAGGATGCACGACTGGACACCAACGTCTGCGCCTACCTCGCCACCGGCCTGTACCACTACGTGCTCGCCACCAACGACGTCGACTTCGCGCGTGAACTCTGGCCCACGGTCGAGCGCGCCATCGAGTGGGTGTTGCGTTGGCAGCTGGAGGACGGAACGGTGCGGTGGTCACTCGACTCCCTCGGCCGCCCCGAGTCCTACGCGCTGCTGACCGGTTCGTCGTCGATCTTCCACTCGCTGCGCTGCGCCGTCGCCCTCGCCGAGCGCCTCGACCTCGCTCGACCCCAGTGGGAACTCTGCGCGGGACGCCTGGGTCACGCCGTGGCCCATCATCCGGGGGCCTTCGCCCCGAAGAACGAGTTCGCGATGGATTGGTATTACCCGGTCTTCTCGGGTGCGCTGCGTGACGACGCCGGACGGAATCGGATCGAGGATGGTTGGGAGCGCCACGTCATGGTCGACCACGGCGTGCGCTGCGTCTCGACCAACGATTGGGTCACCGCCGCCGAGACCGCGGAGTGCGTGCTCGCCCTCGATGCGCTCGGCATGACCGAACGGGCTCTCGAACTCTTCGCGTGCACCCAACGCCACCGCCGCGACGACGGCGGCTACTGGACGGGCATCGCCTATCCCCAGCGCGTCACGTTCCCCGACGCCGAGACGACCTCCTACACTGCGGCGGCGATCATCCTCGCCGCCGACGCCCTGACGTCGTCCTCGGGTGCGGCGGGCCTGTTTCGCCACGGCACCCTGGCCTTGCCGCTCGACCTCGCCGAACCGGAATGCCCGCTGGTCCGTTAGGCCCGGCGCAGCACCCGCAGCGATCCTTCTGCCGCGACATCGGTGAAGTGCCCGCTTTCGAGCGCGGCCAGGTAGATCTCGTAGGGCGGGCGCCCACCATCGGCGGGGTCGGGAAAGACATCGTGGATCAGGAGCAGGCCACCGCTGACGACCTTGGGGGTCCACAGTTCAAAGTCGGCCCAGGCCACGTCGTGGGCGTGGCCACCGTCGATGAAGAGCAGATCGAGGGGCTGAGCGAAATGTCGGGCGACGACCTGGGAGGGACCCACCAGCCCCAGCACGGTCGATTCGAGTTCGGCATCGGCGATGGTGCGCTGCCAGGTGGGCAGCGTGTTGAGCCGACCGTCGGCGGGGTCGATGAGGCTGGGGTCGAAGTGCTCCCACCCGACTTGATTCTCTTCGCTGCCGTGGTGATGGTCGAGGGAGTAGAGCACGCTCTGCGACGTCTCGGCGGCCGCGCCCAAGTAAATCCCAGACTTGCCGCACCAGGCGCCGACTTCGAGCCAGGTCCCGCCGGGGTGCTCGGCACCGAGACGCCGGGCACTCTCGAACAGGGCCAGCCCCTCACTGCGCGGCATGAAGCCCTTGACGGTCTCGGCCAGTTCGAGGAGGTGATCCTCGCGGCTCATGAGGTGATGAGGCGCACGAGGGTGTAGATGCCCAGTCCCGCGAAGACCAGTCCGCCGGCGATGCGGATCTTGGCGAGTGGTATGAACCGTTGCAGGGCGACACCCCCGTAGGAACCAAGTGCCGACACGGCGATCAGGGCAATGGACGAGGCGAGAAAGACCTCGAGTGGCTGGTGTAATTTCGCCTCGAAGTTGGCGGCTTGGATTTGGGTGAGGTCACCGAACTCGCCCACGAACAGGACCGCGAAGGCCGTCGACGCCTCCTTGAAGCGGGTGCCCCGCCGTTCCTCGAGTCCCTCCTCTTCGCCCTTTTCCACCTCTTCCTTCTCCGAGACGAAGAGCAGATAACCGGCACCGGCCAGAAAGAGCAACCCGACGATGAGGTCCTTGATGTGCACCGGAAAGAGGGTCAGGAGCGAACCCGCGAGCACGGCCAGTCCCATTTGCAGCGTGAGCGCGACCGACGCTCCGAGAAAGATCATCGCGGGGCGGGCCCGTGTGCTCATGACGATCATCGCGATGAAGGTCTTGTCCGGCAGCTCGAGGAAGAACATCAGGATGAGGATGCCGAAGAAGACGCCCAAGTGCATCAGCGAACCTAGATCTGTTGGCGCAAAGCGTTAGCGAAGGCGAGACCCACCCGCATGCGCTCAATCTGCTGATCGATGGTCCTCTGTTCGCCGCGCAATGGGTGTTGCGAGTGGAACTTCTCGACCTCGTCCGCGAAGGCGGCGTCGCGAATGAAGGTCGGGACGCCCAGGGCCAACCTCGTGTGGGTACTCGGCGGGAACTTCTCGAGGGCCTCATCCCATCGTGACGTCGCATACCGCCAGACGCTCGGACCGGTCTGGATATTGCGGCTGAGGATTCCGAGCACGATCGGCGCGTCCTGGTTGCGGAACTCACTGAAGCACTTCTCGGCGGCATCGAGGGCGATGCGCTCGTCGGCGAAATCCGCGAGTCCCCAGAGGTAGCGCTGTTCCTCTTGGGGACTCGCGGCTTCGCGGTAGCGCTGCAGGAAGGTCTCGTAGTCACCGGGGCGGTTCTGCACCGCGACCAGGCGCAGGATCGTGCGCGCGAGGTCGCCGTTCAGATCGTTCGCTTCGAAGCGTCGTACGGCCTCGGCGCGGATGCCCTGGTCGAGGCCGAAGGTGCCGAGCGCACCGAGCACGATGGCGCGCAATTGCGGAGTGAGCTCGCTCTCGCCCTCCTTCGCGTCCCAGCCGAGGCGCTCGAACTGGTGGGTGAACAGATCGCGGGTCAGTTGGGCGAGCAGGGTGTCGTCTCGGTCGGCGAGCGCGCGCGAGACGAAGTCCAGCGCGGTCGCCACGGTGCCCCACGGGTTGGGCTCGTCCTGGTCGCCGAGGCCGCGGGCCGTCGCGAAGAATGCGGCCCACGTGATCTGTCCGGCGAAGAGTGAGGCCCAACTGTCGGCGATCAGCGTGGCGCGCTCGAGCTCCTCGAGTTCACCGATGTGGCCAGCAATCTCCGCCAGTTCGGCCGTCCCGTAGCGGGAACGGAAGACGCCCGAGCCGCCCGCGTTCAGCACGACCGGAGCGGCGTCGGTGACGGCGAGGGGCTCGTCGGTGAGGAGATGGCGCGAGACGGGCCCGCCGCGCAGGGAACGTGTGAGGACCGGGACCATCCACGACGAGCCAATATTGCTGTCCCCCTGGGACTGGCCGTACGCGAAGGGCTGTTGGCTGAGTACACCGTTCTCGAAGGTCACGAGGGGGTGGCCGCCCTGCAGGATCCAGGTGTTCATGAGATCACGCACCGGCTCGCTCGACACCTCTTCGAGAGCGTCCCACAGGTCAGTCGTGATGGTGTTGGCGTAGCTGTGCTTGCGCAGGTAGAGACGAATGCCGTCACGGAACGTCTCTTCACCGAGATACTGCTCGAGCATGCGCAGGACCGAGCCGCCCTTCTCGTACGTCAGGACGTCGAACATGCCACGAGTGTCGTCGGGTGAGATGACCTCGTACTCGATCGGGCGCGTCGAGTGCAGGCCGTCGACCTGGAGCGCGGCGTCGCGGTCGACGCCGAAGGCTACCCAGGTCTTCCACTGCGGGCGCAGGGCGTTCGTGCAGAGGGTCGCCATGAACGTGGCGAAGGCCTCGTTCAGCCAGATACCCTCCCACCACTCCATGGTCACGAGGTCACCGAACCACATGTGGGCGATCTCGTGGGCGACGACTTCGGCGATGCGCTGCTGCTCCGCCAACGAGGCGGTCGCGGGGTCGACGAGCAGCGCGGTCTCGCGGTACGTGACGCACCCCAGGTTCTCCATGGCGCCGAAGGCAAAGTCGGGGATGGCGATCATGTCGAGCTTGTCGCCGGGGTAGGCGATGTCGAAGTACTCAGCGAAGAAACGCAGCGAAAAGGCGCCGGCCTCGAGGGCGAGGTCGGTGAGGTGACTCTTGCCCGGCGGGAAGACGATGCGCAGCGGCACTCCGTCGACGTCCAGCGCATCGGTCTCTTCGAACGGCCCAACCACGAAAGCGACCAGATAGGTCGACATCTTCATCGTGGGCGTGAAACTGACGGTCCGCTGTCCGTTGCCGAGGTCCGTGTTCGAGGCGACGGGGGAGTTCGAGTACGTGGCCAGGTGGCTGGGGACGGTCAGGTTGACCTGAAAGGTGGCTTTGAACGATGGCTCGTCCCAACAGGGGAAGGCGCGCCGGGCGTCGGAGTGCTCAAATTGAGTCGTGGCGATGGTGTGGGTGGCGCCGGTCGCGTCCACGAAGGTCGAGCGATAGAAACCGACCAGCAGGTCGTTCAGCACACCGGTGAAGGCGATCTCCACAACGGCCGGACCGGCGGGCAGCGCGGTGTCAAAGATGAAGGTGGCCGTCTCGTAGGTCTCGTCAGCGGTGGTGTCGGTCGATCGGTAGCCCGTGCCTCCGGCGGTGACCGTGGCGGCGCCCAGCGTCAAATCGAGGGCGTGCAGGGTGAACCGATTGGTGGATTCGTTGATGTCGACATCCACTTCGACCCGTCCGGAGAAGGTGGCCGCGTCGAGGTCGGGGGTAATGAAGATCCGGTAGTCCGTCGGGGTGACGGCACGTGAGAGGCGATAGGGGTTGGAAGTTGTACTCATAAACCGCCACCTTAGAGCCAAAAGTTCTACGCTCGCTAAGTGACAAATTCATCGACACCAGTCTCACTGCGCATGAAGCCGGGCCCCAATCGCCTTGCCGTCACGGGTATCGGCAACGCCATGCTCGACATCATCACCCAAGACTCCCAAGAGATTTATCGCAGTCTGGGACTGACCAAAGCGGCGATGGAACTCATCGAGGAACACCAGTTGGGGACCTTCTACGACGCGATGGGCCCGACTATTCAGATGTCGGGTGGGTCAGTGGCCAACTCCATCGCCGGCGTCGCGGCGCTCGGCGGAACCTGCGGGTACATCGGCAAGGTCGCGGACGACGACTTCGGCCAACGTTTCACCCACGACCTTCGCTCGATGGGTGTGGAACTCGACCTCGCCATCGCCGCGGCCGACGAAGGTGCGACCGGACGGTGCCACGTCTTCATCACGGACGACGCCCAGCGGACGATGGCGACGTACCTCGGTGCGTCAAACCAGTTGCGAGCCTCGGACATTCGAGATGACCTGATCTCGCGTTCGGAGATCACCTACGTCGAGGGGTACCTCTTCGACCTGCCCCCGGCGAAAGAGGCCATTCGCAAGGTGGTCAACAGTGCGCACGAGTACGAGTCGTTGGTCGCCCTCTCGCTCTCGGACATGTTCTGTGTCGAGCGTCATCGACGCGACTTCCTCGACCTCGTCACCGCCGACGTCGACGTGCTCCTGGCCAACGAGACCGAGATCAAGTCCCTCTTCCAGGTCCCGACTCTCGGTCGTGCGATCGAAGCCCTGCACGAACTGGGCGTCCTCGCGGTCATCACGCGCGGTCCGCACGGGGCCGACGTCGTCACCATGGGCGACGTGGTCACGGTGCCCGCGATGGAGGTCGAGAACGTCGTCGACCAGAACGGTGCCGGCGACATGTTCGCCGCCGGCTTCCTCTACGGCATGGCCCTGGGTTGTGACCCCGAAGAGGCGGCGGTGCTCGGATCGCTCTGCGCCGGTGAGGTCATCACGCACTTGGGCGCGCGTCCCGAGAGCGACCTCGAGCTGCTCGCCATCGAGGCGGGCTTGCTGTAGGCCTAGAGTCCCTGTGCGTCGAGTTCCGCGTCCAATTCTCGAGTACGCACCGTCTCCCACTTGACCCACGCCACGGCGATGGGGAAGCAAGCGAGCAGCATGAGGGCATCGCCGCCAATCCACATGATGGCGCCGCCCAGGTGGATGTTGGCGAGTATCGACGATGGCGTCGATCCCATTGGTGCGGTCATCGAGTAGCTGGGGAACGGGTTCATCGACGACATCGCCAGAGCGAGACCAGTGAAGGTGTCGACTGGCACCGCGGCCATGACGTAAACGAGACGCAGTCCGCGGTGGATGGTCGAGCCGCGCTCCAGCCCGAAGGCGACCCGGAAGAACAGGTACCCGACGACGAGGAAGCCGACCTGCTCGAGATGGTGGATCCACTCATGTTCGAGCATGAGGTTGAAGAAGCTAGTGAGGTGTGTCACCGGGATGAAGACGAAGTACAGCGCGAATCCGAACAGCGGATGGGTCACGAGGCGCATGACGGGGCCGTCGAGGAACTGGCGAAGGGTCGGCGGACCGGCGGCGTAGGCGAGGTCGAGCGGGGCGCTCAGGGCGAACAGCGGCGCGGCGACCATGATCAGCATGAGGTGCTGGATCATGTGGTCGCTGAAGTACTCCATGTCGTAGTAGCCAATGATCGATTGCGTGGCCAGAAAAGTGATGATGATTCCCGAGGCGAAGGACGAGGTGCGCCACGCCGACCAGCCCGGAGTTCGACGCACTCCGAGCAAATACAGGAGCGTCGCGGCGGCCAACAGCGCGTTCGGGAGTATCCCGAAGTGCCAGAGGTTGAGATGGTGCCACGAGAACGGCGGACTCTGCATTGATGGCACGGGACAATCCTATGGCGATGGGTGGCGTGCGAGAAGTGGCTCGTTAGTATGGCCCCGTGAAGTCCAAGTATTTCTCCCCGCGCGCCTTCGGGCTGCACGTGGCCCTCGCCCTCTGGATCGCGATGTGTGCCTACGCCGCGTGGTGGCAGGTCGGTCGCGCTGCTGAAGGCAACTCGCTGAGTTATTTTTACGCGATCGAGTGGCCGGTCTTCGCAATCTTCGGTGTTCTTGGTTGGTACGCGCTCTTGAACATGGAGAAGGTCACCGAGGAAGAAGAAGTTGCGCGCCGAGAGTACGAGGAGATGCGTCGCGCCGAGGCCCGTGCGGCCCGCGAAGCGGAGCGGGTGGTCGAAGACCCCGAACTCGCTGCCTACAACGACCACCTCGCCGGACTCGCCACCAAGCCGAAGAAGAAACTCTGGGGTCATTGATGGATCCGGTCTTCCTGCGCTATCGCTGGATGTCCTTCATCACGGGAACAACACTGCTGAGTCTGTTCGCGACGTTACTGTTGCACAAGGTCGACCCGTCACTGTGGCAGCACATCAGCCTGTTCGTGCGCATTGACGGCGTCTTGCACGGCATGGTGCTGTATCCCATCTATATGGTGATGTGTTTCCAGATGCTCTTGAAGTTCAAATTGAATATCGCCCTGCTCGCGGCGATGTTCTTCGCGGGATTCGTCCCGGGCCTCGCGTTCTATCTCGAGCGCCGGATGCGCCTGCGCCTCTACCCCCAGGGGACCACGGCCCGGTGAGTCAGGTTTGGCTGGAGCGACGGGTCATCGCCTTCGCCCACCAGGGCGGGTCGTTCGAGGGCCCCTCCTCGACGCTCGCCGCGATCGACCGGGCGCTGAGCAACGGAGCCAGCGCCGTCGAGCTGGACGTTCACGCGACCAGGGACCGCACCATCGTGGTCTGTCACGACGAGACGGTGAATCGCACGACCAATCACGCGGGCGCCATCGCGGACCTCACCCTTGCCCAGTTGAACGACATGGACAACGCCTACTGGTGGGTGCCGGGAGCACCCGTGAGTCCAGGTCTGTCCCCGAATCAGTATCCCGACCGGGGCAAGGCGCCGGCGGACCGGCGATACTCCATCGCGACGCTGGAGGAAGTGGTGCGCGCATTTCCGGGTGTGCTGCTCAATCTCGACATCAAGCAGTCCGATCCTGACGTGGAGCCCTACGAGCAACTACTCGCTGACGAACTGCGGCGGCTCGAGCGCACCGAATCAGTGATCGTGGCGTCGTTTCACGATCTGGCGATCCAACGCTTCCGCTCGCTGGCGCCCGGCGTGGCCACCTCGGCGGCGACCGGTGAGACCGCGGCTTTCTACTTCTCATTGATCGAAGGTACGCCGGTGTTGCCGCCGGCCGTCGCCCTGCAGGTGCCGGCGACCTACGACGAAGTCGAGGTCGTCACCGAACGGTTCGTCGAGGCCGCCCACGATGGGGGCG
>Ga0307375_10005445_pt1 | contig 11933 bp, 13 predicted proteins | sample TR1MG_FD_202531 | JGI IMG/M metagenome (GOLD analysis project Ga0307375, IMG submission 202531) | Soil microbial communities from Risofladan, Vaasa, Finland - TR-1 | ecosystem: Environmental > Terrestrial > Soil > Coastal area > Acid sulfate soil | place: Finland: Risofladan, Vaasa | collected... | reverse complement strand
CAAATAGATCGGTGACATAAGCAACCAAACCAGGCACCTCAATGATTTCGGGTGGACTAATGAGAATGAGGGCGGATTGATTTTTATTCGTCGCAATAATATTCTTTTCCTCGATGAGGTTAATTAGTTCGGGAAGTAAATTTTGATGTGCAGCAATTGTAAAAGTTTTGGTTCCTTGAATCATTTGAAAGAACCGCGAACCCTCCATATATTTTGTTAATGCGTCAAATTTATTAAAAAGCGCATATTGATTGACAGTAAAGACAGTTACATCATTTTTTAACTCAAGTACACTCTCCGCCAGAATTTTAGAGATATTCTCCTCTAATAATTTTCGTTTATCTTTCAATTCCTCAGCAAAGCGCATCAATGCCATTTTAATAGCATCTATTTGCACAGATTTTCGATTCGCTAATTTTAATACGCGATCTCGAATAAGTTCAGCTAATGCAGAGTAATTAATAACCCCTTGTTTAATTCCATCAATAATCGATGGATGAATTTGAATAACCCGCCGCGTTGCTTCAGCAATTGAAATTGGCTCTTCCATTTTCATCACATGTAACTAAGATTTTATATCAAATTAGCTAAAGAATGTTTTAGTGGTAATTAGAATTATTTTAATGGTAATTAAATATTTTACAAAATAGCAAAAATATGTTTTTTTCAATACAAAGCGTTGAAATGTAAAGGAAGGTAAAAGGGCTAGGTGCCAATTAATTGCAATTTGAAAGAAAATATATAAAGAATAGATTAAGAAGCATCTAAGAAATATGAAATAAAAGAAGGGTTTAAAGAGAATGAAAGCTGGAATAGTAGGTGCGTCTGGTTACACGGGTGGAGACTTAATTAGGCTGCTATTAATCCATCCAGAAGTGGAGCTAACATATATCACATCGCGTCAATATCAGGGAAAATATATCAAACATTATCATCCGAATTTACGTGGAATTACCGATTTGAAATTTGATGAATTAACACCTGAGAAAGCGAGCCAATGTGATATCATTTTTTTGGCGGTGCCGCATAAAGTATCCATGAATATAGTGCCTGATCTTTTGAATGTTGGACTGAAAATCGTAGATTTGAGCGCAGATTTCCGGTTGAAAGATCCTAAAGTCTATGAGAAGTATTATTGTCCCCATACCCATCCGGAGTTATTTGAGAAGGCAGCATATGGGCTTCCCGAACTATTTCGGGAAGAAATAAAAAAGGCACAAATTGCAGCAGCACCAGGATGCATGGCCTCAAGTGCAATATTAGGGCTTGCTCCAGTAATAAAAGAGGCATTTATTGATAAAGAGCATATTGTAGTAGACTCGAAAATCGGATCGTCAGGCGGGGGCAAAAATTTTAATTTTGCGAGTCATCATCCAGAACGGGATGGTGTAGTCCGACCCTATGCAGCCACGGGACATAGACATTTAGCAGAGATTGAAGAAAAGTTAGGTATAATTGCAGAAAAACCAATTAAGGTAGGGCTTTCGACGCATGCAGTGAGCATGGTTCGGGGGATTTTATCAACCATACATATTTTCTTAACGTCCCCAGTTGAGGATAAAGATATCTGGAAATGTTTACGGAAGAGCTATAACAATGAGCCGTTCATTAGACTTATAAAGCAGCCATCAGGCAATTACCGCCTTCCAGACCCAAAAGCGGTCATAGGGTCCAATTTCTGTGATATTGGTTTTGTGCTTGATGAGAATATGCCAAGATTAGTTATTCTCTCGGCGCTGGATAATTTAATTAAAGGAGCCGCGGGCTCTGCAGTGCAATGCATGAATATCATGCTTGGAATAAAAGAGACAGCCGGGTTGCTATTCCCAGCACCACATCCAATGTAAGGTAAAATTTTGAATAGGTGAAGATAATGAATATTATCGAATTAGAAGACAAATATATTCCTTCCATCTTTCCGAGGCGTCCTATCGTACTAACAAAAGGAAAAGGTTCCATTGTATGGGATATTGAAGGAAAGGAGTATATTGATTGTGTCGGAGGGAATGGAGTTTGTTTGATAGGGCATTCCCATCCCAAATTAATCACAGCGATCAAAGAGCAAGCAGCGCAGTTGATTACAAGCCCTTATCTATTTTATAGTGAGCAGCGTGCGAAATTATCAGAGAAGTTAGCACATCTCACCCCTAATCCGCTGGAGAAAACATTTTTTTCAAATTCTGGAGCGGAATCTGTTGAATGTGCTTTAAAAGTAGCCCGGAAGTATACAGAGAAAAAAGGGATAATAGCAATGAAGAATGGATTTCATGGGCGAACTTTTGGCGCCCTTTCTGCTACATGGAATCCTAAATATAGAGACCCCTTCCAACCTTTGGTTCCAGGTTTTACACACGTTCCATTCGGGGATCTTGAAGCAGTTAAAAATGCAATTTCGGAGGATACAGCTGCTATCATCACAGAAGCAGTCCAAGGAGAAGGAGGGGTTATCCCTGCACCAGATGGTTTTCTTGCGGGGCTACGGGAATTATGTGATAAGAAAAATATCTTACTCATTATAGACGAAGTTCAAACAGGATTAGGACGAACTGGAGAATTTCTCGCGTGTCAACATTGGAAAGTTGTTCCAGACATCTTATGTCTTGCAAAGGGCATTGCTGGAGGGGTTCCCTTGGGTGCGACCATATCGAGTTCAGAGATCTTCGGAAAATTGAAATCTGGAGAGCATTATTCTACCTTTGGAGGAAATCCCTTAGCTTGTGCAGCAGCCAATGCAACTCTTGATATAATTCAAGAAGAAAGTCTTGTCGCCAAAGCCAAAAAAATGGGAGAATATTTCCTTAAACATCTTCAAGAAGCGAGCAAAGAGTTACGAATTATTAAAGAAGTTCGAGGATTGGGTTTAATTTTGGCAATAGATCTTCGATTAAAACATAAAGCCTATACATTAAAAGCAATGGAAAAAGGATTATTATTACTCACCTCAGGAACCACAACAATTCGAATGCTACCGCCACTTAATATTGCGCAAAATCAAGTGGATCGGATAATAACAATTCTTCAAGAAATCTTGAAGCAATAAATCCAGAAAACGGCCCTAATCGGGGTGTATGCCATTATTAGATACAATACTATCTTGATTTTTTAAAAGTATCCATCCTGAAATTGTTCCAACTGGAAAAATTAATAACATTAGAATTGCGATTACTTTGGAGAGGAATTCTAGATTTTTATTTTTAAAATAATCCATCACTTTTATGACACCAAGAATCAGGTTAAAAATATTAATCAACATGATAAATATGATAATTAAATTCACTAAAACTAATATAAAGGATATATCCAAGGCGATATCGAAAAGTGTAAGTAGGAATTCTAATACAGCCGATATTGGAATAAATATTATCCAATATATAATTGTTAATGACAAGTGAAAAATTGCAGTTGAGATTTGAAGGTATCCAAGCGATTTCTTCAATTTTTCATTTTCATTATTTTCTAAATCGTTTTGTATCATATCAAATCATACCTATACCTAATTTAAATTATTCCGATTGGATAAGAATTAATCATATTGGATAAAATTAAGGCATTAGTTTTATCGCCAGAATATATAAAAAATTGATGGGTTATAACCATAGAAGACCAATTTGAGACAAATATTGAATTAAATCCTTTTTCAGGGAAAATTAACGAATCTCCATTGAAAAGTCCAGTAGTATATCTTCTTGAGCAATTTTTTATAATACCTAATTGAAGAGCGGGGCTATAATAAAAACCATTTGATCCTGGTAAAATAATATCATGAAGAACAGAATCTCTATTTATTGAATGAGAATCGTTTTCCATTAAAGCAGAAGAGTAATCAATAGTTTTGCCTATTTCATCAAATATTATTTCGAATTGATAGATATTTGAGATATTTATCGTAATTGTAATGTCTTGAAAATCATATCCATACCAACTACAATTATTATATTCAATTGAATAATTTAAGGCGTGACTTATTGTTGGTATTTTAATTGCATTAGCTTCCGTAATGCTTTGCCGGTTTATTAGCTCAAAATTTGAGGCATTCACCGTTTGATGATAGACGCTTACATTATATTGCGAAACGCCTAACTTATTTATAATGATATCAAGAACGTGTTGAGCATAAAGAGTTGCGTCTCGAGAATGATTTAATGAATATTCAATCTCAATCCAATATGGACTCCAACCAGTACTGTCAGTAACTTCTGCAAGAATCAGATTTTTCCATGCTTCAGTTAAATTACCCTGACACCACATTTTTTCAGTTGTATTTAAGTAGATAGATACATTATCATACAGGGTTTCCACTTTTAAAATGAAATTTCGAGCCCTATAATTTTTTGCAATCACCTCTCCATCATTTTCAGACCCAATGGTTTGGGTGCCAAAAAATTCGGCGGGCATAGTGTTTGGATACGCGTTATCACCCATCCAATGATAAGCTCCCAGACACGAATGCATGTTCCAAAATGAATCCGGAACGGAACCAAAATCGGTGAACTGCTTTTTAATGTTTCTAGATTCTGATTTTTTTGCAGCCTCTTCAATAGTCTCTAAAATAAATCCGAGTTTTTCTACTTGTATTAACATATTTTCATAATTTTGTTGTTTTTCTTCTATTAATTGAAATCTATTACCGTATGAGGCGGTGTTTACCGCTTCACCATCTCCTATATATAAGAAGATTAAAGATGCACCCAAATCAAAGTTAGGAATAGATTCTGCTGGTATAATTTTAATTTCTTTTCCATTATTTCCAACATAGGAATAGATTCTATTAAATTCAACATCAGAATGATAATAGTAAAATGGATCATTGACTACATAATAATCATAAAATTCATCTCATTATAAACACATTTTAAATAAGTTTAAGATCGGTTTTGTTATATAAAGGTATCTATACCCCATTATAAACACGTTTAAAATAAATTATTAAAACATTCGATATATTTTAAATTCATGGAAAAATCTGCCTCGCATTGGAAATTAATAAATATTGCAGAAGAACAAGTTGAATTAATAAAGAAATTAATAGAAATTCCAAAGATAAAGGCGAAATATACTTTTCAATCCGTTCCAGAAGCAATAAGGAGGGCGATTGCAGATTTTATTGAGAAACTACAAAAAGAGTTAGAGGAAAGGGAAAAATAAAAAGAAGGATTCTAAAATTGTTAAATTGTGGAGATGAATAGAATGACTTTGGTACAAGCCTTAATTTGTGATAATGGAAAAGCAATTGTTTTATTAGGCGACCGCCTGGTAACAATGTCCCTTGGAGACGGTGCCATTGAATATGAGACGGAGAGTGACTCCTCGAAGATTTACTTATTTCAAAATAACGTAATAGGGTTTGCAGGGTCTCTTATCGATATAATTCGGATAAAAAATAAGATTAAAAATGAATCCTGCTCAATAAACGATTTTATTAAGAATTTAATATCTATTATTAATGATCTCATAAAGGAAGACAAGGAGCAAGTAATTTTACAGATAACACAAAATACTTTGGAAAAATTCATTACAGATACACAAGGTGATAGCGGGCATATACCGAATGAGATTAAAAATATAGTATATTCAAAGTTAGCAGAATTTAAGATGGATTGCGGTGCATTAGCTGCCGGATTTGATGAAAACGGAAAGCCGCATATATATGTCATTAATGATTATGGTGTAGCTCGGGATTGCTCGGACCTCTCGAACTTCAGTATTGGATCGGGTGATGCATTTTCAACAATCCTTTTCGACCAAGAATGTTATAAAGTGAGTTGCTCCCTCTCAGAGGGGCTCTACTTTGCCTACCGCGCTAAGAAAGCTGCTGAAGCACACGTTGGAGTCGGGAAGAATACAGATATAATTATCCTCCGCTTTGGGAAATCACCTTATCTTATTAATGCAGAAGATGAAAACAATAAATTGATGGACGATTTATATAATTTAGAGAAAATGAAAATGAAAGATTGTCGTAAAAAAATATTTCTCAAAATTGAAGGTGAATTAAAATTATGAAATCGAAGTTTATTTTTCCAAAATCCTTGGAACAGGATGCCGAAAAGGTTTTTGAGAAATTGAAGAAGGAAGGAGAGGATTTTATGGCTAAATATCGGCGTAAGTGGGACGAAATCGTGGAACAGAAGTCTAAATAGAGAGCTCGGCGGTGAGGCGTTGCAATGCCTAATAAAGAATTCTTAGAGACATATCCCCTTTACCGAAAGTTTAGATGCGAGGTTCCCACTGGTTTACTTGATGTACCAGTTCCAACAATTAATTTATATTGTAGGATTTGTAAATCCGAACAAACTTATCAAATGGTATATGACTACCGCTATGGAGATCCTCGTATTGGTTCATACCTCAGTTCAGAGGGTAAGATCCTTCGAATTGCCTATAAATGTGCAGGCTGTCAGAAATATGAGTATATATTTCTACTGAGGTTTGATGAGAACCTCCAATATATGGAGAAAGTAGGACAGTATCCTCCCTGGTCGATAAAGATTGAGAAGAGTCTGGCAGAGATATTTGGAAAATACGAAGAAACATATAAAAAGGGATTGATAAACGAATCGCAAGGATACGGCATTGGGGCATTTGCATATTATCGACGGATTATTGAGGAAATAATCGATGAACTGTTGGATTCAATACCGGAAATTATGGGCGAGACTGAGAAGGCTGCATATATGGACGCTCTTCAGAAAGCAAAACAAGAGAAGGATGCTACCAGTAAGATCGATTTAATAATCGATTTAGTGCCAGATGTTCTGAAACCCCAAGGATTCAACCCATTCAAAGTAATTCATGATCAATTAAGCCAGGGAATCCATGTGGATACGGACGAGGAATGTTTAGAAAAGGCGGCAGCCTTAAGAGATGCATTGATTTTTCTAATAAACCAAATAGTTCGAAATCGAAATGCAAAGCGTGAGTTCACAGCAAGTATGAAAAAACTATTAGATAAGAAAAAGTAGGATTAAAGAGAAATCTATTGGATAAGAAAGTAAACTGTGAAGGGGTACATGATGAGGTTTTCCGAGAGGCAAGGGATCGCCCCGAGAAAGAGTATTCAAAAGGATGATGTGAATGTGGAGCTACGCACGAAATTATGGAATAGAATCGAGCTCGTCTATTGGAAATGCTTTAGCGCTCGTTCAAGGGGTTACGCGCTTTCAAGTAATCATCGATTACAGAAATTGATTTATCAAGTATGGATGTATTCTATAAATCGTCCTGTAGGTCAACTAACTTCATTGCCTATTTATAAAATTTTGAATGAAATAGAATTATATTTCTTTAATTGTAAGTGGTATGAGGTTTATGACTTTATAGAATCTATAATAGACTATGGCGCTTCTCAAGATCAGGATGATGAGAAGTTTGTTAAGTATTGTAATGCAGCATTGGCCGAGGAACTATCTGCATATCGTTTTGTAGACAAGAAAATTATAGAAGTAACTTCAGATATAGAGATTGCGGAAATCGAGGGCGCCTTAAAGGCTACTGAATCAGTAAAACCTGTTCATACGCACCTAAACGAAGCGCTGGCCCTCCTCTCAAAGAAACCCACTCCCGATTATAGGAACTCGATAAAAGAGGCAATTAGCGCAGTAGAAGCGGTTTGCAAGTTGATTGCTAATGATCCAACAACTACACTTGGGCAGGCATTAAATATTATCGAATCCAAAGGAGTAATTAATTTGCACTCAGATTTGAAAGAAGGATTCAAAAAGTTGTACCATTACACAAGTGATGCAAGCGGGATCCGACATGCACTGATGGGTGCTCCCAATTTGGATATCGAAGATGCGCGATTCATGCTGGTAGCGTGTTCAGCCTTCGTTAATTATTTAGTGATTAAAGCAGATAAATCAAAAATTAAAATATGAGATCAATGGTTACGATGAGTTACCAATGGTTACAGTGGGTACCAGTATTAGTGGTAAAATGGGTGTCTATTGGATACCAGTTGACTTGTTGACTATGATTTTTTATGATAAATTTAGATCTAAACCCCGCAGGGCATCAGTGCTTCTGAAAAGGCGTCCCTATCCATTAAGAGAGGTGGAGAGGGGGGGTTAAATAGGGCGCCACGTAATTAATAAAAGCAAGTATATTTATAAAGGGATGCAAATTTATAGAATGAAGTAATTACATTTATTACCATGATTGTGTTTATTAAAAGTGATGGATTCTCTGAATAGTATGGTATTATGGGGTGTATTATTTCTGGGTGGTTAATTGTGCCTGAAATTCGAATTGAACTGAGTGGGGCACGCATTGTACCGAAAATGGTGCCAATGGATGTAATGGTCAAATCGTTGGGTGGATTAAGCAGTTTGCTGAATCATATTATTGCGGCTACAGAGAGCATCCCAAAAGATAAACAAGGGCGAAAGAAGTTCTATCAAGTACGCCAGTTTTATGTTGCTGGGATTGAGAAAGGTTCCAGTGTGGTTGTTTTAAGAACCTCTCCTCAAATGACCTTAACCGAAACGCATCCAGTGATAGGGGTGCTCAAAAATCTATTTAGTAATTTAGAAGATGTTCAAATCGCTGATGAGGAAGAAGCATATAAGAAAACCAAAAAAATGTTTCCGAAAGTGACTGATCGCATCCATATCTTGAATGCGTATCAAGAGATGTGGAAGGCATCAGATGTTGAGATAACGATAGGGTCGCCCGATATTGAAATAGAAAAGAAAGTTCGCTTGAGCCGAGCATATCGTCCACGTATCAACTCCTGGCTCAGCAGAGAACTGAGAAGATCCCCCAGTACGTTCCAAGGAGTTATTACAAGAATTAAGGCAGATGGAGCACGACGTTACTTTACTATTTTTGATGAAAATAATAATCTCATTGAATGTGATCTAACTTCTGACAGAGAACAACTCATTATAGGACTTTTTAAGGTTCCTATCGAATTAAGAGGTACAGTTGTTCAAGTTGGAACCAAACAGAAAATTGTAGAATTATTTGAAGTTGAGGAATTGGCATCTATAAAAATACTTCCGAAAGATTATCCTGCACTTACAACAATACTTGAGGTGCCCGTGCAATATAATTCCGAAAATGGGAACTGGATTGCAGAGGACGAGACCGTGGGATTGAGGGCGGTAGCTGATTCTCTGAATGAAGTGAAAGAGGAGATTATTGTGCTTCTGGACTTTATGGTGGATCGCTATCTTATTCAACAACATGGAGAACAATTGACTCCTAAATTAGCGCAATCGATTGAAGAATTAAAAAAGATAATAAATCCAAATAATCGCAAAGATAAAGAACATTGGATAAACGAATAGTAGAATGGGGGTAACCACATTAGTATACAAAAGGAAGGATTTCATATCAAGATTAAAAAGGAAAGGGTTCAAATTTTTTAACCACTCAAAACATGATGTCTACCAATTTTATGATGAAGAAGATCGTCCTACTCGAGTAAAGGTCACTGTTATAAATCGACATCAAGGACGGTTGGGCGAAGTAGGAAATAAGATCATGAATAATATGGCGGATGTCTTAGAACTTGAAAATCTGCGCTTCCGCGATTTGATTGAATGCCCTATGTCGCATCAAGACTTGTGTCAACATCTAAGGACTCTCGAACGCCTTTAAAATCCACTTCTTTAGAATTTATAGCCTCCTATTTTCGCTGACCTACTATTTTTACTTTTGATGTTTTGGTTTTGGCTTCTCTTTCGGTTTTATGTAAACGCCGTAACCTGGAACTTGTATTTGGTGGGTCTCTTTAACGACTCGGGCATCCTTTCCCTGTTTCCGAAGGCGCTTTGCCCGTACTGTAGCATCAGTTTTATCATCGTAGTGTACATAAAATGTGTATTTCTTTTTACCGAACTTTTTTGTATCTTTATTTTTTCCCATTGACTCACCTCCGTTATGCGCCTCTGCGTCGCCAAAGCTAGAAAATGCCGGCCACAATAAGAATAAGGGGCAGCGATACGAACGCCCAGAAGAAGTATTCAATTCCTGGTGTCTCAGGGGGTGGCTGGGAAAAGTCGGGGTAGGAGTTCGAGTCGAGCGGGTCGGTATAATAGATTCGCATTTCAAGATAATCGCTGAAAGTATCGCCATCGGTATCGTATGATAGGGGATTGGTACCCAGTATGACTTCTTCATTATCTAATAATCCATCGTGATCCGTGTCGAGGGTGCCGGGATTAGTGCCGAGAATTGTTTCATCAAAATTGGAGAGACCATCATTATCTGAGTCATTGCCAGGAAGAATGGGAGAAAACATTAAATCCGTGCTGTTTAGAAGTTCAACGCGGGCGGTGAATTGTGACCAAAAATAAAAAAAAATCAAAAATAAATAATAAACACGGTAATTCCCGCTGAAAAAATATTTAATAAACAGTAAAAGATTAGAATTGGATAAACATCAATCCAATTGAAATATTAAAAAATGGAAGCTCACCTTTCAATAAATCAATCAGAAAAATTACTGCTATTCGGGTCAAGAGCATATATATGAAACAAATAATGCTTATTATTTTTATCAGTTCTATTGGTTCATCTTTCATTTTTCTTTCACGTTTAAATATCTTATTTCGTTGCTTCCGAATATAAAATTAGTTTTAGTAAAGAACTATTTTTTTTGTAAAGAATTATTTATATAATTCGAGATATATATTTGATTTCAAAGTTTTTCCTAAATAATCTTGAAGTTCTGGGTGATTAAAATGGGGAAAGTTAAAAGATTGTCATTTTTTTGCATTTTAACGTTTGTTCTGGTAGTCTCAACCGTTTTTATGTATAATATCCAAGCAAATCAAAATATTAATGCGAATAGTGAGAATATTCTGAGTGATCTCTCCGATTCACCTAGAACTCTTGGAGATACCTTCACATTCATTATTGATAGGTTGAATAGTATTAAAAAGGCACCTAATTTAGCAATAACAAATCCGAGTCCATCCAGTTTTAAAGCATCTACTGGAGATGAGTCAATAAACATAGAAGAAACATATCAAATTAAAAACATCGTTAACCCACACCAAACCAATCAAACTGAAACAACATATGTGTTTGAACCCACTGTAAACAGAACCAGTGTCGAAATAATAATGGGTTTTACTTATCAATTAATTAGTTACAAGTGGGAAATTTCTTGGACCTTAACACTTTTTGGATATACAATTGCCTATGCCTATTTTGGCATTGAAATTGATATAGGGGCTGGAATGCGATTTCCTATCAATCTAAATGTAGATTATCTTAATGAAGTCTTAGTAAATCAACAAACCTCATTAAATATTTCCTTACAAACGATTAATTTACCGAATTTTAATGAGACTTATTTCCATTTCATTGCTCGCATTTATGCGGGAGTTTCTGCTTTTGGTTATAATGGGGAATGGAGTATGGGCCCGAATTATCGAGAAGAACGAAGCTATGAGACACCGCTTGGGACGGGTGATTTTGTAGATTTGGGTGAACTTCAGATACTTCTTCTCGAAATACTAGGACAATTAAACATTCCTACAATTTCTCAGATTGCAAATGTTATTTCCTCATATGTTGCAGATATATTAATCAAATTACGCTTTAGTGTTGGCTCAGAATTACTTTCGATGAAGGCAACGCTCTATGGAAACGATACTCATTTTGACGATCAATTTGGACCTAATTCGAGAATTTTAAATTTTACACAACCAGAACAGAAAAACTTAGTAATATTTGCTAAAGAACCCGGAGCAATCCGGCTGGAATTAAATAATTTCAAGTACTATTTGAATAAATTAAACATTGATATCCTACTGGGACTCACCTGGAAGACTGTATTCGCGTACTTATTCGATGATTTAGAATGGCAGATTTACAGTTTTACTATTCCACTAGGAAATTCATTTGTGTTTGAAGCTTCTAACACCATTACCGTTCAGATGAATGGAACCAGTCTCCCAGAGATATACGGGGTTCAAATA
>Ga0307375_10005442_pt1 | contig 11937 bp, 12 predicted proteins | sample TR1MG_FD_202531 | JGI IMG/M metagenome (GOLD analysis project Ga0307375, IMG submission 202531) | Soil microbial communities from Risofladan, Vaasa, Finland - TR-1 | ecosystem: Environmental > Terrestrial > Soil > Coastal area > Acid sulfate soil | place: Finland: Risofladan, Vaasa | collected... | reverse complement strand
ATCGGATCAAAGGGTTGAGCCGTGCCCAGGCCCGTGATGTCGCAAGAGAAACTAGCGGCTCTGTTCATCCAAAAGGCCGCAGAGCCACCCCCGGAAGCCAATCTGATCCTGGCGAGGCATCTCCAATGCAGAGAATCCTGCGATCTCGCCCACGCAGTCTCAGAAGCCATCAACCGGTATGTGGCAACGGGCAGCCATCGGCTCCCGACGCCGCCGGACCTGCTTCCACCTCTGGGATAGCGACTCTTGCACCAGCCTTCGGCCAGGCCTTGCCGTCGCTCGCCGATGTTCGCGCCGAGTATAGCCACGAGGTCAATGCCGAACTGGTCTATGAGCTTTGCGCCGCGCTGGTGCGCGAGGGGTTGGGGACTGCGGAGACCTGGAAGAAAGCCGAGGGTAACGCGCTGGTCTTCGCACAGCACGCCATGATGAGCGGTATTGGCGCGAAGCGCGGCGATCTGCTTCAACGCAATGTCGAGTATCACCTTGAAGTGAGCGATCAACTGGGACGTGACGGCAGCGATTCGGCACTCGAATACGGACAACTCGTAGTAACCATCGAGTGCGGAGGATCGGGCTATCTCAAGATCGGGCCAGCGCTCGATGCGCTGGAGGCGGAAGCGGAGGGACTGGGCTCGGCGTTCTATTGGGCACTGACCTACGCACTCTATCGCGTGATGAGGATCTACAACCACGACGATGCGCTGATGTACGAAGAGCGGATGCGCGATTATGCCGCTGAGGACGAAGAAGAAAACCGCGGTCAGTATGAGTTTCCCGAGGTCGAAAAGGCATTGCCGGAGTGCATCCGGAAGACGCTGAAACGCGAAGGCCGCGATTGGAAAACGCACGACCGCGAGCTGCTGCGAAGGTTCCGCAATGGAAGTTATGGCTCATGGATCGAACGGTTGCGGCGTATTCAGCGTCTCTCTCGGCTTCCACTCAAGCAGTCTCGGGACTACCTCGAATCCGGTTACTACGACGATCCTCCACTGCCGTCCTTGCTCGTCTCCTTCAAAGAGCACGACGCCATCATCGCCTGCTTCGACGAAGAAGGTCAATCCATGATGGAAGGTTCTGCCGAGCCAAACCTGTGCACAGTCTTTTCGCCGCGGGACCAGGGGCAGGTCCGGCAAGCACTGCGAGTCGTTGAGCGCTTCGTCGCATTTAATTGCGAACTTTTTCAATTGGTCGAGACAATAAACGACTTGGAGAAACGCCATGCAGGTGCATGTATCGATCGGGGAGAACCATCGCTTCGAATTGCATGAGGCGCTGCTGGTCTATCGCGACAGGCAGGGCAGTTTCATTACCTGCCACGACGTGACCACCCGCAAGGACGCCCCGCCCACTCTCGGCCCGGCACAGCCGCTCACTGTGGCATTCATTGAGTCTCTGGTGCGCTCCCTCGGTGGCGCAGTCCAGGCTGAAGTGTTGCCGGCGAACATTCTTGCCAAGGCGGACCGCATGGTCGTCTGGTGGACTCCGGCGCGACGCCGCCAGATGTTTTATGAAAACTCCGAAGGCAAGGCCACGCAGTTGAACGGCCGCAACTTCCCTCAACCTCCTCTGGTCTGGCGGGTCTCGAATAATGAGCTCAACATTCGGGCGCTCACAGAGAACAAGCGGCCGGAGGGTTCAACGAAACTTGCTGTCGCGCCATTCTGGAATCTCTCGGACGATGGGCGCGTTTGCACGGGCACCATGCGACGCCCGGACTCGGCCTCGGTCGCCGCTATCCCGGCATGGGAGCGCGGCTTCTACGAAAGCGCCTTCACGCACGCAAACGTTGGCCGGTTGACGCGCCATGAGGGCGGGTTCGAGGGGCTATGGACGGGCCTGGTCGGGAAGCGCAAGCGCTTTCCGTTTGAAACCCTCATCATCCTGCCCCAGACGCTCACGCAGTTCGTGCGCGGAGAGAGAGGCTAACATGCGCATCGAGCACACGCTTCCAAACGATCTGTCGGGTCAGAAGGCGGTGCGCATCCTGGTCGTCGGAGCGGGCGGGACCGGTAGCGCCATCGTCATGGGCCTGCCGTATCTCGACCAGGCGATGAGGGTCTGGGGGCACTCATCTGGACTCGAAGTGGTCATGATGGATGCCGACACAGTCTCCGAGACGAACTGTGTGCGCCAGCCATTCTCGACCTCCGACATTGGGCAGAACAAGGCGACCGTTCTGATCAATCGCATCAACCTGTTCTGGGGCACGCGGTGGCGGGCCGAGCCGACACACTTCGATGAACGGACGCTTGATAAGATTCACGATACGTCCCTCGATCTACTGATCGGCTGCGTGGACACGCGCGCGGCTCGAAACATCATCGCGCGGGCGTTGACAAAGGCCAGGAACCGCACAGCATATTGGCTCGATCTCGGCAACAATGCTGCCAGCGGCCAGTTCGTTCTCGGGCAGCCATTGAACGCGCGCAACCGACGGAAAGCCGGCCGGCTGCGCACAGTCAGTGAGTTGTATCCAGAGATCATCAATGCCGAGGCTGGTGAAGATCCGCTGCCCAGTTGCTCCGCCGTCGAGGCGCTGGACCGCCAGGAGCCTTTCATCAACCAGACTCTGGCGTCGAGCGGATTGGCCATGCTGGCGCGGCTCTTCCGCTACGGAAGGCTCACGCACCACGGCGGCTTCTTCAACGCGCAGAGTGGCCAAATGAGCGCGTTGCCAGTCGATCCGCAACTCTGGTCGAAGACGAAGAGACGCGGTCGGTTCGCTCAAACATCATTCAAGAGGAATTGATATTCCATTCTTGCGCCGGATATATGGTTGGATGGTTCCCGAGGCTGTCCATGAAGATGACACTCGAGCACATCCTGGCTATCGAGGCGAAAGCGATGGTTGCGTTGGCCTTTCGCAACGGCCCTATCGAAGCCGTTCATGCAGGATCGCCATGCGCTGTTTGCTGCGGCAATCCAGCGGTCTCCCACATCTCCGATGAGGAGATGAAGGCCATCATGAAGTCGGCCGTCGATACACTCTACCGCCTTCTTTGGCAACGAGAAAACGATCCAGCGGCTTACCTCGAAAACCTGGTGCTGGGGCAGCGCTACACCATGCACTGGGATGATCCAGAACTCAAAAAGCCCACGAGACAGAAATCATCAACTGAAAGTCAGAATCCATGAGGAGAGATACCCATGTTCAAAGAGCTTGTTCCAGTCCTGCGAGATCGTGCCGTTCTATTGACGGTCACGCTTCTCGATGAAGATCAGATACGAGTGAACATTGTGCCGAAGAAGCTCAAAGACGGCGACAATGACGCTCTCACCACCCCACTCAGCGTGACCGGTACTGCCGAGGAACTCGACGCTGAGTTGTCCTCAACCATCGTCGGCTTTGTCGGTTCCCATCTTCAGATGAAGAACACCCTGGAGAAGGCAAAGGCCGAAATGGATGCGGCTTCAAAAGCGGCCCAGGCGGAGGCCCGCGCCAAGTCGAAGACGACGGTAAAGCCGGTGCCGCCGAAAACGGAAAACACACAGCCTGCCGCTACCGTCAAGCCGGCCGAACCTGTGAAGCCGGCGCCGTTGAAGACCGCAAGCCTCTTCGATCTGCCTGCACCGGCGGCCACGCCCACCGCTGCGCCAGCCGAATTGGAAGAGGACTCGGAACCCTTCATCGAAATTGACGATGACGAGCCGGTAGACGATCTCGAAGAAATAGATGACGCGGCCTGACGGACGCTCTCTCTCCTATCCCTCCGAAGGAAGATTGTTTCAGGATGGCCGACAAACCAGGCGTTGACCGGTTTACTATCGGATCGACCTGAACACTTCCGTGAGTGAAATGGGCTGAAAGCGTCAATTGACTTCGAGACCCTCCAGGTCCGTGAATCCGGACATGGCGCACCTGGTTATGGTTCTTCCTCACCCCGAGGGGCCTGGGCCACCAACCACAACCTCCTAATAACCGATGGGCCGCCGACTTACGCCCCAAATTCTATGATTTTCTCGCATAATTGATCCAAACTCCCTGAGTTTGCTCCCCCCTCTTGCAACATGGAAAGCAAGGCTCCAATGTAGATGGCATTCTTCCCGAGATCGCCCGCAAAGCCGCATTCAGCGTTGGCCTTGCCTTTTAGGGCACCGAATTTCAGGTTGCCTTGTACCCCGAGGGAGACGATGAACTCAGTTTCGACGAAGCTTCCGAGATCGGATGGCCAAGCTACGAAGCGGTCACCCCACACTGGCCCCGTCGGGAATAGGTCGTTCTCGTCCCCTCCCAGTAACCGTAAGAGAGCTGCATTGTCTCTGTGATGCCGTGTTCTATTTTCCGGTTTAAGAATCTTGTCGCCGTCGGCGTCGAAGATCGTAAATGTCGGGATCTTGAGGCCTTGAGCGATGATAAGCGGACGAATGATTTCACTCTTCCCGTTTACTGGCACAACGTGGCAACCGGTGGAACGGAATCTCTCCCACCTTTCTGTGAGTATCATCCACGAATAGATATATGCAACGTCCTCAAGGCCCTCAACTAAGACGAGTCTTTGTGTGAAAAACATTTCGTTGAGCGAAGGCTGAAGCGCCTGGTGCAGCTTTGCGAAGGCTGCCGACGCTGGCTTAAGATCTTCTCGAACGACTTCGGCGAATCGCTTCGCGATCTCGTCAAACCCATATTTCCGAACAGAGGCCGAGTTATTCTCATCTTCTCTCCTGACAAGTCTAACCGATTCAAAATTCTTGCCGCTAACAAAGTATGGGCTATGGGTTGTCACAATGATCTGCGCATTGTTTTCGGACAATTTTTCGAAAACGCCAGCCAAATGCCGGAGTTGTGGGGGATGTTGATACAACTCTGGCTCTTCACACCCAAGGATGAGCCGTGGTGCGGTCGGGTCGTCGCTGTAGGCTGGTTCTTGAAGCAACGCGAGTAGGTACGACCTCTGGAAACCGTGGCCAAGTCTCGCCAACTGGCCTTCGAAGCCACTCTCACCCGCGATCACCCCCGCAATTGGCGGTTCCACCTTTACGGCTTTGGAAGAATCCAATTGCCACGCCACCTTTATGGAGGCATCTGGGTGAGCCCACTCCGAAAGACGATTCTGCAAGGCTTTCGAAATTTCGTCCAGTGAGGCTTTATTCTCGTCGAGCATCTGCTGATATTTTTCTCTTGCCTCAGCCGCTAGCCTTTCAACGGACGCCGCAAAATTCACTTTCGCGCGCACGGTCCTTGCTAAAAGTTTCCCGAGCGCCCCGGTTTTCCTCTCCGCGTCCTCATCCGTCGGGTCCTTGACGGCCGGGACATAAATCCACTGGATGTATTTCTCAAGCATATTTGAACCGCTGCTGATACCGTAGAATTGATCCTCACTCAGGATCAGTTCACATGCACCTGGCCTTGCGGTTTCAAAATCACGAAGAGCTTGATACATGACCTCCTTATTCTTCTTTGTACGGAGGGCTTCAAGTTCGGGGATTTCCTTTTCGAGTCTTTCGAACTCAACAATCAAATCCTTTACTAAGGCCTTATCACCATAAGCCTTGAAGAATGGCATGAATGCCGTCATTCCCAAGCGTTGACCGAATTGCTTTACCACCGCGCGGTTCGAACTCGGGTCAAACCGTGCAGCCGAAGATATTACGAGTTTTCCTTGGCGAGCATAGTCTTTGAAATCATTCTCGCAAGCGTCACTCAGGTCGCTAAATGTCACGGTGATTTCTATTGGCTGAGTTGTGTCCTGCATGAAGAAGTCTTCCGAACTCAAGGTCGAGACATCTGTGGGGGAGTCTTCTGTCTGCTTGAAGAAGATGTTAAGAGCGAACAGCACCGTTGATTTCCCAGCGCCATTCGGCCCGACAATGCACGTATATTCATTGAAGTTTACTGTCGTCTCTTTGATGCAGCGGAAGTTTTTGATCTGGACACTCTCAACTTGCATTTCGCCTCCGGAAAAGGCCGATTCCGCGACCGCCCTGAATTTTATACCGCGCGGCTCACAACTAATCCAATGGGATGGATGGATTGGCGGCTCTCGCGCTTACAATCGGTCACCGAGTGTGCCTGCCCCTTCACCGCTCAGACACTCACGCCTGTGCCAAAGTAGCTCTTGTCGAAGTCGCACCCGGAAAGGCCGATGTTGCCAGGATAGATTCTCGCTTTGCGCTAAATCGCTTTCCCGCTCAGGGAGCGGTCCAGTAGGGTGTTGTGGGACGAGACTCCAATTTTTCCAGTTGCGGTCAAGTGACGGTCAATATAGAAACAATGGCGCGACGAAACACGGACCGAGCTGTCTTCTGTAACGGTGTTCGGTCACTCGAAGAGGTCCGGTTGCACCGATGCCTCTTCAGGATCGCGGAAGTTGCTCAGGCCCACGCCCACCAGACGGAAGCGCTGATGGGGACCCAGGTCTACACGCTCTCTCAGCAATAAGGCTATGCTGGTCAATTCTTTACACGAAGACGGCGGCCACGTGGGTGTATGACTGCGGGTGAGGATTCTGAACTCGCTTGTTTTCAGTTTCAGGACCACTGTACGCGCTATGCGAGTTTCCTTACGCGATGCAGCCCATGTTTTCTCCGCCAAGAACCGTATCAGTGGCTCCGTTTCCGATAAGGGAACATCATGCTGGAATGTATCTTCAGCGGATACCGATTGCGTGGGGCGGTCCGGAATGACTGGACTTTCATCGATTCCGCGGGCCAACTCGTAGAGGCGCAGTCCATGGCGGCCGAAAGGGCCTTCAAGTGCTGGCAACTCCAGGCCTCGCAAGTCTCCCACTGTTCGTATTCCAAACTTCTCAAGCCTCGCTTCGGTCACTTTGCCAACACCGGGCAGGCGTCCCACGGGAAGCGGCGGCAGAAAGGTGTCCACGTCATCTGGCTGAATCACGAACAGGCCATCCGGTTTGCGCCAGTCCGAGGCGATCTTTGCCAGGAATTTGTTCGGCGCCACCCCGGCGGAGGCTGTGAGGTTGAGCTCTTGGCGAATCTGCTCTCGAATCGCTCGAGCCACCCGCGTGGCGGTAGTGATCCCTGTCTTGTTTTCGGTTACGTCCAGATACGCTTCGTCCAGCGATAACGGCTCAACCAAATCCGTGTGTTGCTTGAATATTTCGCGCACGAGCCGCGAAACCGCCCGATAGCGAGGGAAGTCCGGAGGAACGAAGACAGCCTCGGGGCAGAGGCGTTCGGCGCGAATCGCAGGCATGGCTGACCGTATGCCAAATCGTCTTGCCTCATATGAGGCGGCACAGACGACAGAACGGTTGCCCAGCCAGGCGACAACGACTGGCTTGCCGCGCAGTTGCGGGTCATCGCGTTGCTCGACGGACGCATAAAAGGCGTCCATGTCGACGTGCACTATCTTCCGAACGGTCATCTGGAACAAATCCTAGTCGTGGTCTCCACGCTCGCGCGGGTGCTGCTTGAGGCCGGCCATACTGCTACCATTTTCGCTCTCCGAGATCCGAGTGTTCTGCTTTGAGCCGAGAATTTCGGAGTTCGCCGAGCCGGGGCTGGAGCCCTCGATATTCACTTTCGAAATGCGCCAACAAACTTGTGAGGATGTCTGCGATGGAAAAGAGTGTAGATGAACTGCGGGAACAGTTCGGGCATTGGGGAGACCACCCGGTGCATTCTGTATCCGAATGGAAGCAGGAAGTGCAGGCAGACAACACCCGGCTCGGCTACTGGGAATGGGTAGCCACACTTCTGGAAGTTGAAGAAGAGTGTGAAGAAATCAGCGCGACAGAAGATGTCGCTCGAACGACGTAACGGCTTCACGGTAGCGTGAACTGGCGGCTCAGCCGATTTGACGCCGTCTGTCACTCGCTGCCTGAACGCATCTTTTCACCAAACAATCCCTCTTGTACTTACAAGGAAATCCAATGAAACCATCCAAGCTGTATGAGGCGCTTCATGCGCTGATAGGTGAGCGTGTGCCTCTGCACATCTGGGGCGCATGCGGTGTCGGCAAGTCGCAAATCGTCGCTCAGGTTGCGGACGATCTCGACTATGAGTTTCTTGACGTTCGCGCCGTACAACTCGATCCTGTCGATCTGCGAGGGCTGCCCCGGATCAAAGCAGACCAGACCGAATGGGTGCCGCCCAAGTTCCTTCCCACCACTGGGAAAGGCATCCTGTTTCTCGATGAGCTGACCTCCGCGCCACAGATGACGCAGGCCGGCTGCTATCAACTGGTGCTCGACCGCAAGCTGGGAGAATATGTGCTGCCTGACGGGTGGGTGGTACTTGCGGCGGGCAATCCGGCCTCCGAGCGGGGAGTGCATTTCTCGATGCCGCGGCCGTTGCGCAACCGGTTCGTTCATCTCGACCTTGAAGCCGATCTCAACGACTGGTGCAAGTGGGCCGTGGGCGCTGGCGTTCGGCCTGAGATCATCGCGTTCCTGCGCTTCAAGCCAGAACTGCTACATACGGCCGATGCCACTTCAGACGCCAACGCGTGGCCCACTCCCCGCTCCTGGGAGATGGCCTCCAATGTCCTGAGGGGCATCGCCCGCCGGCAGAAATCCACCTTTCTCTCGGGTGCGGGCGAGTTCGAAGCGCAGTTGCTGGATGGAACGGTAGGGCCAGCCGCCGCTTCTGAGTTGCTTGCATTCCTCCGGCTGTTCCGGCAGTTGCCGTCGATTGACGAGATTCTGCTCAACCCCGAGACGGCGCCGCTTCCCACGGAAACATCGGCACAGATCGCAATCGCAACGGCTCTGGGACGGGCCATGACTGACAACTCGGTGGCCAGGGGACTCAAGTACCTCGACCGTATGCCAACCGAAATGCGCGTCATGGCGATGCGCGACGCGGCGGCGCGGGACACCGCCATCACCCATACACCGGAGTTCATTCGCTTCGGAGTGGAACACAGAGAGGCAGTGCAATGATTACCGAACGCGCAATGCTCGCAGCCGTCCACATCAGCATCTGGACGGCCGTCAAACACGACCGCAAGATCAGCCGCGACGTTGCCGACCAGCATGGAGCACACCAGGGCGCTGGCCGGTACAACAAGCAACTCCTGCGCGGAGCCGACAAACTCGATGAACTGCGCACGCTGGCAGGGCAGGTGCGGCAGTACTTCTACACGATCACCTTGCCGTGGTCCGATGAGGGGTTTCGTTTGCTGCCATCGAACCTCTACTTCGATCTCACGGCCCGGATGCGCGAGTTCGTGGCCAGCTTCGAGCTTGGTGTCGAGAGCTTCCTTCAGGTCTATCCCCAGTACATCGAGCAGGTTCGGCCGGAGCTGAATGGCCTGTTTCGAGAGGAAGACTATCCCGCAGCAGAAAAGCTGCGCAAGAAGTTCGGGGTCAAGCTCGAAATCCTTCCCATTCCGTCCGGCAACGACTTCCGCGTCCAGATGTCTGCCGAGGAGCAGGCGCGAGTTGCCCGCGAGATAGACGCCAATGTCCGCCAGTCTCTGACACGCGGGACCGAGGACCTCTGGAAGCGGCTCAGGGAGGTGGTCTCGCACATGGTGGATCGGCTGAACGAGCCAGAGTCGCGCTTCCATGCCACGCTGGTCACGAACATCTTCGATCTGGTGGAGTTGCTCCCTCGCCTGAACGTCAATGGCGACGCGGAGTTGAACCGCTTCGCCGAACAGGCGCGGCAGCGGCTGTGCGGCTTCTCGGCCCAGGACCTCAAGAAGCACGAACTGCTGCGCGTGGCAGCGGCAACGGATGCCGCGGAGATCGTCGCAGAGATCGATAGCGTTCTGCGCAACCGCGAAACCGGCGTGCCGGAAGAGACTGAAGAAACTCCAACGGTCGAGAACATCCTGGCTCATATGTCTGCGTACATGGAGGCGCCTGCGGCGGCATGAGACACGAGACACCAGCAACGCTTCGCATCCAGAAGGCACGGACAACATTACTGCTCGATCATCCGTTCTTCGGGTCTCTCCTGTTTCGCTTGAGGGGGAGCGAGAACCGGTCGATTCCAACCATGGCGACCGATGGCGTGTCGCTTTACTACAACCCCGAATTCGTCGATACGCTGAGTTCGGCTACGCTGGCCGGGGTGTTGGCCCACGAGGTCATGCACCCCGCGCTCCAGCACCATATGCGGCGTTCCAAACGCGATCCAAGGCGGTGGAATGAGGCGTGCGACTATGCCATCAACCCACTGCTGCTCGATGCCGGACTCAGTCTGCCTGAAGGCGTTCTTGTCGATCACCGCTTCCGTGGGATGAGCGCGGAGCAGATCTACAATCTGCGCGAGACGGAAGCGCAGTCACGGTCCGGCGGTCAAGACGGGGCGAATGAGGATGCAGGAGCAGGACCGGACGATGCGCCCGAAGAGCAGAACCGTCCAGACTCGCCACATGCTCCCGTCAGCGAAGGCGGCGTCGGCCAGGTTCTCGATGCACCTCTGCCGGTCGAAGGGGCACCGAGCGTCGAAGAACAGGCGCGGGACTGGAGTGTTGCTGTCAACCAGGCGGTCACGCTTTCAAAACAAGCCGGCAAGGCCCCGGCGGGCCTCGCACGCACTCTCGAAGGCGCAGCAGAAGCAACGGTTGATTGGCGCGAATTGCTGCGCAGGCTCTGGTCGGACACCATCCCGGCCGATTCGAGCTGGATGCGGCCGAACAGGCGCCATATCTGGGCCGGGCTCTATTTGCCTGGAATCGTACGGGAGGGTGCCGGGGAAATTGCGATCGCCGTCGATTGTTCCGGCTCAGTCAGTGGTCGACTACTGCGGCTCTTTGAGGCGGAGATTCGCTCCATTCTTGAAGGCCAGCGGCCAGAACGGGTGCATGTCTTGTACTTCGACACGGAAGTGCAGAAGGCGGAGACGTACTTTGCGGGCGAGCCCGTTCATCTCAATCCCGCTGGCGGAGGAGGAACCGACTTCGGTCCGTGCTTCGCTTGGCTGGAGGAGCACGGGATTCGGCCGCAAACTCTGGTTTTCCTGACAGACCTGTGCGGTACGTTCCCCGAGACTGAGCCTGGATATCCGGTGCTTTGGGCCTCCACCGAGCGCAGGCAGGCCCCATTCGGCACCGTCATTCCGATGCACGCGGCATAACTTCGACAACTTGAAGTGGTCGGCAACACTCGCTGTGACCAAGGGCCCAACGAACAGCAGCCTCTCGCTGCGGTGGGATGGAGGACTGCTTTCGTGTGCCGCGAGGGAGATTCAGTATGGAGAAGACAATTCACATCTTTACGGATGGGTCAGCAATTCGGAACCCTGGGCCGGGTGGATGGGCTGCGGTGTTGATTCGGGGGAGCAAGAGTTGGGAGATGTCGGGAGCAAGTCCGTGGACAACCATCTCGGAGATGGAACTCCGGGCGGCCGTCGAGGCTTTGCGCTCGATCCCGGCTGGGTCGCAGGTTGATCTCCGCTCGGACTCCGAATTGCTGATTCATGGAATGCGTTTCCGTGTTTTCCGTTGGCAGAGACAGGGATGGCGCAACAGCCGCGGTATGGAGTTGCAGCACCAGCAACTCTGGAGAGAATTACTTCGACTGAACGAGCGGATGAACATTCGGTGGCGCTGGATCAGGGGCCACAGCGGGCATCCCGTCCAGACTCGCGTCGATGCTCTCGCCTATCGGGCCGCACAAACTCAATGGTGCAACCTGCGAATTGCCGCATGATTCTGCGCCGCCGCGTGGCTCTTAGGCCGTGCGGCTGGCCGAACAAACCTCAGGAGACGACGCAATGAGCGACTGCGACACACTTTTTGAGATCGACAGAGAATTGGATTCGCTCCTCGATGAGATCGAAGAGCAGGCGGAAGAAAATGGCTCCGCATCGCCCGAATTGCTGGAAAGGTTCCGGCAGTTCTGTGATGCCGAAAGCGAAAAGGTAGACAGGATCGGACGGTTCCTGACTCTGATGGACAACAGGATGAAATACTGCCGGCAGCAGGCAGATCGCTTCCAGACGCGTGCGCGCTCCGCCGATGCGAAGATCGTTAGCACGAAGAATATGGTGCTCTATTTCCTTGCCGCACGAGGGCTC
>Ga0307375_10005437_pt1 | contig 11943 bp, 18 predicted proteins | sample TR1MG_FD_202531 | JGI IMG/M metagenome (GOLD analysis project Ga0307375, IMG submission 202531) | Soil microbial communities from Risofladan, Vaasa, Finland - TR-1 | ecosystem: Environmental > Terrestrial > Soil > Coastal area > Acid sulfate soil | place: Finland: Risofladan, Vaasa | collected... | reverse complement strand
AGTAGTATCGAAGACCTTACCTTACGATTCGAAGACCTGAATGAAACTATCGAAAATAGTGGTGGTGAATTTGGTGGAAGCACCGCAATGGGTGCGCCTGCAGTCACGGAAAACGAAACCGCATTAGCATCTGTTGGACACGATTAATCTTCAGTTTCAAAAGCAACCAATTTAAGAACTGTAAATCCTTTATTTAGATTCTCGTATTCCACGAGTCTTTTTCTCATTTCCATAACAACTTTCTCCATTTTTTCCTTGAGTTGCTCCAGAGTGATTTCCATTTTATGGCTATCTTGGCTGAAGACAGTCCATTGATTATTCTTTGTTTTACATTCAGCGAAAAAGTGAACGAGTTCCAGTATTGGATTGAATGTAATTCTGACTCTCTGGTCTCTTTCGTTCTCAATATCCGTGTTTTTTTCTATTTTAACTATCCATTCCATATTTACAGGTTTTTACTTTTAAATTATATTGCTTTGCAAGATTAATCATATGCTCAGTTCCTTTACTCTTACCATCCCAAAAGGCGATTAATGCATCGGCATATTTTGCCATTTCTTCATTTCTTATATAACCAGCAGCCTTTTTATACTTATCCCAATTAGCTGGAAATCTGGTTATTTTATAGTCCCTTTCATTGGCATATTTTTCACCTAATTGGTCAGCACCCCTTGCTGTTCCACTCACGACTTCAATTTCTTTTTGATTTTGCAATAAAAAATCACATTTTTTACAAAGTAAATTGAAATCATTGAAATCCCTGCCACCAGCAATTATTACTTTCATTGTTTAAGATTCGTCAGTCCAAGTTCTATCATATATTAATTCTAATTTTGCACGTGTTATTGCCACGTATTCCAGATTTTTCTCCTGCATTGCCTGCCAGCTTCTTGAATTAGGTAGCGGGAGTAAGTCTGGGCGTATAATAAATACTCGATTTGCTTCCAAACCTTTGATTTTATGTACGGTGCTTAGACAAATACCTTCAATTTCGTCAGTAAAGATGGCTTTAATCTTCATTTTTAGGTCAGCAATGCTATTTGCTAATTGTGTTAGGAATAGTAATGTCATTACCTTATCTTCAAGTGCTGAATATCCACTATGTTCGTTGGGGTTCAGTACGCCATCGGCTTTAAGGTCTTTTCTGAACTTAGCAAGTTCGGCTTCCCAGAAAGATTTGAGTTTATCTATGTTATTGATTTTACCGATTAACTCAATTAAATGCACACCAATATCCGAACCCTTAATAATTGCCTTTTTTTGTTGGGTCAGGAACTCAAAGAACAGCTTTACCAAAGGCATCGTTGTTCTACAAAGTATGAAATCACCGCTCTGTGCTTCTTCAAGCACGTTTCCGTCACGAACCATGCCATCTGGTGCAGTTGGTAATGCTTTGATGTCAGGTACTATTTCCTGTGCCTTTTTGATGACGTTTTGTGAACATCTGAAAGATACTGAGAGTGGTAGAATTTTAGTATTGGGAAACTTCTGAAACCATTCGAACGATTTTTCGTCTGCTGCGTTGAAGCCATAGATTCCCTGAAAGAAATCACCGACTGAAATCAGTCTACCTTCAAGTTTTTTTGTTGTTCGATTACGTTTCAGGACTTTTTCGATGATTTTTATCTGACAGCGATTCAAATCTTGTACTTCATCAACAAAAACATAATCTTGTGGGAAAAACCAGATGCCGTTATCAACAGCAGGTAAATAAATCATGTCGGTATAGTCAAACGTTTTTCTATCGGTGGTACAAGTGTCCAAAACCTTTAAAACTCTTTTAATGTCTCTGGGTTTATTGAGTGGTACATCGTATCTATCCGCAACATATGAAATGTATTCAGGTTTTATTGTTAGTGTCAGTCTACATAAATTAACGAGTTTCTTAACGTTATTCATGTAGAGTCCAATCTCTTCTTCGTCCATTTCATCAGCTAAATTCCATGATTTGGATTTTTTTAGAACGAGTTTATCAATCTTGAATTCATCGAATTGAATACTATCGCCATACTTTCTCTTGATAGCAGACATTCCCAGACCATATGTGGTATAACATCTCACATATTCAGGTAACTTAGTCTTTAATTCTTCTTGAATGTGTTTATTGAAAGCCAAAAACATGATATTCTTGTCTTTTGGTAATAGCTTCACCGCCTCTACAATAGTGGTGGTCTTGCCTGCACCTGCGTAAGCCTTGATTAATATATTTTCTGGTCTTTTCTTTACGAATAAGAATATTCTTTCCTGTTCTGGTGTTGGTTTAATCATAATTTCACCCAATGTTCGTTAGTAATTCCGTCTCTTAATTCATACAATCCTGCCTTTTCTTTATCCCAATTTTCAATGGGATATAAAACATATACTCGTAAACCTTCTTGTCTTTTATATAGTTTATTATCGTATGCAAAATAATCTTCTAATGGTAAATTATCTTTTTCTTCTATGGAAGATACTTCTAAATGATAAATTTTATCTGTCAATAAAGCAAGTTCGCCCATTACTTTCATGTTTCCATATTGAATTTCAGCCATTTCATCACCAATTTGTCCAAGTAGACGAATGGCAATATCCATAGTTTCAATGGTATTTTGGTCGTAGATTTCTGGTGTCATGCGACTATGTGTGCCTTGTAGAAAGTATCTTGCGAGTTCAATTGCAAAAAATTTGTCTTCGGCTTTGTTCTCATAATCCTCAGATAGCTCAATACATGGTCTACCCTGCTCATTTAATTTAATTTCATATTCGATTTTAAGCATAATAAGTATAGTTAAAGTATTTATAACAAACGACTACAAATATATATAATTATGGCATTAATTACAACAGTTGAGAAAAATAAATTATACCTTCACATTAAACATGAGTTGGGATACCCATTAAGACCCTTTGAATTAAAGGATGAGATGATGGATTCTTATTTAGAAATGAGTGTTGAGGACTATTCTGCGTTGGTTAATCAGTGGTTAATTCATCAGCAATGGATTGCTCTGGAAGGTATGAATAAGGAAACAGGTGATTTCCTTGCAGCATTCACAAACAAATCAAATCACTACATGGAAAGTTTCACATATGCCTATTCAAGACAAGTAGGTTTGGGAACAAATGCCCCAGCAGCAACTGGCTGGGAATTAAAACGTGATTATATCGTATGTTCCGCACATACACAACATTATATCATACCTGCTGGTAGAGAAGTAAATGAGGTTTTATGGGAAACACCACCTGAAATTGATGCTGGTATGGTAGACCCGTTTGCACTGAATGCATGGGCACCGGGGATGGTTGGATGGTCGTATCTTGGTCGTCCAGCGATGTATGTACAACCGACATTTTCAACACTTTTAGCTGCACAAGACCGAAGAATGAAACAAAGGGTTCTGCAATCGATATTAACTTATAGAATAACTGGTTTGGCAACTGGAGAAAAAATGCTACATTTGTACCCAATCCCGGGTGACCGTCATGAAATCGGCAGTGCATGGGGTAAACATTATGCAGGTAGAAAGGTTTGGTATTGGTATTACGATACACTTGGTACGGATAGAGATAAATGTTTAGAAGAAAATAATGATATTGTCAAATTACCATCAGACCCACCAACACAGATATTGGAGTGGGGTAAAATGAATGATGTTGCACGTCAGCAGATAAGAAATTTTCTTATTGCAAAGGTGAAAATGGTACTTGGTGGTATTCGTGGTTTTTATACTGGTGAACTTGGTGTTGCCGAGAAACAATTAACAATGGATTATCGTCATTTACTTGATGAAGGAACGGCTTTGAAAGAAGCTACAGAAAAAATTATACTCGACCAATTAGAAAAAATGGGTCAGGGATTCTTAACTAAAGAACGTGCCGATATTGCTGAAGCAGTTAACAGAGAGCGTGGGTATCAACCACCTATGTTCCCAATAATAGCGATTTAATTATGAATAAAGTAGAAAAAATTATAAAGGAAGAAATCGAGAATTTCGAATCTTATAAACCAAAGTTTATAATTCCTGTTGGAATTTCTGGTAGCGGTAAATCGAGATGGATTAAATCACTCGAAGGACAGGGTTATGTCGTGATTTCTCCAGATGATATTAGAAGAGAATTGACTGGAAATATAAGTGACCAGACAAGAAATAAAGAGGTTTTTCCATTGGCGTTTCAAAGAACTGTTGATGCACTAAATGCTGGAAAAAATGTGATTTTTGACGCAACAAATGTTACATCATTTCACAGAAAACAAATGCTTGACTATATGAAACAAAATGTTGACACTGATTTCGATGCATATGCAAAGATATTTGATGTTGACCCAGAAATAAGCAAAGAAAGAATCCGTAAAGACATCGAAGCTGGTGTTGATAGGTCTAATGTTCCTGATTTCGCTATTGATAGACAATACGGGAACTTTAAAGCAGATGTTGATAAGCTCGAAGCCGATGGTTATAAAATAATGCCGTAATGAAGAAAAAGAAACAAATAATTGACCTTGAAAACCAAAGAATGGGTTTGTTCATGACAGACAATTCATTTGATTTGGATGTGATGTATGGTAGAAATTATTTGCAGACCGATAATGCACAAGAAGTGATTATTCATAAAATCAATGTCATTGAAACCAAATCACATGCATTATATGGTCAAGCTAAGACTAAGGATAAGAAATTCATGCCACCCGTTCGCATAAGTGTTATGGTAAATGTTGAGACTGGTAAGCAGGAATTTTATGGTGGAAATCAAGGTGGAATCGCCAGAGACGATACTGGTATAATTAGTTTTGGGGTTTATCTTAAAGAATTAGAAGAAAAACATCTTGAAATTGATAGAGGTGACATTATTGAATACAACATGGGCGGTGAAAAGAACAGATATTATGAGGTTGAGTCAGCAAATAATGTCACTGATGAAACAAGTAAGACTATTGGTGGTTTTAAGACCTATTGGAAGCGTGTAACAGGTGTACCTGTGAAAGAAGACGTTGTTCCATTCCTAAGTGAAACAAAGGGATTTAGCAGATAAAAAAAGGGGTCTTAGACCCCTTTTTCATTTAAAACAATTCATCATCCACCCAAATTGGGGTCTTCTCTCCCATATACGACCCCTCAACATTAAAATCGAAATACTCCTGTGCTTCTTCTTCACTCATCCCATCCCTTGTCATTAATATTTCAATACATTTAGCTCTGGAATAAACCAGAACATATACCCCTGTTTGTTTTATACATGCTATACCAAGAACTGCTTCATCAAACCCATCAGCTTTAAGTAATTCAAGGTCAGAATAGTGTTCAACTATTATCTCCAGTTTTGTCATCTTTTTTTAATTTAAAATATTTAGTTTTAATCTTCTGTAATTCTTCTACTAATTTTTTATGTTGACTCTTGGATTGAATTCCTAAATCATCACCATATTCAATAAATATATCAATAACAAAGACAATAAACTCTTTTTCCTTATCTGAAATATATGCACCACGTTTGGCGAGGTGATACAATGCCAGAGCAAGTAAAAGAACAGCTATTATCAATAGTGTTATTAATATGTATAGTATTATCATTCAACTCTATTTCTTTTTCAACCCTGTAAATAATTCGGCTTTAATGGCATCTTGAGATTCATAATCTTTCAAGATGATATCATTTAGCGTCAAATTACAGATTTCTTCAACGGTTTTAAAACGTCTGGCAAATACAACTCTTGGTAATTCGGTTGGTGTTCTACTTAGTTGTTCTTTAACCGCATCAATATGACTTACATAGAGATGAGTATCCCCACCAATCCAGTTTGCAATACCTGCAACCATGTTACTGGCTTCTGCAATTATCATTAATAACAATGACATGCTGGCGATATTAAATGGCACTCCTAAGAAAGTATCACAACTACGCTGATACATGTTGAGGTCAAGATAGAACTTGGGAACATCAAGATTATCCAATTCTTCTTTTGTCCATGTTCTTAAATTGTCAAAATTCCAAGATGCCCAATCACTTCTTTCTCCATGTGTCATTGGTCTTACAATGAATTGATAAAGCAAGTGGCAAGGTGGCAAAGCCATATCTGGAAAATCGGCTTTGTTCCAGCCGTCAATGATATGATACCGACTGTAAGGATTCTTTTTTAGACCCTCTACGACATCACGTACTTGGTCAACACCATTTTGATTACGCCATTGATGACCATAGACCTTACCTAAGTCACCAAGACGATATTTCTCGTGCGTACCACCCAATCTACCTGCTTTGATGTTTTCAATGAATTCTTCCATCGTAAACGGTCTGAGTTTATTTTCGTTGGGGTCGTCCATGAGGTATTCGTAATCTGGTTCTACCAGTGTTCCACAAAACTTCAAATACCAACGATAAGCATCACCATTCCAGATATTCACATTGTTATCAACAAGGTATTTAATGTTGGTTTCACCCCTGAGAAACCACAGGAGTTCACACACAATACCTTTGAAATACATTTTCTTTGTTGTCAGGAGTGGGAATCCATTAGCCAAGTCCATACTGATATCAGCTTTTGAAATTCCAATTGTGTTCGGCATATTTTCTCTGCCACTTTCTTTCTCGACACCAACGGCAAGAATTTTATTTAATACGTCCAAATATTGCTTCATTATGCAAACGCTTTGCTACTTTTCTTGTTATTGATATTGTCAATTTCTTTTTCAATGCGTTTTCTGTCGGCATCGGTTAACGCAACCATATTACTGGTTGTCTTACCATTAATTTTTTCTGGCTTAGTGCCACGTTTGAGTTGTGCTTCGAGCATAGCTTTTGCACTTTGTTGTCTCATTTTGATTCCAGTTGTACCCTTCATTATCAAAGTTTTTATTTAATGTTATTTTTATCTATAATCTCCACTTCCATGTCTTACTCCACGAGTGGTTCTATCGATTAATTTTTCGATATTATGTATAGCCACATCTTCAAGACTGATTCCAAGATTTTCACTCAGGGAAGCGATATACCATAATATGTCACCCAATTCTGCTTTTATTGCTTCTCTGGCTTCATCATCAATAGTACCACCATTATCCCTGATGATTTTCTTAATTTTCCCCTGTGCCTCACCTGCTTCACCAAGTCCAAGACCATCATAACTGACACCAATTAATTTAACAATTTCTTCTGGGAGGTCAGGGTATTTTTCTAAAATTTTGTCTAACGATATTCTAAGTCTTACTGCTTCTGTTTGATATTCATTAAATGTCTTTATTTCCATTATTTAAATTTTTAAATTCCTTAATCATTTTTTCGAAGGTTTCACGAACATCCTCATCTGAATCAACAGCTTCTGTCAGATGTTTAACATACTCCGCTTCCATTTTTTCAGTACCCTCAGTTACTTCCTTAATTTTTCCCAACGCAAATTTCGCCTGTGAACCATTATCCATAGCAATCCTTGTAAATCCCCCATTAGGAGAACCATAATTCTCTTCATTTGCATAGAATTTTAATGCGTTTTTCAATATCTCTACAAGATTTTGATATTCTTCAATGCTATTCATCTTCGTCTTCCTCAATGATTTGTTTATGACTTTCAACAATTTCTTTTAAGTCCTGTACTTCTTTAGGATATAATGTGAATTCCTTGCGATACGGATATGCTCGATTATTGTTTATTTTTTTATAAAAAAATTTGCCCTGTGATTCGGCTTCTTCAAATTCCTGATAAAATTCGGGACTAACACTTCCATAGGAATATGTATGTCCTCGACTAAATGCAATATAAAGTCTCTGAATATTAGGAAAGTACGTTGTTTTTAGTACATTGTCCGAATTAAATACGGATTCAATATAGCCGATACTACCGTCTTTTTCTTGGAATTCTTTGCGTTCTACCAGCATAATAATACTTTAAGTAGGCAAATATAAACATTTAATAATTAAAATCAAAGAGTATTTATATTAAAATTGATTACATGGCACTTCCAAAAAAGAGTAAACTAACGCTTGACACAAATCCACCGAAGGTCGGTACTGAATATCTCAAGTACGGCATTGATAGGATTGAACAGCTTATGCGTGATACTGATACCAAGACCAAGTATCTTCCAAGAACTATTTTACTTGAAGACCTTGACCAAGCACTTTTTGATTATGTGAATCGTGACGGTATGAAAGCTACTATCGATAATAAAATTGTGCCTACTTTCTATTTGGATAATGACCGTTGGGGTGAATTCAGTAAAACTTGGAAATTCGTGGATGACGATAAAAACGTACCAACCCCTTATATTACTGTAAGACGTATTGATAAACAAGCAGGTACGAGACTTGGAACTAAATATCGTGTACCACAACCACGTAAATTCAGATACTTAAACGTACCTATCTTGGATAATGGTGAAATCATCTATTTACAATTCAGAATGCCAGAACCGACCAATGTAGATTTAACCTATGAGGTTGCATTATTTACAAAATATAGGGTTGATGTTAATCAATACGATGAACAGGTTTTAAAGAATTTTGCAAGTCGTCAAGAATATCTGGCTATTAAAGGAAATCCACTCCCATTGCTTTTTGAAGGCTTTGCTGAAAGTAATCCAATCGAGAATATTGATGGCGACAGATTCTTTGTCAGTAAATACGCATTGAAAATTCTCGGCTTTATTCAAGACGAGAAGGAATTTGAAATCGTTAAAACCACAAGAAGACCAAAAATTGGTTATATTGTTAAATAATCGTTATCAACGTAATTATAAGTATTGCCGTCTGGATATTCCTGCTGAATCGTTTTGGTTTTAGGATATGTGTTATTCATCCTCTCGATATATGCGGTGCTACCCGCTAATTCACGTGCATATAATGTAGATAAATTGACTTCCAATACTTCCCATGTTTTGCGTATTAAATCCAATTCTACTTTAAAATGCATTTTTGCTGGGGATTTAAAGTCAATTGATGCTAAATTATTATAAAATAATGTGGTTTCCCCTAACAAGGCATTAATAAATGTGAATCTGATATAAGCAATGCATGTAGTTCCAGTTTGTTCATTTAGATAATATCTCGGTATGCTCCAATAAAATAGTTGGTCGGCTTTTGAATCTACCGTGTAGAGTGAAGATGGTGTTGTTCCTAATTTTGTTAAGTACGTACTAAAAATTTTTCTTTGTGTATATGGGTCATAACTATCATAGAAGTCCATTATATAAAAACTGTTCTGTTTAGCTTTTCCTGTTGGGTCAGTACTTGATGAAATACCAGCGTATGTGTAACTTGTTTTATATTGTGGTGAACTTATTGCCTGATAAAAACTAAAACTGAATTTAGTTGATATTACATTAGGTGTCATTGCAAATCTCATGACTTCTGCATCTATTGGTGGATTAATCAGTCTATTGGTTGTGAATTGTGTCAGGTTATCAATTTCCTGTTGATAACCAGTAAAACTATCATGTGAACCTAAACTAATCTTTAGATTCATATCAAGACCCGTATTTAATATTCTTTCTTTGATTATTGACATGGCTTTCCGATATTATTTAATTCACCTGTTGGTGTAGTATCGATTGTGTTTTGATATCTTGTAAACCAGACTTCAGCAAACGCATCACGTGTTGTAGTGTCATTTAAATCTGGAACGATATCGAGAACAATTGACGAAAACAAGTATCTTCGTTTATTCACAAATGGATAATCAACACCAAGACCTGTTATTGGGTCTATAAATCCTTGTGGTAGAATTTCTCTCCAAACAAAATTACCGTTGTTATCGACTTTAGTTGCATAGTACGGTATTGAGCTTACTTGGTCGTATAATGTTCCACCACTATTTGCTTTGTATAAGCTATTACTGAAATATCTTAGTCTTAATGGAATAAATGGGTTGTATTTCCATTGCAAATATTTTGTTGTTGAAGGCGGTATTTTATAATATGTTTTTATATAAAAGGTTTGTGGTGTGTATTGTTCTTGTAAGAATAATGATTTAGAATATTCGATAACATCTGCTGTTTTATAATTACTGTTTATCATCACATAATCTCCAATATTCAACGGAGTTGTATCAATAGATGTTTTTGTCATAGTTCCTGTTGTTGACCATCTTATTGCTTGAAGCGTTTCATTTTGATGATAGTCCAAATTTCCAGTATCTTTAATATATTCTGCATATATAAATAATTCGGTCAAAGGGAAACCAAAATTATCTTGGAGACTCGATACGTCTATATCAACATTGAAACTAAATGCATATTCTTGTTCACCATAAACATTATTTGAATAACCAACAGGATATAATTCGAATTGGTCTTGTGTTGCAATAACCTGAAAATATCTGAGCCATAATAGTGTACTACCACCACTGGTCATGTGGGTATATCCGCTTACAGCAGGTCTTACAAGATAAAAATTAAAAGAATTTAAAATATTTTTACTATCTCCAGAATATATTGGATTAAAAAAATGTGGGAAATATTCGTATTTGTTTCGTAAGCCATTTAGTAATGACATATATTCTATCTTACCATAGATACGATAAACAGGATTAGCCTTTCTCTCGGCATCAAAAACTTCAGTCGCACTAAGTACGTTTCTGATGTCATATTCTGTGATTTTATTGGCATTATTACTGAGTTCGACTTTCTCATATGTGTCCACATTAACCGAATCAACATTCTGGTAGCTGTTAAGTAATATTTCGACTTTTTTATCCATATACTATAAATACCTCGAAAATATTTTCTGCTTTTTGTAACATTTCATCCAGACTTTCCGTATAATGGTTATATGTTAAACTAAAAACTCAAAAAATGAAAAAAGTAGCTTATTTTTTAACACTAATTTTCGCTGTTGCTCTATTGAGTACCAGTTGTTGTAAAGACGACCCCATTCCTGACCCTGATGGAATCACTGTAAGTGATTTGGATGGTGTATGGACATTCCAATCACTGAACTTTGTGGATGTTCTTCACAATACCACTGTTGACGGTGAATATAATACCCCGACAGAACTTAGTGCTTTGAATAAATTTTATGATTTTGTTCAACTCAATTTTAATTTTACCAGCACAAGTGTCACGCTTTCCAGTACTTATTTAGATGAGTATGTTAATGGTACTGGCAATTGGTCGAATTCTTATCCATATGTATTGGATGGGACATTAATTAAAATTGATGGTAATTATTTGCAGTTTGAAATAATGAATGCCGATACATTTGATGGAAATCAGTTACTATTGAAATTAAATGTTGGTAATACTGACATGCCAATTGGTGGGATATACACCTTACAATAACAGTTTTAAAAACCCGCTTTATGCGGGTTTTTATTTATCCTGTAACTAATCCTAAATCATATAAAAATTCAATACAATCTGAGGTATCAAATCCTTTATAGAAATAATATCTTGGGTCTTTAGTGCCACTACCTGAATTACCGTTATCCCTACCCCCATTATATGGACATTCAGCACTCCAAGTCCCTTTCCAAGCAGTTGATGGTGGTATGTAATTACCATTACGATATGCCCCTTTTAACGTATATGTTCCTAATTGGTTATCCCTAAAACCTTTTGTGGTTGTAGTGGAGAACTTGATGATATCCTCAAGCGGTATTTCAATAATATCAGTCCAATGTAAATCAGAACGAGCATACCCTTTGGTATTTATTTGTCCTCCAGCGATTGGCATTGTATTATCGAATATAAAAAATGGATTAGCTGTTGTACCACCTTTCCATTGTGTATGTAAAAAATCGGCAACCCTAACATTGTTCACCTTACTTGAAGAATGTAACATATATCCTATTTGTGGAAAATAAACACTGAGATTTAACCAGTTTGAACCAAATCTTTGGTCACTACTCGTAATATTACAATTTGGAATCATTTGATACTGAGCGTTATCCCAATCGCCATTATCATTGGTTTGAATAACACCAATATTAAACTCAATATCACCCATTGTTTTATTTGTTCCATAGCTCAAATCAGG
>Ga0307375_10005436_pt1 | contig 11944 bp, 9 predicted proteins | sample TR1MG_FD_202531 | JGI IMG/M metagenome (GOLD analysis project Ga0307375, IMG submission 202531) | Soil microbial communities from Risofladan, Vaasa, Finland - TR-1 | ecosystem: Environmental > Terrestrial > Soil > Coastal area > Acid sulfate soil | place: Finland: Risofladan, Vaasa | collected... | reverse complement strand
CGCTGCCGCTCCCTTGCTTCGGCGCTGCCGGGTATTCAGGGCACGACGGTGATCGAGCTCGCGCCGTGCACGATCCCTTGAGGCGAGGCCGCACATGCGCGACGCCTAAGGCTCGATTCGATTGCCTTAAGAACAGGTTCCAAAACGAATGCATTTATCATTGTCATTCCGAGCGAAGCGAGGAATCTGCTGTTGAATCAAACCTCAAGCAGATTCCTCGGCCTGCGCCCCGGAGGAAGTCCCCTCGGGGGACGGCCTCGGAAAGACATGTCATTTTGAAACGGCTTCTAAGCGATCTGCTCTGATTGCGGATTTCCGGCTGCGTCGGGCAGCGCCGCGTCGAGCATATCGATAAAGGCGCGTGTCTTCGCCGGCATCAGCCGGCGCCCGGGGAATACCGCCCAGGCCGTGTGCGCAGGGAGACACCAGTCGGGCAGCACCCTGCGCAATGTCCCAGCGCGCACGCTGTTTGCTGCGAGGGAATCGGCTATGGCGGCAATGCCTGCCCCTGCAAGGGCGAACTTGAGCAGCAGCTCGGGGGAATTCGCCGTTGCGCGGCCTGGAGGTACGCCTTCCCAGCGCTGGCTACCGCTGATCAAGGTCCATGCGGACGACTCCCCGCTGCGCCCGAGCAGGCGCAAGGCGTCGTGCTGTCCCAGCTCATCCGGCGACTTCGGGTCGCCGCGCTCGGCCAGGTATCCCGGCGCAGCGTAAAGGCCGTTCGAGAACACGGCTATGCGACGCGCGGCGAGCAGCGCATCGTCGGGAAGTTCTCCCATGCGTATGGCAAGGTCGAAATTCTCCCCGAGCAGATCGACGCGCCGCGGCGACAGGTCGAGTTCCAAAGACACCGCCGGATGCAGGGCGACAAATGCGGCCAGCATGTCGAACAGATGCAGATTGGCAAAATCACTGGGCATCGACACCCGCAGCCGGCCGCTCGGCCGCGTCTGACGGTGTTCGGTCAGCGCCGCGACGGCATCGACTTCCTCCGCCACCCGGCGGGCGTGCTCGAGCAACTGTCCGCCGAACTCGGTGAGCGTGAGGCGACGCGTGGTGCGCAACATCAAGCGCTCGCCCAGCCGCTCTTCGAGCAGGGCGATGCGGCGCGATACCGAAGACTTGGGCAGGCCGATCCGTTCGGCCGCGCGGCTGAAGCTGCCCGCTTCGGCAACGCGCGCAAAGATCAGCAGGTCGTTCGGGTCAGATTGTCTCATTGGCAGGACAATGATATCCACATTAAGGGCTTCTGTGTTCGTTACGGCATCAATATACTCATCCTCACATCATCGATCACCTGAGGAGATCCACATGAACATACTGCAAATCAATGCCAGCGCCCGCCGCGAAGGCTCCAATTCGACCCGTATCGCGGATGCCATCACCGCCCGCCTGCGCTCTGCCCATCCCGAAGCCAGGCTCACGCTGCGCGACCTCGCCAGCGATCCGCATCCGGCTCTGGATGAAGCTGCGCTCGGCGCGCTGTTCACGCCGGCCGAGAAACGCACGCCCGCGCAGATCGCCCGGGTGGCGCTGGACGACGCGCTGATTGCCGAAGTCCAGGCGGCCGATGTGCTGGTCCTGGGCGTGCCGATGTACAACTTCGGCGTGCCGGCGCAGCTGAAGAACTGGATCGACGCCATCGCCCGCGCCGGGGTCACCTTCCGCTACACCGAGAAGGGCGCCGAGGGCCTGCTCAAGGGCAAGAAAATCTATGCGGCGCTGGCTCGCGGCGGCCGCTACCGCGGCACCGATGCCGATACCCAGGTTCCCTACCTGAAGATGGTGCTCGGTTTCCTCGGCATGAGCGACGTGCAGTTCATCTACGCCGAAGGTATGAACATGGGTCCGGAAGCGGTGAAGCAGGGATTTGCCGAAGCCGAAGCCGATCTTGCCGCGGTACTCGCCTGACGCATCGATGCGGTCAATTGCAACCAACCTGGGAGAAATGGAAATGAACAATTCTTACAAAGCATATGTTGCCGTCGTCGGGCGGATTCTGCTCGCCCTGATGTTCATCCTGTCGGGCTTCGGCAAGTTCACGAACATTCACGGCACGGCCGCTTACATGACCGGCCACGGCATCCCGGCGCCTACGCTGCTGGTGCTCGCGGTGGCGGCGCTCGAATTGTTTGGCGGGATCGCCCTGGTCGTCGGCTTCCGCGTGCGCGCGGTCGGACTCGCGCTGGCCTTGTTCACGCTCGCCGCGAGCGTGATCTTCCACGCCTTTTGGGCCGTGCCCGCAAGCCAGCAATTCGTCACGCAGCTGCTGTTCATGAAGAATCTGTCGGTAGCCGGCGGCATGCTGCTGATCTCCGCCCTGGGCGCCGGACCCCTGAGCCTGGATGCGCGCCGCGCCGAAAAATCGCCGGCGGCAGGCCGCTTCGGCCTGGACCCGCTGAAATCTGCCTGAGCCGATTGTAGGAGGGGCGCCCTCGCCCCGACTGCTGCTCGGATTTGCCACCGGTCGGGGCGAGGGCGCCCCTCCTACAAGATCGCTGCCCTCCCACCGGGTCGTAGGAGGCCCGCCCCCGGGCCGACAGGTGCGTTGCCTTGGCGCCTGTCGGGGCGAGGGCGCCCCTCCTACAAGATCGGAGCCCCCACCGGGTCGTAGGAGGCCCGCCCCCGGGCCGACAGGTGGCTTGCCTTGGCGCCTGTCGCGGCGAGGGCGCCGCTCGTACAAGATCGGAGCCCTCCTACAGCGCGCTCCCTCACCCCGCGACGCTGTTAGACTGCCGTATCCAGGGCGGCGCACCAGCCTGCGCCAAGTTGACGTTAACGTTAACGTCACCTAAACTGGGTTTTTCCGGAATTCCGGCAGCGGGGTTGCCATGACCGACCTATCCATCAGCACCAATCTCACCATCTACAAGCCCAAGCACAAGGTGCGCTTCGTCACCGCGGCGTCGCTGTTCGACGGCCACGACGCCTCGATCAACATCATGCGCCGCATCCTCATGGGCACCGGCTGCGAGGTGATCCACCTCGGCCACAACCGTTCGGTGGAGGACGTCGTGACCGCGGCGCTGCAGGAGGACGTGCAGGGCGTCGCCATCAGCTCCTACCAGGGCGGCCACCTCGAGTACTTCAAGTACATGCTCGACCTGCTGCGCGAGCGCGGCGGCGGCGAAATCAAGGTGTTCGGCGGCGGCGGCGGGGTGATCGTCCCCGAGGAGATCGCCGAGCTGCAGGCCTACGGCGTCGCGCGCATCTACTCGCCCGAGGACGGCCAGAGAATGGGCCTGCAGGGCATGATCAACGACATGGTCATGCGCTGCGATGTCGATATCTCCCATTTCGCCGCGCGCGAACTCGATGAGGTCAAGAAAGGCGACCGGCGCAAGCTGGCGCAACTGATCACCGCGCTCGAAAACACCCCGGGGGAAGGGAAGGGGTCCCCCGCTACAAAAGGCGCGGGGTCGGGCGCCGGCCACGAAGGGATCGCCAAGCTGCGCGAGACCGTGCTCAAGGAAGCCGAAGAACTCGACGTCCCGACGCTGGGCATCACCGGCACCGGCGGCTCGGGCAAGTCCTCGCTCACCGACGAGCTGATCCGGCGCTTTCGCCTGGACCAGGACGACAGCCTCGACATCGCCGTGATCGCGGTCGATCCCTCGCGGCGCAAATCGGGCGGCGCGCTGCTGGGCGACCGCATCCGCATGAACGCGATCAACGGCAGCCATATTTTCATGCGCTCGCTCGCCACCCGCGCCGCCGGCTCCGAGATCTCCGAAGCGCTGCCCGAGGCGATCGCCGCGTGCAAGCTCGCAGGGTTCGATCTGATCGTGGTCGAGACCTCCGGCATCGGCCAGGGCGATGCGGCGATCGTGCCGCTGGTCGACGTGTCGCTGTACGTGATGACGCCCGAGTTCGGCGCTGCGAGCCAGCTCGAGAAAATCGACATGCTCGATTTCGCCGACTTCGTCGCGATCAACAAATTCGACCGCAAGGGCGCCTCCGACGCGCTGCGCGACGTGCGCAAGCAGTACCAGCGCAACAGCGATGCGTTCAAGTTTCCGCCCGAGACCATGCCGGTGTTCGGCACCACCGCCTCGCGCTTCAACGACGACGGCGTCACCGCGCTGTACCAGCACATGCTGCCGCGCCTGGCCGAGCACGGCCTGAAGACCAAACTGGGCAAGCTGCCCAAGGTCGAGATGCGCGCCTCCACCGGCCAGGCGAGTGTCGTGCCGCCCGCGCGCAGCCGCTACCTCGCCGAGATCGCCGACAGCGTGCGCGCCTACCACAAGTTCGCCAGCGAGCAGGCGAAGATCGCGCGCGAGCGCCAGCAGCTCACCGCCACCAAGCTGATGCTGCTCGCGGACAAGTGCCCCGAGCCCGCGCCCGAGACGCTCGACCAACTGATCCACGCCCGCGAAACCAAACTCGACGCGCGCGCGAAAAAGCTGCTGGAAATGTGGCCGCAGATGCAGGCGGCCTATGCCGGCGACGAATACGTGGTCAAGATCCGCGGCAAGGAAATGCGCACCAAGCTCACCTCAAAGTCGCTCTCTGGCAGCACCATCCGCAAGGTGGCGCTGCCGCGCTTCGAGGACCACGGCGAGCTGCTGAAGTGGCTCCTGCTCGAGAACGTGCCCGGGTCCTTCCCCTACACCGCCGGCGTGTTCGCGTTCAAACGGGAAAACGAAGACCCGACGCGCATGTTCGCGGGCGAGGGCGACGCCTTCCGCACCAACAAGCGCTTCAAGCAAGTGTCGAAAGACATGCAGGCGAAGCGCCTCTCCACCGCGTTCGACAGCGTGACCCTCTACGGCTTCGAGCCGGACGAGCGCCCGGACATCTACGGCAAGGTCGGCAACTCGGGCGTATCGATCGCGACGCTGGACGACATGAAAGTGCTCTACGACGGCTTCGATCTGTGCAGCCCGAACACCTCGGTGTCGATGACCATCAACGGCCCGGCGCCGACCATGCTGGCGATGTTCCTCAACACCGCGATCGACCAGCAGGTGGAGAAGTTCCGCGCCGACAACAACCGCGAGCCGACCGAGGACGAGCGCGACAAGATCAAGGCCTGGACGCTCGCTACCGTGCGCGGCACGGTGCAGGCCGACATCCTCAAGGAAGACCAGGGGCAGAACACCTGCATTTTCTCGACCGAGTTTTCATTGAAAGTGATGGGCGACATCCAGGAATACTTCGTCCACCACAACGTGAAGAACTTCTACTCGGTGTCGATCTCGGGCTACCACATCGCCGAGGCCGGGGCGAACCCGATCAGCCAGCTCGCGTTCACGCTGTCGAACGGCTTCACCTTCGTGGAAGCCTATCTCGCGCGCGGCATGCACATCGACGACTTCGCCGGCAACCTGTCGTTCTTCTTCAGCTACGGCATGGACCCGGAATACACCGTGATCGGCCGCGTCGCGCGGCGCATCTGGGCGGTGGCGATGAAAAACCGCTACGGCGCGAACGAGCGCAGCCAGAAACTCAAGTACCACTCGCAGACCAGCGGGCGGTCGTTGCACGCGCAGGAGATTTCCTTCAACGACATCCGCACCACGCTGCAGGCGCTGATCTCGACCTACGACAACACCAACAGCCTGCACACCAACGCCTACGACGAGGCCATCACCACGCCCACCGAGGAATCGGTGCGCCGCGCGATGGCGATCCAGCTCATCATCAACCGCGAGTGGGGCCTGGCGAAGAACGAGAACCCGAACCAGGGCGCGTTCATCATCGACGAGCTCACCGACCTGGTGGAGGAGGCGGTGCTGAAGGAGTTCGAGGCGATCTCCGAGCGCGGCGGCGTGCTCGGCGCGATGGAGACCGGCTACCAGCGCGGCAAGATCCAGGAAGAGTCGATGTACTACGAGCACAAGAAGCACGACGGCTCCTACCCGATCGTCGGCGTGAACACGTTCCGCGACCCGCACGCGGGCGAAGTGCCGCAGCGCATCGAGCTGATCCGCTCGACCGAAGAGGAAAAGCAGAGCCAGCTGAAGCGCCTGCGCGACTTCAAGGCGCGGCACCAGGACGAGTCCGGCCCCATGCTCCTGCGCCTGCAGCAGGCGGTGATCGACAATCAGAACGTGTTCGAAGTGCTGGTGGACGCGGTGCGCTGCTGCTCGCTCGGGCAGATCACCAACGCGCTGTTTGAGGTGGGGGGGCAGTATCGGAGGAGTATGTAGTCTTGCCGTTTTGCATCTAGCCACTTGGGCAGTTTGCCGCGAGCAGAGGACCCGGGAGCTTCTCCTTAGGGGCCCCCCTGAGCAGCCACTTCAACGCCTCGTCCGACCTGTCTATGCCCGGCGGTCTTCCTATTAGTCGACGGATATGCTCTTCTATTAGGATTCCGTGATTCTCTTTTTTCAATTTCGAAATGTCATTGAATTTCGATTGAATCACGGTGGTCGCCATCAAAATGCCATAATATCGTCCAAGTGGACGCCTATTTCCCAATGATGAGCCTTCGCAAGCGAGCCGATGCCAGCTATTCCACTATTTGACCACGAAGCGCTAATAGATCGACTGACTGCTGGCGCCGCTGCCAACAAGCGGGAGGTTGTATTTCTAGTTGGAGCACCTGCATCTGCGCCGGCTACACCCAGCGACCCAGGGGTATTGGACGTCGAAGGCATCATCAACCTTATTCGCAGCCTGTTCGCAACGAATTTGTCCGCTCTAGCGGAACTTAACAAAGAGATAGCTAAGACGCCGCAGTACAGATATCAGGCGGCGTTCAATTTTGTCCTTGCCCGACGCGGGCAAGACTCTGCAAACGAAATAATAAGAAAGGCCGTCTTAGGAGCGCATAGGCGCAACAAAGAGCTGTTACCCGGTCTCAAAGATATGGTTGACACGGACTTCAGAAATCTGGAAAACCAAGTCACGGACTGGTGCATCCCCTCGAATCTTCTTGCCTTGGGAAATATCGCAGCAAAATTTCCTACACCCTTCGGACGTCGAATACTTACATCGAATTTCGATCCACTTATCGAATTGGCGCTCAACTCCGTTGGTGCAAGTCAATATCGTACGGTATTAGCGCGCGATGGCAGCATAAATATTACTGAGTCTTCCGGATGCCACGTGATCCATCTCCACGGATACTGGTACGGCGCCGACACTTTGCATACACCTCGCCAACTGCGTCAACCGCGACCTCAACTTCGTGCATCCTTAAGTAAGCTCTTGAGTAACTCAACTGTCGTTACCTTGGCGTATGGCGGCTGGGACGATATATTCACCGACGCTCTTGTAAGTGTCCTCGGTGATGATACGACCTCTCCAGATGTAATCTGGACATTTTTCGAACCCTCCGCAGAGAAAATTCGAACGCGACAAAAGCGCCTCCTGCAAAAACTAACCAATGGAATAGATCGCGGAAGGGTCAATCCTTACAAAGGAATCGACTGCCATTCCTTTTTGCCGCTCTTGCTCGAATCCCTAGAAAAGCACAAGGAACAAGCTAAAGTCAATGACGCGCCTGCCGCGCCGGTGTCCTCAGTCGTCGTCCTGAACTCCGCGGGCGCAGTTCCCTCCAAGTCTTCCGCGCCGGCTAGGTCCTCCTACGCCATGTCCGATAGTCCTCCGCGTGTCGATGTATGGGTAGGGCGCGATTCGGAATTCAACGCAATTACTCGATCTAGCTCCCCTATAGCGGTAGTTACGGGAATTGGCGGGCAGGGAAAATCAGCGCTCGTCTCCGTCTGCTTTGAGAAATTGGTCGGACTAGCGCAATTGGATTTCTGGGATTGGCGTGACTGCCGCGAAGAAGGCGATAGATTTAACACGCAAATCTCATTAATTATCGAAAGACTTACCGACGGCCAAACTAGTGCTGGCGACCTTGACGGACTAGATACAGATGCGTTGGTTGAGACATTTATGCGAGAAGCCGCGACCAAGGCATGTTTGTTTGTATTTGATAACGTCGACCACTATATTGACCTCGAAACTTTGCGCCCGACATCGGGACTAGAGGTCCTATTTCGGAAGGCGCTTACTCGAAACCACAAATGCCGGTTCATTTTCACTTGCCGTCCCAATATCAAAGCCGACGATCCCGGAATATTACCAATAGCTCTTTCCGATGGTCTTTCGGAAGATGAGACTTTTCTTTTGTTTGAAAGACGAGGGGTAGATGCTAAAAGCGAAAGGGCGCTTATCTCTGATGCGCGGTCATTAACGTCGGGACATCCGCTTTGGCTGAACCTGATTGCCGTACAGGTTGCTAACGATCGTATATCGCTTCCGAAGATTCTGGCGGCGATTAGACGGGGTCAAGGCGCTCTTCCTGAGAACACCCTCGACGAAATATGGAAGACGCTTAAAGATAAGCAGATAACCATTTTGCGAACTATGGCCGAAATGGTTCGTCCTGAAACAGAAGAGAGAATTGCTGAGTTTGTGAGAGGGCGAAACATCCACTATGCACAATACTTTCGCCACAAGGGAATATTAATTGCGCTAAATTTGATTGTCGTAAAACCCCGCCAGACCGAACCGGATCGGTTTGATCTTCATCCTATTATCAGGGAGTACATCAAGGCGAAATTTCCGAAGTCCGAACAAGAAAAATACATTACAACAATCATTGTTGTCCTCGATCGGTTTATCGGCCAATTTAAGTCTGCGCTAGACACGCTAACTGGCTCCACTACCCTCGAGATTATGGAAAATTGGACGCAAAAGGTTGAGTTAAGCATTAATAAACGGGACTTTAAGGCCGCCGCCGAAACGTTGGGTGATATTGGAGGTCATCTGCTCAGCCGTGGCTATCCTGAGGTCTTGATTCGTGTCTCTAGACGGCTTTTCGACGCAATCGACTGGAGCAAGGAGTTTCAAGGAACAGGTCCATTCGATTCGGTGCTCGGGCAATTCGTCAGATGTCTAATTCAGTTTGGAGAGTCTGACGAATCTGAACGATTGCTCAAAAGATACCAAGAGGTAATACCCGGAAAGACCTCCCAATTCATCAACCTTTGTGATTTGCGTTGCTATTTCCATTGGTACTCTAAGGTCTTTGTCAAAGCTATCGATTGGGGTGAAGAAGGCGTAGCACTCAAGGAAACGACCAAAGCTGACGTCGTATTCAGTTCGGCCCACAATCTTGCGTTGGCGCGCCGAGATTACGGGCTCGTTGATGAGGCCCTGAAGTTCTTCCTTGGTACGACGCAGCTGGAACTGATTACTAAGCCGGGAGTTATTGACCAAAAAAGAGACCCTTCCTTCTACGGCAATATTGGGAGATGCCTGCACTTATTGAAGAACGTAGCCGACGCTCTGACCTGCTATCAAAAGTCCGCACAATTACTAGAGAACAGGGGGCATGCGCCGCTTCAGAAACTGAACCAAGGCTACGCAAGAGCATGGATTGCGGAGGCGCTCGAGGAGCAAGGTTTGTCGAAAGAAGCATATTTCTTCTGGCGTGCTGCGATTAGGAAATGGGAAAAGATTAGTCCTCCAAGAGCGGCTGAGTCGAAAAGCAAACTAATCGTACTTGAATCGAAGTTGGGCGCCGAACTCCCTACTCTTGCCGGCATTTCAGAGGAGGGCATCGAGACCGAATGCACGCGCTGGATATTTGACAAGCCGATGCGAATATAGAGTCAGCGGGTAGTGATAAAAGGGGTCCGAGACGAATTCCCTTTTGACATTCACGCCGCGTCGGTTCGAGAAATCCCGTTTGATTCGGTACCGTGCAGGTGCACCTAGCCATCGAGCATCAGCGCGCGCATGGCCGTTTTGATTTCTTCGCTCAGCGGCACCGGGCGGCGCGTCTGCGGATCGACGAACACGTGCGCGAAGAACGCGACCGCCGCGTGGTTCGCCTCGCCCTCCTTGAACAGGCCGACTTCGTAGCGCAGGCACGAGTTGCCGACGCGGCCCAGGCGTACGCCTGCGTCGATGGCTTCGGGAAAGGTCACCGGCGCAAGAAAGCGGCAGCCGCTTTCCACGCACAGGCCGATGGACTTGGATTCGCGACAAAATGGCTCAGCTCACTCTGACCCCTTGCGCTCCGGTTTCTGTCCCAGGGCGACCGACGCCGTGCGGGCGTGTCTAGGGCGCCAGGCGCCTGCGGGAGGCGCGGCCGCGAGCGCCTACTTGCCCTTATTCGGATTGATCAGGTACTTCGCCCCCGTCGCGCGCTTGCCGTACACGGCGATCTCTTTGAGGTCGAGCGCCTCGGCGAGCGAAATCTCCTTGGTGTAGTGGCTGGCAAAAGTCGTCTTGAGTTCGGCGACCACGCGCTCCCTGAGCTTTTGCGCGCCGGCAGGGCCGATCCTTTGCATGAACGGCCACAGCAGCCAGCCGCCCACCGGGCCACGCCCCAGGCCATGCCGAAGCCGCGCTCGATGATGGTCGGGTCGGTGTCCAGGCCGCCGTAGATGTAGACCTGCTTATGCGTGGCAGAGCCGTAGCGGCTGTACTCCTTGGCCGTTCTGTTGATCGCGGCTTCCATGCAGGCGAGGATCTGCCCGGCCAGCTTGCCGCCGCCGATGGCATCGAAGGCCAGGGTCGCTCCGGTGGCGGCGATCGCCTCGGTGAGGTCTTGCATGAAGGTCGGGGCGCTGGAGTCGCAGACATAGCGCGCGCCCAGCGACTTGAGCAGATCGGCCTGCTGCTGCGAGCGCACGATGTTCACCAGGCCGACGCCGTCGGCGATGCACAGCTTGTTGAGCATCTGGCCCAGGTTGGACGCCGCCGCAGTGTGCACCAAAGCCTTGTGGTCTTCGAGCCGCATGGTTTCGACCACGCCCTGTGAAGTGAGCGGGTTGACGAAGCAGGCGTCGAAGCTTGCCAATTTCCACACCAATACACTTAGTGATATACTTCGGCGATGAAGAGAGTCTTCATGACGCGTCACTTCAGCCGCTGGATGCGCAAAACCGCGTTGACCGAAACGGCTCTGTGCAAGGCCGTAGCGGAGATGGAGCAGGGATTGATCGACGCCGACCTCGGCGGCGGAGTGGTGAAGAAGCGGGTGCCGCTTCCCGGACGCGGCAAGAGCGGCGGGGCCCGCACTTTGGTGGCGACGAACCGGGGCGACCGTTGGTTTTTTGTGTTCGGCTTCGAGAAGAACGAGCGCGCCAACATTGCGGCCGGCGAACTGGAAGCGTTGCAGGCCATCGCGGCCGACTTGTTGAAATTGGCCGCGAAGGAACTGGACGCGCAGCTTGAGACGGGCGCATTACAGGAGATATGCAATGACAGCTAAGACCGTGGCGAAGAGCCGCATTCTGCAGGCGGTGCATGAAACCGCACGCGATCTGAACGCGGCCGGTTTCATCGACATGCGCCGGATGCGCGAGTACGACGCCCTGTGCCTGGCGCCGATTCCCGCGTATTCGAGGCAGAAAATTCGCGCCTTGCGCCAGCGCCACAAGCTGAGCCAGGCGGTGCTGGCAGCGGTGCTCAACACCAGCTTGTCGACCGTGCGCCAATGGGAGATTGGCGACAAACACCCTAGCGGTGCGTCGCTCAAGCTGCTCGACCTGCTCGATCGTAAAGGGCTGGAATCCCTGATTTGACCGGTGCGGAATCAAGCATATGCGGCGCCCATCCGCATTTCGGCAAGAACGTGCTGACGGTCTGACCACGAGCGCGCTGCGTGGCTCTCAGGCGGGCGCGGGCTGGCCGCCTTCGGAGCCCGCAGGCGGCATCGCGCTGGCGTAGGCAGGGCGCGAAGTCATGCGCGCATACCAGTCGTTCACCCGGGTGCGCGCCGTGGTCGCCATTGAACGACAGGAAGACGGCGAACTCGCCGTGGTTGTAACGGTCATGAATTGACCGGGAGAGACGGATGAAGAAAGGATACCGCTACACCGAAAGCGGCCTGACGAATGTCTGGCTGGCGAACGGCTACACCATCAGGAAAACCAAGTACGGCGAAGGCGTGTCCGTTCAGGACGTGGACGGCCTGCATCGCGCTTTGGCGCGGGCTTTGTCGAACAAGCCGCGGCTCACTGGAACG
>Ga0307375_10005435_pt1 | contig 11948 bp, 5 predicted proteins | sample TR1MG_FD_202531 | JGI IMG/M metagenome (GOLD analysis project Ga0307375, IMG submission 202531) | Soil microbial communities from Risofladan, Vaasa, Finland - TR-1 | ecosystem: Environmental > Terrestrial > Soil > Coastal area > Acid sulfate soil | place: Finland: Risofladan, Vaasa | collected... | reverse complement strand
CTCAAGAATGTCTTCTAATGTGGCGTCCTTCCGGGGTCAATTGAGTCCGCCTCGGGATGGGTCCCGCTCTTGGAAGCCTGTGGAGGTTCAGTCGTTCTTGGACTCCTCGCCACAACACTTTCCTGGTTTGTTGTAGCAACTGTTTAAGAATGTTGGCAAGATCGGCAGGAAAACTTAGGTCGGCGATGCCTACACGCGTCGGATCTCGTTATGCACATACGAAGGTCCCCAGAAGGCCCGATATGGCGGCTTTGAAGGAGAAATATGGCGACAAAGCACACCTGTTTAACAAGGATCTTCACCCACAGATCAAATACTTCGATGCCTGTACGTTGGAAGACGGAATCTCGTTGACAAGCTTCGAAACTGTTCCCATCCTGTTTCTGCTCATGCACGAGAAGTGATCGCCGACTTTTGCCGAGTTTTGTGTATGTGTCTTGTGTTGCTGTATGAATATCGACCTAACATCGTGTCTTCTGTCATCCTTCTTCTGAAAACAGACGACAAGCACAAGCAAGTTATCGAGTTCAGTTATATCGACGACTTCCAACCCAAGATCGACCGCGAGTCCTTTGTTGCTCCTAACGCCACCGTGGCCGGTAATGTTGAGGTGCGTCTTTGAGTTGGAATGTGTTTGGAACACTGAGTAGGTGTGGTTTGTGTGTACATGTTGTGGATCCTCCTCTGGCCTATGCCTTCCACTTTGGGTTGTCAATTCAGTGGGCTTTTGATAGTGTCTGGTCTTGTTGATATTGTTACTGACTCTTTGTGCTGTTTTGATGAGTAGCTGTGGCCCAAGTCTTCGATTTGGTATGGCGTGACAATTCGTGCGGATACGAAGCTGATCCGTATCGGTGATTCAACAAACATTCAGGATAACACGACTATTACAGAGGCTCTGGGTCCCTTGCATTCGGATCACGATGGATCGACGATTGTGGGCCACAATGTGACGGTGGGTCACGATTGCCATTTGAGCGCTTGCACGATCGAGGACAACTGTTACATTGGCATGGGTTCTGTGTTGGCCCCTGATTCGTATATGGAGGAGGGAAGTATGTTGGGCGCGAACAGTGTGTTGCCCTCTGGCGCGAGAGTGCCCTCGGGAGAGCTCTGGGCTGGAAACCCGGCGCGCAAGATCCGCCACCTGACCGGAGAGGAGCAAACCGCCATCCTCGACGGCGCTGCACGCTACTGGAAGATTGCCAACGAGCACATCGACGAATTCTACCTGCCCATCGGCACCAACTACATCGAGGCGGAGAAGATCGACCCTGACATTGGATACCGCGTGTGGGAAGACGCCTTCTCCTCCAAACTGTAAAACCACATTCAAATGAATACCCTCAAGACAGACATGCTGTTTTGTGTATCCAAGCACATAACGGTGCCATTCCATGGGGGCCTCACTCTCCTTCCACTCTCTGTTCCCTATCCTCTGATGTGCGGGCTCAAATTGCCCAATATCTCAACGTGTGTTCCATTATGTGACTGCGCAACTCGGGCTGGGTGAGTCTCAGTCAGTGTACAGGGATCGAGTCGTCTACAGACGCCGACGTCGCGCCCTGCCAGGCAGGACCCTCTTCAGTGCTCCCAACACGTCATCGCCCTCCTATTCCCCTCTGAGGCCCCAATCCCTCCGCTCACCCCTCCTCTCCCTAACTCATTCTCTCATTGGTCTCCACAGTGGACTCGCGGCCCCTTTGTCGCGTAGCAATGCCCACTGACGTTGCATAGATCGAAGTTAGGTACCGTTTGGATTCTTCTAGCTGCTTCCCGCGACATTCGACACATTCCACGCGCACACATCCCTACTTCCACTTCAAATACATCAGTGCATCCACAAAGCTCAAGAATTGCGAGTCCAAAGCTGACACATGAGAGATAATCGAGAAGGAAGCATGGCAAGACCAGCCAACAAGTCACTCATCCCGTACGTTCTACTTTGACGTTTCTGAGACGTTTCTTGCACTTCAAACGTTACCTAAGGATGATTCTAACTGCATTTATACTTCATTTCTAGGATTCTACTCCTTGTGCTGCTCTGTTCTGGCTTCTTTCATGGAGCTCGTTCTCAAGTCTCTTTCGGGACACAGATGTCTCAAAGTGAGGAGGATCACCTCAAAGAACACGGTATCGTTATCGTTGAACATCCCGACGAAGAAATCACTGGAAAAGGTCGCACGTGGAATGGTGCACAGGCCAAGTACGTTTCGCTCACTCAAATTCCCCTCTTTCTGCCTAGTTTCTCCCGTTTCTCTTGCTAACATTTGGTATCGTTTGTTCATCCTTGTAGTGGCAATCTAGAAAACATCATAGTAGGGACAATGGATGGCAATATGGTCTGTTTAGAGGCGCTCACTGGTCGCGTCATTTGGAGTGTCTCTACTGGTTCTACTTTGCTTCGATCAAGCATTGTCCAACTGATTCCCTCTCTCAATGGTAATCTCTATCTCTATCACAAAGGCAGTCTCGAAAAGCATCCTATGACGGTCTACGAGATCGTTTCGAAATCTCCCTTCTCTATGAACGATGATCTGCTTTACATTGGTTCAAAAGAGACGCAAATCTACTCCATCGATCTTGAGACAGGTAATCTCCTCAAATGCAGTGCCTCTGAGGGCAATCCGTGTGGCGAGATGAAGGGCGATGGCCGAATGTTGGTGATGCGCTCCGACTATCTCGTCAAGGCTGTTGATCGTTGGAGTGGCGAAATGAAGTGGAATGTGACTCTTGGAGAGTATTCTACGACCTCTTCCGTTGGAATGTTTGTGAAGGATTCGCATTCACAACAGCATCAACATGGCCTTGGCCGTGACGCCTCCAATGACGATTTTGGATCCTCTCCCTATGGCGAACAACATCAAAATTCAAAGAGCATGCACTTTACCCCGACGCATGGACTGCTGAGTGCAATGGATGGCAACCTTAGGCTCATCGAATTTGCGACCTCCAAAACCGTCTGGACCGTCACCCTCCCCTCTCCCGCTGTGCACATGCAAAACAACATCCACTCCTCTCTCCGTCCAGATTTCGTGATCGCCGACCTCAAGTTCGTACCGCAACTGCTGCTGCACTTGGATTCGACGCAACTCAGAGAGGGCGAGACTCGTGTGTTTGTTGGAGAACATCAGGGCAACCTCATCGCCATAGAGCAACTGGCTCAATACAATCATTACGATTCCGGCACGAGAGAGGGAAGCACACCGCAACTGGACTCGCAAAGTGCCTCCATTTTCTCCTTCCCGAGCTCTCCAGAAACGACGCCTGTGGGACTTCCATCCAATCCTTCTCCTTCTTCTTCCTCTCCATCTGCAGAATCTTCTTCTTCTTCTTCTTCTCAAGTAGTATCAGTCAACCCAACCACCACCACCACCACTGCCACTAACACAATGACGCACGGCCTTCCGCTTTACGTACCCAAACGTCTGTGTTCAGGCCCGCACGATACCAGTTTGGATTGCCTCTTGGGTATTCACTACATTCAAACCGACCCCTGTTGCGTTGGAGACAATTGTATGTGCGACGCAACGTTGAGATTGCCCGACAAGCCGACACCTCGACTTCCGGACGCACCACGTCCGTCCCAGAACTTGAGCAAGATTCATCCTACTTTCGATTGGGATAGTGGTGATTACGATGGCATTCTTCGTGCCATCATCCTGTTCGATTGGTACCGTCAGCAATTGCGTACTTGGCCTGTGTGGATCCAGTTGATCGCTCCCACGCTCATCCTCCTCCTGGCGTACTACTTGCTCTACCGTGGTGGACGTACAAAGACTTCCTCAACCTATTCGCTCTCTTCTTCATCATCATCACCATCTTCTTCTTCTTCGGTAATGACTTCAGTTTCTGGTTCTACAGTAGTGGATGGCAAATCGAATGGAGAAGGATTTGGATGGACAGGAACATCAACTTCAGTGCCCTCCTCCTCCTCTCCTTCCTCTCAAGAGGCAGGCGTGGTTCGCGTTGGCAAGCTGGAAGTGTACACGACCAAAGTGCTGGGCCACGGCAGTTCTGGAACGATCGTGTTTGAGGGATCCATGTCAGGACGCAGAGTGGCCGTGAAGAGGATGCTCAAGACCTTCTTCTCCATCGCCGAGAAAGAGACTCACGTGCTCACTCAAACCGACGAGCACCCAAACGTCATTCGCTACTACACCACGGAAGAAGACGCTGACTTCATCTATTTGGCGCTATCGTTTGCTGAGCGATCATTGGCGAACTTCATCGAAGACGATTCGCGTTTCCAGGCACTGACGGACGCCAACAAACGACACATATTGCACCAACTCGCGCATGGAATGAAGCATCTCCACGACATCAACATCGTGCATAGAGACATCAAGCCGCAAAACGTCCTCATCACGGGCAATGGCATGGTCAAGATCAGCGACATGGGACTCGCAAAGAAGCTCGATTCCGATACCCTCTCGCTCTCTACGGCTGCGCATGGCACCATTGGTTGGCAAGCTCCTGAATTAGTCATTGCACGAGTCAGTTCTAGCAACGAGGACTCCTCCTCTCGGTATTCTGGTAAGTCTTCTTCTTCGGCATCCGAATCTTCATCATCATCATCATCAACAACGCCAACGTCTTCTGGAGCAGTCGTGAGAGGAGATGATGTTGTTGATTTGAAAGGTAGCGAGAATGTCGGTATTACTACCGTGAAGCGTGTGAAGGTGTCGAAGCGTGTGGACATCTTCAGTCTTGGCTGTCTCTTCTACTATGTGTTGACTCGGAGGCATCCGTTTGGTGATCGCTTGATGCGCGAATCTAACATTGTGAGCAATCAGAGCGATGTGAGTGGCGTTTCTGCGGAGGCAGCAGACTTGATCAAGAAGATGACGAGCAGAGAAGCGCGGACTCGTCCGACCGCCTCCCAAGTGCTCGAACATCCTTACTTCTGGGACGCCAATAAGCGCCTTCGCTTCCTAAAGGACTCTTCTGACTTCTTCGAATTCGAAAAGCCGAACTCAGAGACCGTGCTGCGCTTCGAATACGCAGCGGAACACTCGGCGGTCATTCCGGGCATGAATTGGGTCTCTCAACTGCCTGAAGAACTCCTTCAAGACCTCAACAAGTTCAGAAAGTACAATGGAGCCAAGCTACGTGACCTACTCAGAGTCATTAGAAATAAGGCACATCACTACCGAGACTTGCCACCGGAGACGCAACAGACGTTCGGACCGCTCCCCGAAGGATTCCTCGACTACTTCTGCCTACATCGCTTCCCAGACCTCCTCTCCTTCACTTGGAACTACGCAAGGACGAGATATGCGCACGACAAGGTGTTCAGCGAGTACTTCCCACACGGACCGGGGTATATTGACGAGGAGGAACTCGTCGTCCCACTTCTCCTACCAACAACAGCTTCAAGCACCACTTCGATGACTATTACTCCTCCTGCTACTATTACTACCGCTGCTACTGTTCACACCGCCACTACTACTACTTCTACTGCCACCACGTCCGCCGCCTCTGGACCGCTCTCACCACAAGTGAACTCACACCATCGCACCCAATCCCAACACCAACACAGCAATCGCCCTTCATCAACGCCAAGCACACCTTCTGAGGCTCACCATCAAGCTTCCTCCTCATCCTCTCCTTCATCTTCTCCCGCTCGAGTCAACTCGGGCACTAAGCCCAACCACAGCTCTTATGCCTGGAGCAGACCCAGTGCTCAAGTCGGTAGTAGTGGCGTCGGCGGTGGAGGAGGCGCAGGAGGTTCAGGACGAGGGAATGCAAATACATCAACCAACTGGAGATCGAAGAACAACCCGCGCTGAGAAGTCTGTCTCCAGCCCAACCTCGCCTCATGAGCATTTGTCCACTTGTTACAAACCCATGTCATATATTGAACCCTGTCTAAAGATTACCACTCGATTGCAGTCCATTTCGGATCGAGGAATCAACACATCAGCAAGGGGCATACACTTCTCTCGGGGGCATCGATCACGAATCACATTGGTCTGGCTGAGGCGACATTCCCACTCCTCTGAGCCGCAATAGCACTTCAATTCGTGAGAATGTAATTCGCTATCTTCAATTTGTACAGTAGACTTGCGGTGCTGGAGGAGGAGGATGAAGAAGAAGACGCAGAGTCCTCACTGCGCAGCGGCGAAGGACGAGTTGGGATTCTGCTAGAAATGAGGCTTGGAGATGAGAAGGAGGAAGAATACACGTGTCTGAGTGTGTTAGGAGATGAATCTGGCAGGTTTGGTCGCGTGGCAGGTGACGACGCCCGTGGAGGCATGTCCGGCGAAGAGGCATCCAAAGTCGTCCGATACACACAAAGCTGTCACAGGTGCTTGTTGAGTACGCTCCAGTGTTCTAATTGGCGATAGATCGAAGGCAGACCAGAATTTGATGTCTCCGTTGGTATGACCGGTGATGATGATGTTTCTGACGAGTCCAGGCTTCTCGTGTGTAATGGCAAGTGCGCCAATCTTGTCCGAACAGCTTCGTGATGCGATTCTTTCGCCATTGACGCTGCATAGAACGATGCTTGAGGTTCCCTTGACGAGGTGGTCTTCGATGACGATAATTTCGGAAGTGTACATCATGACCTCTATGTGAGTGATGGTGACTGGATGATTGGCCGATTGGCTGGGCAACAATGTGCGGACGAATTTGAGGCGATTGGAGTCCCATACGATGACACTGCCGTCCTTGGCACCGGAGACGATGATGCTCTGAGCAGAACTGGCTTTGATGCACGTCACGTCGACAGAATGGCCAGAGAGCACTGCGCTGGACGTATATTCTGGACTCGAGGAGGAGGAGGAGGAGGAATTGGAGGACGACGAGGAGGAAGTGGAAGCGGACGAGGCAGAAGAGGACAAGCTGGGCGAGGAAATGGCGGGCGAAGTGCTGACTCCTCCTCCTCCTGCTGCTGCTGCGGTGGCGGTGGTGGATGAGAAAGAGGAACCCGTAGATGATGTGCCAGCATACGATGCATCGAACGGCGAAGAGCCCGGGCCACCAGAGGAGTGAGGAGAGGAGGGGGAGAGGGAGGAAGGGGTGACCAAACCGATTCCAGGCTGCACGGAGACGGCGGTTGGGGCTGCAATGCCGCAGCTAAGTAGACTCTTCTTTGCCAAGATCGCGGGACTGAGCGTAGTCGCATCTGAGCCAGAAGAAGATGCAGAGGCCGCCTGAACGAAAGTTGACCCGGATGAGCTCGAGCGTAGCGATGTTGATCCAGGAGGGTGTCCCACCAATGGTGCAGGAGGAGGCAAAGATTTGAGTTTCGAAGCGATGGAGGAGGAGGTGTTGCTTGCCTGCTTCTTGTTGTTGATGTGAGTTTGCGTGGTCTTTTGCCAGATCCTGATGAGTCCCGATTCCGAGCCTGCTACGATGACTCTGCCATCCTTGGACACATCTACGCAGGTGAGGCGATCTCGGAATGAGGTGAAGAGCAGGGCCTCGAAGTCGACTTGCTTGGTCTTGAGGTTGATGGCGCGAAGTGAACCGTCCCAGTTGCCCCACTGCAGGTATTGCGTTCCAGCAGGCCAGAGAAGCTCTTGACGCGGCCCTAGCGCTACTGGGGTGCCATTGTGGAAGTGGAGCTTGCGAACGCCGACCCACGGGAGCGCGGGGAAGACTTGTAAGCGGTGCGGCGCGACGTGGATGCCATCCGGGTTTGACGCTCTCATGTAGCTCTCGGATCGCTTCGGGTGCGGCACTTTGAACAATTGCGTCGGTGTTTGTCCGTAGCTGTTGATTTGAGTGATGGTAGCGTCCCTTTCGATTGGATCCACGATCTTGGAGATGTCGACGAAGCCTTCGTATGTGTATGGGTGGAACTGATTCCTGGCGATGATGGCTTCATCTCCTAATTGACGATATCCAAAGATGAGATCGATCCATTGGTGCAAGTGGAAGGAGACGTAATCGCTCTCCAGCGCTTCCATGTGCTTCACAATGAAGGCTCGCGCTGAGTTATGTGCCCACGTCGGCAACACCACGTCATCGACCTTGGTGCCGTCTTGCTTCGTGCCAAACTTGAACTTGTTCATGTTGCGCAGGAACTCGGGAAGGTAGAAGAACTCGGGGATCAATTCCTTCACGTCGCTTTGACTCTGAGACGAGGAGAGCTCCCAACTCTGCCCAACACTGTGGAAGACACGATCCGGGACATCGAAACGACCGGATTGGAACTCGATGAAGTACTGAGAATAGGGCTCCAAACGGATGAGGAAGTGCAACACGGTGCCAACGTTCGAGTAGTGCGAGCCGTAGAAGTAGGGCTTCTCCTCCTTGAGATCCAAGAGCGCTTCGTACTTCTCGATGAACTTGAGAAGGCGTTGGGGGTCTTGCGCGCCCATGGGAAGATCGAACTCGCGGAAGGTGGATTCCTGATCGAGAAGCAGAATGTAACTCGTGTAGTCCTTCAAGATGTATGGGAAGACCGGATATTGCGTGAGATCGTTGTAGGTGCGTCCAGCGAGCGTATTCAGATGCATGAGGTACTCAAAGTTGGTAATAAGGCCCTTGCGCCACTTGTCGGTGATACTCATCTTCGTCAACTTTCCACTGATGAACACCTCGCTTTCGTAGTTCACAAAGTTGGGCAACTTTCGATCCATGATGAGCATATCGTAGACTTGATCGCGATCCTTCTGAGAGCGGAAGCTGAGCAGATACGTCCTTCCATTGATGAGGAAGATCTCCAGCGCGTTGTTGATCAGCAGATGGCGTCGCTTGTGTATCTCCTTGATTTCATCATACGGCCACGTGGAATGCTTTTTCACACTAGTATACTTGCGTTGAGCCTCCTCTTCGTCCTTGAACTGATGCGAGTCGATGAAGTACGCGTTCATCATTCCAATGACCAACTCTCCGTCTCTCTTGTGGAAGGGCGTGATTCGAGAACACGCAAAGTACTTGAGCACTTGCTCGCGTTGCGGCACCGGCATCTCGTCCTGCAGGGAGGAAGCAGAACCGCCAAAACCCTCCTGCTCGTTCAGTTGATTCTCCAGCGTCTTCAACAACTCCACCTTCTTGGCGTCCAAATCGGTCGTCAGGTACACATCTTTCGGATCATGAGAGTACTTTTCGCGCGCGTAACCTTCGCCACCAATAATCGGGTGATGGTGCGCATAGACGGGCATCAGACGAAGACGAGTGCGAAGCGGACCCTCCGTAGGATCCAACTCCCACCTCAACAGCGACCTCTGAATTGGCCACGCCGCTCTCTCGTGAGTCACCGAACTCAATATCTCCTTCCACGTCTGTCGAATGTGCTTCTCGTCTTGCATCGCGGAAGCGGCCAACTTCAAGGACGGTTTCAACAATCCCTCCACCTTGCGCAACGCCTTATCACTAATCTTGTTCGTCACCTCTCTCATCACCTTCGAAATCGTTGAGGCAATCACTACGTATTCATCCACCAAGAGCTTATAGCGCTTATTCCACTCACGACGCAGCATCACGTCCATGTTCTCAATGCGCCCAATTCTCTCCACAACACTATCGGACCAAGCAATGGCAGAGGGCAAGATGGGATGGGACGCATCGGCGTCCTGAATCAGTTTGATGGTCGCGGGAGAGATGATCTTGGAGAGGACGCGAGAGGGGGTGTTAGCGACGAGGCTCTTCCAGCACGACAGCGTCGCAGCAGCAAGCTCTGGATTAGAGTACATGGGTTCTTTCGAACTAGAGACCCATTTGGAATCAGAACCGCCGAGGAGACGGGAACTGTACTTGAGGAAGCGAGAGAGGAACTCGGTTTCGGAAAGGAAGGCTCCGGGGATGGTCATCGTCGCCACCTTGTTCAACGTGTATTCCACGAGCTTTGGGAAGGAAATGGGACGATCTTTCAGAATGTGGAAGATGAGACGTTCGACATGCCAGGGAACGTTGGGAGAGATGTCCTCCAGCGAGGCCACTCCAACCATCTTGTGACGCAGCGTTTCACCCAGTTTCTTCAGAGTTGACATGTGAGACTTCTTGTACTCCACCTCGCGCTCGAAAATCTTGAACAGAAGCTCCACCAATTGCTTATCATCCACCAAGAAGTCGGCACTGGACCAAGCGCGTCTTGTGACAACAGAGAACTCCTCCTGTGTCAAATCGACCATTGTGGGCATACACATCACGTACGCATTCGTAGCGACGTTTGAGGACGAAGGAGACGAGGGAGCGAGGGAGTCGCCTTCACTTCCAGAGGCAGATTCGAACGCAGAGAGCGAGGACTCTTCACCTGTGGATGTGGCTTGAATTCCAAAGGAAGTTGAGGTAGTAGTCGTAGTAGTAGTAGAAGAACTAGAATCTGTGGCCAAACTGCCGACATCTTCAGTTCCAACAGAAGAGACGTCATTGGAGAGGAGAGAGGAGGATGCAGAAGAAGACGAAGCTGAGGACTTGGAGATGACATGAGAAGATGACGAAAGAGTACGGCGACCATTGTTGGGTTGTTGAGAGTCACCGGCTCTGACACTGAGTGAAGAGGAAGGAGAGACAATCGAAGTTTGAGAAGTGGTTGAAGTGATGGTCATTCTGCTCGGCTTTGGTGGCGTTTTTGGCTTCTCATCTTTTGGAGAGTCTTTGGAAGAGTCTAACGATGGTGATGGTGCATTGGAGTCGAAGGAGTCGAGGATTTCCCAGAACGACACCCTTCTTGCTGTTGTCTTGCGCGTCAAGGTTCCAGGAGATGCCACCGAGGATGAAGAAGAGCTCAAAGTGACTGGAATCTCACCAAAAGCACCAAGAGGCAATGGAGAGGGGATTTTAGCGGTACTTGGAGAGCGATTGAGGAGGTTGGCGGAGGAGTAGCGGCTGAGTTGATACGTTTTACTCGATGATGGTGCTGCAGAGCGTTCCAAGTAGATGAGGAGGTTGATTACGAAAGTGCAGATCTTTTGAAGGCGCTCGTGGATGTGTGGAGAGGACAAATCGAAGCCATGGATGACTTCCAAAATCTCATACGCTATCTGCTTCTGAAGTACGCAAATGTAGTTGAAAGGCAAGGGAAGCGCTCGAAGAACGCCCAAGACTTGCTGCAGATAGGTGAGAGCCATGTCACCCTCGTCTATTCGGGAGATGATGATCGTCTTCAAGAAACGCAACGCGTCCTGCTCAATCGTGTACACCATAGGATCCATCTCGTCTTCAGAATGAGGGTACGGATGAGGATGGCGATTGTCGGTTGATGGAGAGCGCGAGGTCTGAGCGGGGCTCTGTTGTGAGAACGAAGAGGTTGGGGAAGCTGGGGCAGCGCCAGTTCTAAGTCTGACAGCTACTCCTTCGGCAGATTCGAATTCGCTCGTCGATTTCGTCACAGTGCTTTCGGAATTATCGGTTTCGGCAACAGATTGTTTGATGGAGGAGCGGAAGTTGGCCGAGAGGTGACCGATTCGATGCTCGAGCTCAAACACAAATTGCTGACACAGGTGATCGACCAGTCCATTCTGAAGGAAGCCATTTTGCGCGGCATCAGAGTGTAGAGCAATGTCGTAGATGGTTTGAATGACGGTGTGCTTCTTGGAGCGGTCGGTGGTGCAAGCGGAGATGAGGACCAGCAGCGTTGATACCAGTTCTGGATGATCGATGTGATTCTCGGATTTGTCGTCTCTGGAGATGCCGGAAGTCTTCAGAAGATGGTAACTCATGGGTCTGCCGAACATCATGGAGAAGATGACGGTCAAGATGTCGTCATGCGCCTCGTACTTCCTCAGGATCTCACCCAACATTCGATACCCATTGCACGCCTTCGTTTCTCCCTTGGGGCCACCTTCCATTCGACCAAATGCAATAGCAAGTACTGGAACCTTGATGTAGACCTCCAAGATCTTGAGCAGCGTAATGCGAGAGGACAACACTGGTGTCTGCAACAGCGTCAAGATCACTTCCTTCGTGCACATTTCAGTAAAGAACATCGAAATCGTCGCAGAGGACGCCTTTTGGAGCATATCGAGAACAAGATTCAGAATGAGATCGCG
>Ga0307375_10005432_pt1 | contig 11951 bp, 10 predicted proteins | sample TR1MG_FD_202531 | JGI IMG/M metagenome (GOLD analysis project Ga0307375, IMG submission 202531) | Soil microbial communities from Risofladan, Vaasa, Finland - TR-1 | ecosystem: Environmental > Terrestrial > Soil > Coastal area > Acid sulfate soil | place: Finland: Risofladan, Vaasa | collected... | reverse complement strand
TAACCTACGATTTAAAAAGCACCTACCTTAAGAATGGTTTCACCAAAGAGGAGGTTGCCGAATTTGATTCCGAAGATACCATTGTTGGCTTTGAAAACGTACTTGGCGAACTTGGGTTTAACACCGAGCGCATTGGTAACATAGTGGAGCTAACGCAAGCCCTCGTTGCCGGGAGACGCTGGGACTTGGTGTTCAATATTGCTGAAGGTGTTTATGGCATTGGCCGAGAGGCACAGGTTCCAGCCATTTTGGATGCCTACAAAATCCCCTACGTGTTTTCCGATCCCCTAGTACTGAGCCTAACGCTGCACAAGGGCATGACCAAGCACATCATTCGGGACAGAGGTATTCCAACCGCCCCATTTGCCGTGGTTGAAACGCCTAACGATATTGAAAAAATTTCGCTGACATACCCTTTATTCATTAAGCCAGTTGCAGAAGGAACCGGCAAAGGAATTACAGGAAAATCGCTCGTTAGAACAAAGGAGGAATTCCGAGTTAACACCGTCGAATTACTGGAAATGTTTGGTCAACCGGTGCTGGTGGAAGAGTTTCTGCCGGGTCGAGAGTTTACCGTTGGTATTGTAGGAACGGGCAGCGATGCACACACGGTTGGCATAATGGAGATAACCATTACGGACAAATCTGCCGAAACCATCTACTCCCTCTTTGTAAAGGAGAACTACCAAAATAGGGTTGAGTATACCGTTCCTGAGCCCGAGGTTGCCCAGCAATGCTACAAGGTTGCCCTTGATGCTTGGCGAGCATTAGGCTGTAGAGATGGTGGCCGCGTCGACCTAAGGATGGACAAGCACGGAGTACCAAACTTTATTGAGGTGAACCCGCTGGCTGGGCTAAACCTAGTTTACTCCGATCTGCCCATTCTTGCCTACAAAGCAGGCTATACCTACAACCAACTCATCAAAGAAATTATGGAGTCGGCCGCAAAACGATTACACTTTAACATGCCCAAGCCATGAGTCCAAAAACGGCAGTAATCCTCTTCAACAAGCTTTCGAAGAACGCTCTAGCCGACGAGGCCGACGTGCTCGACCAAGTTCAGCTGGTTTCTGAAGCCATGCTTCAGCTGGGCTATCTTCCGGTTGCCATTCCACTTTCCATAAAGTTAAAGAAGGCGGCCAAGGCGATTGCCGCAGCCAAGCCAGAGTTTGTGTTCAACCTCGTGGAGTCCATCAACAACAAGGGCAGCTTAGTACACTTCTCACCTGCATACCTCGACACTTTAGGAATACCCTATACTGGCTCGCACACCGAAGCCATTTTTGTGACCACCAGCAAGGTGCTCACCAAGAGACTACTTGCTGCGGCTGGACTTCCTACAGCACCTTGGCATATGCCATCGAACTTTGTGGCAGATGCAGCCAAGCGCTACATCCTTAAACCAATATGGGAAGAGGGCTCACTGGGACTCGATGAGGACTCGGTGTTCGATGGAAACAACCACGAGATGGTTGAAAAAGTTAAGGAGCTGAGCGACGAAACCTACTTCATTGAGGAGTTCATCGACGGAAGGGAGTTCAACATCTCCTTACTTGCAGGGAAAAATGGACCACAGGTGATGCCGCCCGCAGAGATTCGCTTTCTCGACTACCCTGCCGATAAGCCGAAAGTGGTTGGATACACCGCAAAGTGGAAAGAGGATTCGTTTGAATACATTCACACCCAGCGAACTTTCGAATACAGCGATAGCGACATTCCACTGTTAAAAAAGTTGGAGACACTCTGCCTACAGACTTGGAACACTCTTGGATTAAGAGGTTACGTAAGAGTGGATTTCAGAGTAGATGCCAATGGCCAGCCGTTGATTCTGGAGGTAAATACAAACCCCTGCATCTCTCCCGATAGCGGCTTTGTTGCCGCCAGCAGGCAAGCCGGACTATCAAACGCACAAATGGTGGAGCGCATCATTGAGGATGCTTTTCGCAAGTAATAATCATACAAACGGGCAACCCAACATGCAAAAGGAAATCACCCTTCGAAAAGAGGTCCGGGAGTCGGACATAGAGGCAGTTCGGGATATTGTAACCTCAACCAATTTTTTTTACGACCATGAAATTCCCGTGGCCGTTGAGCTGGTAGAGGAGGCATACAGCAAGGGCAGCGAGAGTGGTTACGAGGTAATATTTGCCGATATCGATGGTAAGCCTGCGGGATACGCCTGCTATGGGTTAATTCCTTGCACAAAAACCAGCTACGATCTTTACTGGATTGTGGTGCACAACAGTCAACGGGGAAAGGGCATTGGAAAAATACTGCTCAACGAGGTTACCCGCGACGTGGAGAAGATGGGAGGTAGCGCCATCTACATCGAAACATCGGCTAAGGAGCTCTACCGTCCAACCCAAAAATTCTACGAGGCTGCCGGCTGCACCCTAGAGGCCACCTTCCGCGACTTCTACGATATTGGCGACGACAAAAGGGTTTATGTGAAGAGAATCTCTTAAAGGTCAGCAACCATAAGGCTCATCATTAATCTCGTAATAAACCAACACTTCAGATTATCCATCTGATTGGCAAAAAAGATGTGGCGATTCAGCATCTTTATGCTATTTTTACCTCCAACGACCACCTACAGGTAAACCTAGGCAATGAACTATTTCGACATAATTATTGGCATCCTTCTTATTATTGGGGCTATACGTGGATTTATAAAAGGATTTGTATCGCAGCTATTCGGCATTTTAGCACTGGTTGTTGGCATTTTTGCAGCCATAAAATTCTCCTCTTGGGCGGCAGATAAGCTTGTGATATGGTTTCACATTCAATCGGAACTATTGCCAATAATCTCCTTTTTGGTAGTGTTTGGAGTTATTGCCGTTGCCCTCATCTTAGTTGGCAAACTTTTCGATAAAGTGCTTGAAGCGGCAAGTTTGGGTATCATCAACCGTCTTGCGGGCTCCATTTTCGCAATTCTCAAAACAGCCCTTATCATAAGCGTTGTTCTCTGGGGAATAAATTTTCTCGACGCCAAAACAGGATTTCTACCCAAAGATGCAGTAAGCAGGTCAGTGCTTTATGCTCCCCTATCTAATCTTGCGCCATCGGTACTTCCATACCTTCGCATGGAAAGCAAATCGGCAAAGTCAGAATCTGGCAATAATGCCAAGTAGTCAAAATGGCGATTTCAGGAATTTCAATTAACCTGTGTGTATCCCGTAACGATACGTATGAAACACAGATAACATGGACCTTAAGTTACACCTAACTCACTAAAATAAAATATTGGAGTAGTAAAACCAACAAGGAAGTCCTTAATGGTCTTTGAACAATAAAATGCCCAAAATAAGTTTGAGGAATGACCATACAATGAAGTTGGCTGATCCCCGTTTTTCAAGTTGCCCGTATACTTCCAACCGAAAAATTATGTAGGTTTGAAAAATTTTTGAGAAAAATGAATTTTGTTGAAGAGCTAAAATGGAGAGGCATGATTCACGACATCATGCCCGGGACAGAGGAACTACTTAAAAAAGAGCTAACCACAGCATACGTAGGAATTGACCCTACCGCCGATTCGTTGCACATTGGCCACCTTGTTGGCGTTATGATGCTCAAGCACCTGCAGGCAAGCGGACACCGTCCTATTGTTCTCCTAGGTGGAGCCACCGGAATGATTGGTGATCCTTCAGGCAAGTCGCAGGAGCGAAATTTGCTCGACGAGGAGACCCTTCGGAGCAACCAGAATGCGCTCAAGAATCAACTATCCCGTTTTCTCGATTTTGAATCGAAAAAGCCAAACGCCGCCGTTATGGTGAACAACTACGACTGGATGAAGGATTTCTCCTTCTTGAATTTCATCCGCGATGTAGGGAAGCACATTACCGTTAACTACATGATGTCCAAGGACTCTGTAAAGAAACGGTTGGGTGAAGAGTCTCGGGTTGGCATGTCGTTCACCGAGTTTACCTACCAGTTGGTTCAGGGCTACGACTTCTTCTTTCTATACCAAAACTACAACTGCAAGCTACAGATGGGTGGCAGCGACCAGTGGGGTAACATTACCACCGGAACAGAGCTTATCCGCAGGAAGCTTAGCGGAGAAGCCTATGCGCTCACCTGTCCACTCATCACCAAGGCCGATGGCGGTAAGTTTGGAAAAACCGAGCAGGGCAACGTATGGCTCGACTCGCGCTACACAACCCCATACCGGTTCTTCCAATTCTGGCTAAACGTTTCCGATGATGATGCAGCCAAATACATAAAGATATTCACCATGCTCCCAAAGCAGGAGGTGGAGGCGCTAATTGCCGAGCATAGCCATGCACCACATTTACGCCTGCTCCAAAAAAGGCTGGCCGAGGAAGTTACAGTGATGGTTCATTCCCAGGCCGATTACAACAGCGCCGTGGAAGCCTCCGATATTCTTTTTGGTAAGTCTACCTCCGAAACCCTGCGCAAACTCGACGAGAATACATTCCTAGCCGTTTTCGAAGGAGTTCCTATGTTCGAAATCAACAAGTCAGAATTTGGTTCACCCATCAATGCTATTGAACTGCTAGCCGAAAAAACTAAGGTTTTCGCCTCCAAGGGTGAAATGCGGCGGCTCATTCAAGGCGGCGGTTTAAGCATAAACAAGGAGAAGTTGGATTCGGCAGAGGCTACTATTTCGCTTGCCGACTTCATAGGTAACAAATACCTCCTCGTTCAGAAAGGAAAGAAGAGCTATTCCATCGTAAGAATTTCCCAATAAAATAAGGTTATGACAGAGCCATCAAATCAGATAATCAGTTTCAATTCAGTTGTTCGCTATGCGTGGAAATACCGAATTACCCTAATTTTGGTTACCATAGCGGCGACAATTATAACCTACGGAATAACCCAGCTCATTACACCGCTATTTAAGTCTACCGCTGTGATTTACGCCTCATCACCGGTTAACTCTGGGAAAGAGGCTATTGAGGGCACAGCTAGCTACAGGGGTATAGCCGAATTTGGGAATGAGGATGAGGCCGAGCAGCTGATGGAGGTGGTTTCGAGCAATACTGTCAAGCGCAAGGTTGCGTCACAGCTAAACCTATGGGAACATTACGGTATCGACACCTCAAATCCTTTAAAAAACTACTACCTCGAAAACATAATTAGCGACAATATTAAGCTGAGTCTCTCTCGGTTTAATGCACTGAGAATTGAGGTGTACGATTTCAACCCAGCATTCTCGGCCCTGCTAGCAAACACGCTTGCTACCGAAGCTGACTCTGCATACCGTGCAGCCAGAAAAACCAGAACACTGGCTGCATATGAGGTAGTTAAAGCGCAGATGCTGCTTGCCGAAAAGGAATACAACAACGTTGTTGACTCCCTTATACACTATCGTAAGTTGGGCGTATTAGACCTTACAGAGCAGACAAGAGCTATATACAGAGCGAAGGCTGAGGCAGTAGCGCAAAACAAGATGGAAGAGGTTGAGCGACTCAACAGCATGCTCAAGCCATTGGAGCGCTATTCAGCCCAAAACATGGGACTTGAGTTCAGACTCGAAAACACGTTAAAGGAGATATCCATCCTCTCCCAAAATCTGAAGGTCGCCCAAGTTGAGGCAGAGCAAGACATTCCAAGCATTTTTGTGATCGACAAGGCTGTTGCACCCGAGATTAAAGCATATCCTAAAAGAATGCTAATCTCAATATCTACGGGAATTGCCTCGTTTGTTCTGGCACTTTTTATCCTCATGCTATCCAGCTACCTTAAAAATGAAATTTTTAACAGCAGCGTGGCAAAATCCGACAAAAAGCAATAAGCTTTTAATCTGGGTTGTCGCTCTAGTCTTTCTTCTGATTAACGGATATTTGCTCCTAAAGGGGCTACCATACCTGATTGCACTACCGTTTGTGCTCATGGCCGTTTTGCTGGTATTCGTTTCACCAGACAAAGCATTAATAGCACTCTCCTTTCTTGCACCTCTTTCCATCGAACTTCGGGTATTCAGGCCAGATTTACCATTTAGCTTTATCATCCCCACCGAGCCACTGCTACTGCTCATTCTTATTGCTCTTCTCCTTCAGCAGCTAACTAAAAACAGGCTCCCGTCTGAAATAACAATCCACCCTGTGTCGCTAGCCATACTTGCATTCCTGGCATGGCTGGCAATTGCGGCCACAACCAGTGAATACCCGCTGGTTTCGGTCAAATACATTCTGGTGAGGGCATGGTTCTTTGGTTCTTTCTACTTTCTAGCAATATCACTTTTTAGAAAAAGAAAAAATATTGAACGCTACTTCTGGGCATTTACAATAGGACTTATTCTCGTTGTGATTTACGCCATTACCAAACAGGCATCCATAAATCTCTTTTCAAAACATGCTGCTGCCGTTTCGGCCTACCCCTTTTTCAACGACCACACCTCCTATGCTGCAGCCATAGCCTTTGTAATTCCCATGCTAATTGGCTTTTTTAAACTTGAGATGTCGCAATTTAAGAAGGTGCTTACAGTTGGTTTAATACTCTTCTTTACTGCTGCGCTTATTCTATCCTACACCAGAGCTGCTTGGCTAAGCCTAATATTTGGCGGTGGAGTATACCTTCTCATTCGATTCCGTATTAGGCTGCGCACAATAACCTTGATTTCACTGTCAATCGGAGCCTTTGTGTTCAGCTTTCAGAATCAAATTACCAGCACACTGGAGCGAAACAAGGCGGTTTCAAGCCATAACCTTCTGGAACACATTCAGTCCATTACCAACATCCGCTCCGACGACTCCAACGCTGAGCGAATTAATCGGTGGCACTCCGCCATTGAACTATTCAAGGAGAGGCCTATCATGGGCTGGGGACCTGGCTGTTACACCTTTGTATACGCTGGCTTTCAAATTGCCAACGACAGAACCTCCATTAGCACCAACAGGGGAGATGGCGGGAATGCCCACAGCGAATATCTAGGTCTTCTTTCGGAGGCAGGGATTCCTGCATTGCTGCTCTATATTCTAATTTTGGGTCTCGTTTACTACAAGGGTATTCGATTCTACCAATCCACCAGTAACCAAGCAATGAAAAGCATCGTAATAGCCTCACTGGTTGCCATTTCAACCTACGTTATGCACAGCACGCTAAACGACTTTTTGGATGTGGATGAAATTGCTGCTCCTTTCTGGGCCTTTGCAGCGGTGGTAGTTGCCGCCGACCTATACTACAAGGAAGCTAAGCTTGCTAACAGCTAGCTAAATTGAAGCCCAACAATGGAGATATCATCAAAGACCTCGGCATTGTCGGTATTTAGGCGTTGTGTCTCAATTATTGACTGAAGGTTGTCCTCCACCGAACGATTATTAGCCACTTGATTCTCAATGGCTTGAAGGTTAAATTCCACCACAGTATCGCGGAGTACCTCCACCAACCCATCGGTATAGCAAAGAATCTTTGAGGAAGGAGCAATTTCGATCTTCCCTCCATTGATTGTTGGAATCTCCTCCAGCATTCCCAAGCCAATGCAGCCGCTTGAAAGAAGGGATAGCTTTTTTAACTTCATATTGTAGAAAATGGGGGGATTGTGGCCTGCATTAACATACTCGAGCATGTGAGTACGCTCGTTATATCGGGCTATGAAAAGCGTGATAAACTTCTCCCCCTTTGCCGTGTCGAACACCCGCTCGTTGAGCTTTTCAATAAGTCGGTGTAGCGAAATTTCCTTAGTAAATAGGGCTCGCAGGGATGCCTGAAAGTTGGACATCAGAATGGCGGCAGAAATTCCCTTTCCAGAAACGTCAGCAATACAAAAGCCGAACTGTTCCTTTCCCATCTTCACCACATCGTAGTAGTCGCCTCCAACCTCAAAGTGGGGGCGGTAGTATGCAGCCATTTTCACCTTTGAGTCGTTAACTAAGCTCTCCTCCAACGGAATAAGCATGGCCTGCATGCGTGAAGCCAATTCCAGCTCCTTACGCATGGCTTCCTGTCGCAAACTCTCCTCGAAAAATCTAATATTTTCGACAGCCACCATCATAATTATGGAGAGCGTTTGTATAAAGTTAAGGTGCTTAATGGACGCGCTTACTCCCTTCTCTTCGTCGTCGATGTCGCCAATAAAAACGAAGGCAAGTGGTTTGTCATCCTGAATAATGGGAATAATTAGGTCGAAGTCGGACATCACCGGCTTGGAGCTGGTGCCAGTGAAAGTAATCTCCGAAATGGGAAGCAGCTCCTCCTCTACGTTTATTTGCTGCTCAGCACCCTCGGGAACGCCAAAACGGAGTATGCATTCCCACCCATTCTCATATTTGTAGAAGAAGAGGATACGATCAATCCCAAGGTCATCCCGAAGAATTTCCTCATACCTAGCAAGCAAGCCCTGGGTCGAACGACTCTTGTTAATGGCTTGGGTAAACGACAGAAGGGTATTCAACTTAAAAGTTGAAAGCTTAAGTCGCTTAAGGGAGGCGTTTACGCTCATGACATAATTAAATAGGTCCTCCGAAAACAGGTCACCCTCAAGGAAACCATTCTACCTTGAGGGTAGCTTCTGAAACATTTATGGTTCAGAAACCGGTCTATTCACCTGTATAAATTTAAGACAAAAAAAGCGAAAGTCAAGAGGTAAAGGAGATGAACTACCAGTTAATTTTACTTTGCACGCTCAGCATATTCCCTAGCGCGGGTATCGATTTTAATTCGCTCACCAGTATTAATAAAAAGTGGAACTCGAATTATGGCACCCGTTTCTACAGTTGCAGGTTTAAGCGCGTTAGAAGAGGCAGTATCGCCCTTTAATCCAGGTTCGGTATAGGTAACCTCCAACTCAACAAAAGCAGGAAGTTCGCAGGTCAGCGCCCGCTCCTCTTCGGTATGAAACATAACCTCAACAATATTGCCCTCTTTCAGCAAATCAGCGCTTTCGATCATCTCACCGGGTAGTGAGATTTGCTCAAAAGTTTCCTGATGCATAAAATGATAGCCCATATCGTCATTGTATAGATACTGATATGGTCGACGCTCGACCCGAATGGTATTAATTTTTTCACCTGCCGAGAATGTGTTCTCTATTACCCTGCCATCCTCTAGGTTTTTCATCTTTGTTCTTACAAAGGCTGCTCCCTTGCCGGGTTTTACGTGCTGAAATTGAACAATTGCGTACAATTTTCCGTTGAATTCTAGGCAAAGGCCATTTCTAAAATCTGCTGTGGTAGCCATAAAATAAACTTTGTATTATGATGCAAAAGTAGCTAATTGCAAAAAATAAGTCGCGCAAAACTAGTTAATTATAACGCAAATTCAGCAAACATAGAACCTCTTTTTCAAAAAAAAAGCGGTAACCTTTGAGGAACCACAATTTTGAACTAGGTTTGTAATCGCCTCATACATGTAAAACCAGAAGTTAGATTAGAATGGGTAAAATTAAGCTGAACGTTCTTGGAATTTCGTACAGCCAGACTCAATCCGGAGCTTATGCTCTTGTGCTTAGTGAGGAAAACGGTACAAGAAGAATACCAATAATAATTGGTGGGTTTGAAGCACAAGCTATCGCCATACAACTTGAAGATCTAGTTCCTCCTCGACCACTAACTCATGATCTCTTTCTGAACTTTGCTCGCACCTTTGGTATTGAGCTGCTGGAGGTAAATATTTACAAGTTGGAGGAAGGAGTTTTCTACTCCAATCTTCTCTGCTTCGATGGCGACAAGGAGCTGACCATTGATGCCAGAACCTCCGATGCCATAGCGCTGGCATTACGCTTTAAGTGCCCCATTTTTACTACAGACGCAATTATCGAAAAAGCAGGAATAGTATTAGATCCAGAAGAAGAAGCCTCCACAAAGATGTCCCAACCGGTACCCACCCATAATCCTGACGATGAGGAATCAGAGATGTATAGGAATCTCACGCTGCCTGAGTTGGAAGCACTGCTTAAGGAAGCCATCAATAACGAGGACTACGAAAAAGCCTCCAAGGTTCAGGAGGAGATAAATAAACGATCCTAACACCTCTATTCGTTTCAACTCAGCGATTCTATTATCAAAAACAAGACAGAAAATACGGCAGTTGAAAACATGGAGAAACCACCCATAATATTAGGACTTAACTAAAAATAAGACAGAGATGAAAGGTTGGCTAAAAGCGCTTCTATTCTTCGTGGCTTGGATAGTTACACAGGTATTGGTAACGGCGCCAGTCATGTATTTTCGAGCAAAATATGGTATTGAGCAAAATGACAGCTTTGTGTTCTGGATGACATTCATTACCTATACCATCCAGTTGGCTACTACGCTAGGGATAGCTGCTATTTTTATCAAATATATCGACAAAACTAAATTCGTTGACCTAGGCTTTCGCCTTCGAAAAAGGTGGTCGCACTTAGCCTTTGGATTACTCGGCGGTTTTGTATTTATTAGCCTAGGATCTGGCATTCTGATACTCCTTGGGGCAATTACCATTCAGGATGTTCACTTTATACCAGTTTCTCAACTTCTATGGATTGTTCTCTTTGCCATGGTCGCGGTGAATGAGGAGACATTTGCTCGAGGATACCTGCTCCGAGCACTCATGGAATCGACAGGAAAATATTGGGCACTGCTTATTTCGGCTATTGTGTTTGCCGGGCTGCATGGTTTAAACCCCAATATGACATGGATTGCCATGGTAAACCTGCTCATTGCCGGAATTCTACTTGGCGTTTACTACATCCATTTTAAAAACCTTTGGTTCTCCATCGGCATTCACCTAACTTGGAACTACTTTCAGGGACCCGTTTGGGGATATCACGTTAGTGGAACAACAACCAGCGGAATCTTCACCTTACAGGAAAGCGGTTCTACCATAATAAACGGCGGCGAATTTGGGTTCGAGGGTTCGCTGGTTTGCACCATAATGATGCTTGTTGCCATTGTTGCCATCGACCTTTGGGCTAGGAAAGAAAAAGCAATCATTACAGTGGAGTAAGATATCAGCCCCAATATTGAAAAGCGGGGTATTATAACCGTTTAATGCGAATCACTCAGCAACATATATTTTATGTGCAGTGCGCACCCCCATGCCCTCAACAAAATCACCTACTCAGCGAAAGCGACTTTACGCCTCCCGCCTTAAACCATTTCCCTTACGAGGCAATTATCCTCAAAAAATTGCCCAGTTAACAAACAGAATGCAAGCCTTGTTTGTTTATATATAAAGGCAATATAGACAATGGTTTATACCGTTTCCTTTAATAAGGGTAGGCCTCCAATGGGTCGATATTTGGCACTGGGAAAATGCCTTCGCACGGTAAAAACAGACCATCGGTAAAAACAGCAACCCACCCAAAAAATAGGCAAGCAATAAAAAAGCTACTTTTGCCAACCATGGGTGATTCGTGAAAGAGCAATTGTGGAAACATTTTACCACAATTATTTCGATCATTGGATGAACACCTGAAAATATTTTGCAAATGATAAAGGCAGAAAACATTAGCAGTGTAGCCATCGTTTCGAAGAACGAGAAAATTCCTTACGGTCAACTTTTTGGACATATTGCGGAATTAGCCCTAACCTTTTCGGGAAAAGGCTATACGAGAGTGGCCATCTACGCCGAAAACAGGCCAGAGTGGATTTATGCATTTTATGCAGCTTGGAAGAATGGATGCACCGTTATTCCCATTGACTTCTCGGCAGCTGCCGATGATGTTACCTACATCATTAACGACTGCAAGCCAGACTTGCTTTTCGCCAGCGACACTACAAAAGATGCCCTAGAGAAGATCCAGCCAAATCTTCAGCATATACCTGAAATTGCTTTTCTCAACGAGCAAACTTTCTCACAAAACAGCCTAGAAACAGGTGTCAATCAGCCAGCGGATATTGAAAGCACTGCCGTAATTATCTACACCTCTGGAACCACAGGAAGTCCAAAAGGGGTAATGCTCTCATTCAGGAATTTGCTGGCAAACATTGAGGCAGTTTCCAAAGACGTTAAGATTTTCGATGCCAACAGGCAGGTTCTCATTCTACTGCCACTACACCACATCTTCCCAC
>Ga0307375_10005431_pt1 | contig 11952 bp, 17 predicted proteins | sample TR1MG_FD_202531 | JGI IMG/M metagenome (GOLD analysis project Ga0307375, IMG submission 202531) | Soil microbial communities from Risofladan, Vaasa, Finland - TR-1 | ecosystem: Environmental > Terrestrial > Soil > Coastal area > Acid sulfate soil | place: Finland: Risofladan, Vaasa | collected... | reverse complement strand
AGCGGGCATGGCAGACAACGTCAAGCATTTCGACCACCACGGAGAGCACGCGAGCTACCCGGCGCCCTCCAACAATCCAGCCATCCCGAAACTCGGTCCCAACGACGTCGTGGAAATTACACACGTCGACACTGACACGCTTCTCGGACTCATGCGCATGGCGGGCAAAGCCATCCCCAGCAACCTGGACCTCGAGCTCATAGAGAAGGTGGACCTCAACGGAAGCTCCGTCGTCAAGGACCGCACGAACGAGTCCTACCTCTACATGGTGGGGGTAAACGAGAAGGCGAAGCAGATTAACTTCCCACCTCCGAGCGCTCAGCCCACCGACGTGACAGGGAAAATCACACAGCTTATGGATGCTCCAGTGCAGGAGCTCACCAAACTTGGACGTGAGGCCAGCGCAAACGCGGAGGCTACGTACGAAAATAATCGTGTAGAGTCTAATGGTACGGTGGGTCTTTGGGCTACCGGTGCTGACGAACCCTTCGACCCAAGTCGCCCCTACGCTGACGGCGTTGACGTGGTGGTGACCTACCGAGACGACTTCAAGAGCATCTCCATCTTCTGCAGTCCCTCCTCCGACTACGCCTTCGGAAATACTACAGTTGCGGGTATCCCGTTCGCTGGGCACCCCAAAGCTTGTGGGTCTCCACGCGGTGAGAAGTTCACGCTGGAGGACGCCAAGCGCGTCTATGAGGAGCTCGTCAACAAGACGGGGAGCAGTAAGTCTGCAGGTTACGTGGAGTTTCGGGGAGCTCTGTACAGGAAAAGAGAGAAGTAGAAACCCGGTGGGGGAAGTCCCCCACCGGGGCTAGGGTTAAATATCGAACCGACTTGCGAGCTTCCAGCCCTTAAAGTGCTCTAACTCTAGTTATGCTATGTCATGACAAACATGAGCTACTTTGTTTAGAAAGGACTTCTTATGAAAAAAGAGGCACCAAAAAAGATACGTGTGAATGGACACACCTATGTCAAAGCAGAAGAGGGATACCACGAAGAAGCGGAAACCAAATACTACCGCGAAAATATAGATGGTTTATCCGCACTAATGAACAATTTGTGGCCTCCTTCACAGGAAGAGGACCCCGACTCGTTTCTACGCTACAAGTACATGGCAGCCAAAAGATTACTGGCTGCTGCATTCAGCGTATTAGGCTATCATGGCGGTTCTCCTGGAATGTCCTCCGATTTGTCACGAACAAAACAGGGTGTGCAAGAAGCACTTCAAAACATAGAAAAGGTGGAAAAGATAGGAAGGACACGAAAGTAGAAACCCGGTGGAGGACTTCCCCCACCGGGGCTAGGGTTAAATATCGAACCGACTTGCGAGCTTCCAGCCCTTCCGAGCGTCCCACCCGTCAGCTACGACCATTGATGCGTAGAGCACCTTGCCCGAAGTTTGATCGGTAGCCACCTGGCCGAAGAACTGGTCGTTGCGAATCGTCACGATGTCCGCACTGGCATGCCCAGCACTCTGCTCCTGGTCACGCTCGAACTGGTCGTCCAGCATTTCACGAACCTGCTTACGGGCAAGCTCCTCCTGCCGGGCTTCCACACTCTCGAGCTCAGCGCATAGGTCATCGATGTTCGACAGGTCGCGCACCTTGAGGGGCACACGAGTCTTCAGAACAGTCTCCGACTGCTGGGCCTGCTTCGACGCAGCGATGGCAGCGGAACCGTAGCACACGCGTACCAGCGGCTCCCACACACTGTTCCAATACTCCGTGGACGGCGCACGCTCACAGCCGACCATCTCACCGTTGATGAGGATGATCGCACCCACCTGGTTCTCGACGAGCTCGAACTCCGCGATGAACTGGTCCAGCTGGCGCTCGTAACCCTGCATGTAGGTCACGAGGGCCTGGCTGCTACCCAAACCAGAGTGTGTGTTGTACGAGCCAATCGAATTCCACAGCTTGTTGTAGCTGCGCGTCTTCCGCTTTTCGAGCGCAGGCTTACGCAGAGCCAGCGGCAGGATGATCATCTTGTGGTCCCCACGGGAGATCAAGCCACCCTGGGTAGACTGAATGCACATCGCGTTGTCCCAACTCTGCGTACGCTTCGCCGGAACAATACCTGCCGTTGCCATTGCATGATCCTGCGCAGCCTGCTTGACTACATAACCCACATGCGAAGGCAGCAACAGCGGCTTCGACGCCGGATTCGTGAAATTCATCGTACCGTAGCTGGACGTGCCAACCTGGACAATGTCGGGAGTAGCGAATCTGGTATCCTGCATATCCTTTTCCAAGATCAGCGGGATAACCTGCATCGCTCCTACCGTCTGAATCCGACCTACTTCGCAACCGCGAAGGATTTCTCTGATCGTCAACATTTTCTCACCTCCTACCGACGCAGCTGCTCAGCCGCCTGGCGACCGAGGTCAGTGTGCATGATGAAACCGGAAGTGCCCAGCTTGAGCAACCCCCGACGCTGCAAAGCAACTACCGTGTTCGGTGCAGCCACCCCACGGAAGTTAACTCCCTGACGAGCCGAAGGCGCTGAGGAATACAGACCCACCAGAGCAGACTTCATCGTGGAAGTCATCGCCTGGAGTACCTTGTCCACCTTCTTGCCGTTCTTTCCACCACGGATAGAACGACGATCGGGCGCACCTGTCGGAAGTGGCTGCTTTCCTGCAATCGCGTTCATCGCTGCATGACGTCCACGCTGCAGCAGCGTCTTCAAACCAGCCAGCGGGTCCTGCTCCAGAGCCTCTCGCAACATGGTCGTCGCCAGAGCCATCGGGTTCTGCACCGCCAGCGTCGGCACCAGGTCAGGCGCCAGCCGACGTACAGAAGCAGTCTCCGCTGCAGCTACCGGGTTCAGGTGGTAAATCGCCGTCGAAATACCAACCTTCCGCAGAGCGCGAACAGTCTCCGCGAAACGACCAGCCGGGGTGTTGTCGTAACCATCGCTGATTACGAAAACAGAGCTCGGCTCGTGGTCACGCACAGCATGTACCAATGGCAGCGCCAAGGACGTATCGCCAGCTGGACGTACCAGACGCCGACCGCGATCCTTACCACCAACCACAATGCGCTTCGCACCCGCAGCTACCAGCATATCGCTGATCGCCAAAGCGTTGGCCATCGGACGCAGCTTCTGGGTCTTCTCGTCACCCACCATCGAAGCAGAAGCGTCCACCAGCACCACGGCACCCTCGCAGCTGACCGGGAACGAAGTAGCCGCCTGAGCAGCTTTCTCATCCAGCGCGGCCCGAATTTCGCTGTCCATGCCACGCTCGTAAGCGTAGATGTACAGTTTCGTCGCGTCGTAACGCTTCGGGTCGAACTCGACCTTCGTACCAGCCTGCTCCACGCGCCGCTGGTGCTTGATTTTCTGACCGTCCGTGAAGGCACCCGTCTTCGCCGTCAGACGCAGAACGTCGTCGTGCGACTTGTTCGGGTGGAACTTCGACCGAATACCCTCGAGCACCTCGGGCGGCAGCCGCTTGCCAGCTGACAGGTCATCCCGAGCTTCTACGAAGGCACGCAGAAGCGGAGTATCCCAACGGCCTTCCGTTGAGCTCATCACGAACGCCACGCACTCCTGAGCCGTGTCCTTGTCGCCTTCTACGTGCTTCCACACGTGCTCCGACAGAATTCCACGCTCCTTGTTCGTCAGCGCACGCTTACGGCAGATGCTGCCGATGGTGCTTGACATACGCTTGCCCCAGGCGTGCTGCAGGGCCAGCTTCATCTTGCGACGGTACTTGACACTCCACCACGGGAGCTTGTCAGAACCGAGCAGCAGATGAAGGATAACCCGACGCGTACGGCTGTTGTTGCAACCAGTCTCGCGCAGCATCCCGAACAGCTGGAACATACGAGGAGCCGTGATGCTCTCTGCGAGCGCACAAATTACCTCGCGCTCCATCTGGAGCTCGTAGTTGGTCGGCTCACCAACACCAGGCCACTCGAGCAGCATCCACGAAGCGAGCTTTCTCGAGTTGTCCATCAGACCCGACAGGCACGCCAGCAAGCTGTACGACTGTCGGTCCATACCGAACAGAGTAGCGTGTGCCAGGCGCTCTGCGCGCATTTGGTCTTCCCGAGTGTTGTAGTGGGTCGCTCGACCCGTACCCGTGGTCGCGATGTCGAGGAAGCTCGTTACAACGCGCCCAACGATACGCTTCTGGCGATCGTTGATGTCGTCGATGGGCTGTCCTCGGAGCAACCGCGTTGCCAGGCCGTGCACCTCGGGGATGCCGTACTGCTCACAGAACACCCGATTACTCGTGGCGACGTCGCGGATACGCTTTGCTTCAGCGCGGTCCGCTACGATGTAGCCGTCGAGAATTTTACCATCGGGTCCTGGGACTGCTTTGAGTCCAGGCTCCACGGACAGTCCGAGCTTGAGACCCAGCTTGGTACCCTTGTCGTTGGCGTCCATGAAGAGGACGTGCGAGGTGGTACGGGTAGCTAGCTCCCGACGCAGATCGGTAGTACTTAGTCCCTTACGCATGTTGGTAGCCTCCGTTTAAATAATACAGTAGACAACAAAAAAGGGTCCAACACTACTGCATGCGGACCCTTCCACGCCTACTTGGCGTAAAAAATAGTTGGTGGTAGTTCGAGGGTTACGGGTGTTGAATATGGGATTTGAACCCATTACGTCTTCGATGTTAGCGAAGTGCTCTAACCAATGAGCTAATTCTGTAGTAACCCTACAGTCCACCAAGCTTGAAAATTAGTGAGAGGTAATGTTGAAGTACGTGTTGAATGTCAGCGCTCTACCGTTGAGCTACAAGGGCCATAAAGAGGGCCCTCGATGGGACTTGAACCCACAACCTCTGCCGTGAAATGGCATATTCTGTACTTACTTCTGCGTCCTCTCGAATCGTGTTCCTTGCGTATCCTTTTCAGCGCAACGCGCTGGGTTTAGTTAGTGAGAGGTAAGGTGTCGGTAAATGATGAACGTTTGTTCTAAGCTACTCCCCGATAAAAGCCGGGGAGCCAGGACTTGAACCTGGGGTTTACCACTTTGGAGATGGTTGCTTTACCATTTATTCTGTACTTACCGTCTAGTCCTCTCGAAGCTGTATCTCTTCAGCACAGTGTGCTGGGAATTTAAAGTCGCGGTAGTGTCCGGGTAAAGAGATGGATGTTTATCCACAGCTTATGTGGCTGTTGCCTTTACCAGTTTGGCTATCGCGGCGTAAATGCCGCGACCAGGACTTGAACCTGGAAAATTTCCTGTACTTACCCAGTAGTCCGCGAACTCGTTGTATCGTTTGCAGCGTCTCCGCTGGTTTTAATTAGATCGAGGTAATGTGAGAGTAAGAGGTGAAGTACAAGGAGCGGGGTTTGAACCCGCGACCTTCGGTTCCGTAGACCGACGCTCAACCAGCTGAGCTATCTTTGTGTTTCTGTACTTACTCTACCGTCCTCGAAAGTTTGATTTCCTCAGTCTGAGTTGCATTGTAGCGGCTGGAACCGATATGTCAAGCCTCAAATCGCCAGCCGTGTCGGTTTTTTGTGGACGAAAGAGTAGGCCCAGTATAAAAATCCATTGGGGTGTTTATAGACACCACTCTGAGTCCACCCCTTACTCTTCAGACGTTGCTGAGTAGGCGTATCATTCACGTCCACAATACGGTATACCCTTCCTCCATGCACAACCGGTAGCCAAGAGGTACTCAACTTGGCTACCCCCTCAAACAAACGTTGATGTACGTTTCGCTGGATTAGGAGCTCCTCTACCTCGCTACGACAACAGGGGTCAATCTCAGAGGGTGCAAGTACGCCTTGTTGGATTAAATCCGCGAGGAGTTCTTTTGTGGCGCCCTCCTCATTGGTGGTCACGAAGCAGGAGTAGGGGTTAGTCATTGCCAGAGAGCTCCATAGTACAGCTTTCGCAGTAGTAGTCGAGCTCGTCGGCATCGGGACGTACAGTACCGTCTCGAGCGTTGCACTCCGTGCAGGTCTTCTCGAAACGGAACGCCATCTTGTTGTACGTGCGCACGGTCCACTTACGGAACTCTTCGGACAACGGTTGGTTACGAGCTACATCGTTGACGTGGTCCATCATCTGGATGCAGTCGCCACAGTAGATAGAAGTCTCGTCCACGGAGCCACGGCAGAACTTACACTGGCCGTCCATTACCTCGGTTCTCTTAGCGGAGCGGTGCTGGGGACGAATGTAGACGTCACCTCGTCCCGTGATCACGAAGCCCACAGAAACTACTTGAGCAGGCTTAGGAGGTTCTTTTACAGTCAGACCACCGCGCTCTCCCAGAAACAACGTCTCTCCCAAGAGGCTCTCGTAAGTACGGTCACCTGTGCCCACGTAGTTCAACAACCCAGGTACGAGGCCACTCACAACGATGGGAACAGTGTCACCAGTAAACGCATCACGTTGAGCAACACCCATCACCTCATGCTTCATCGGGTTCTCTGGACAGTGGGCCATCGCCACTCCGCATTTCCCTGACTCGATCGCGTAAACAGGAGTTCCTTCACCAAGCTCCTCAACGGTGTGCATGGCGACGATAATAGATTCGTTTTCAATGCTCATCTTTTTGCAGCTTTCTTTGGACCCTGTCAATTTCTGCAGCGATGAGAGCTCCAGCTATCACAAGGCTACGCAGCCGAGAATGCTTCTCACGCTTGTCCCACTCCTCGTCCCAGGGCCACGTGTCGGGAGCAATGTAAGAAGTGTGCTCCGGGAGCGCATTGTCTGCGTAGCACATTGCAGCACGGAGGAGCCCACCTCGCTGCTCACCTTTGTCGTCGTGCTCAGCGGACCAGCCCTCGTCGCTGATTTGCCGTAGACGTTCTTCTGCTATCAACTGCGCGCCCGGAGAAAAGAGCTCGTTGTCGAAGCCAACTACTTCAAGTGCTTTTCCAGCACTGCTTTTCCCTTGCCGCTTCAAGTGGCACACAGCACAGCCACAAGTGGTTATGTCGTGCTCCTGCACCTCTGCTTCTGCGGGAAGCTCCCACCCCTTCACCACCTCTATATTTCCGACAGTCCCTTGTATTTTCCGTACAGCACCGCAAGCTAAACAAACTGTTTCTGTGCTCCTGTTACGAAAACGAAACTTCTCGTGCTTACACTCAGCTGCTCGAGCTATTTTCTCAGCGGGGGTAGGTCTGTGGCCACGGGTCGACCGTTTCGTTTTTCGTGTTCCCCGAAACTTTGTTTGACTCATCTTCGCACCAGCCCAAGGGTGCGCAGGAGAAACCGACGCCATCCTGTAGCTCTTACGGTTACCCACCCCTCCTTCTGGCACTTCCAGCATGGTTGGAAAGTAGGCAGTAGTTTGTCTGACGTCATCTGAATCACTGCAGGGTGGCAGACACAGTTGGCACACGGCATGTTGTGCTCTGCCATTGGGGAGCCACCGAAGTTGTTAAACTTGATTTGGGCGAGCTTGTCCACGCGCTCGTCTACTGAAACTAGATGCGTCTGCTTGCTCATTCGGGCACCTTTCCATTCATGAGCTCCTGGTAATTGAATTTCTTACCCAAAGCCTCGATGACGCCAACCCTCTTTGCAGACCAGCCGACGATGCTATTGTTGTACATGAAAACGTGGGAAGGAACGAGTACCCGCTTCTGGAGAAAGAAGCGCCCCTTCTTCGTTGTTTGCCACAACCCCGACTCCCGCTTGGACGAATCGTCTTCGTTGGGCTTCGTTGTCGCCAGCCCCCACGTAGCGCTGTACGGGTAGTCTCTGCCAACGTGGAAGCACTTGGAGTGATGAACCCAATCCTTGGTACGACGGTGCTCACGAAACAACGAGATGAGGAAGGCCACCATGTTGGCGTTGAGCTTGCGTGGGTAAACCTTGACGAACTGGCCGCAGCATGGGCAACACTTACCCTCTCTAGCATTGTCAGCAAGGCGCCGCTGCTCATCCAGCATCGCAGGGTCACGAGGCGCTGGCAGAATTTTCGCCATCGCTTCGATGATGTGACCCTCGACTTTGATCTGAGAAGCCATTTTCACCGTAGCCTTTCCTCCAAGGCGTCAGCCATAACCGCACACTCAGCCGCAAAACCTTCCCAGAACGCGCGGTAACCAGGAAGGGTGTTGACGAACGCCTCCCATTCTGGACCTGGACCTCCCGTGCTTACACAATGAGGTTGAACAGCGTCCATCACGTCCTCGAGGGACCTTCGCGCAGCGTCGTCCGCTGTAAGCAGGTATTGCTGCCATGCTTGTCGGTAGGTGCGTTGTGATTCTTCGATGGTAGGTGTCATTTCAAACCGATTGTACAGTTTTCAGTTTACGCAGGCGCCCCGCATCTAGGACAGTCGTTACGTTTGTTGCCGTCAAACATTTGTCCACAGCGGTCACAAAAAGCTACCCATGCAGGGCCGTTGCTCCTGTTGGGACGGTCACTGTGCATTCTACCTGTAGTCGTCTTGACAACGGGCAGACTTTTCACGTTTAAAGGAAGTGTGCGGGGACTGCCGGGTATGTGGCTGTACAGCTGCTGCAAGTTCATTTTGGCGTAGCATCTGGTGCAGAACCTACGACGTCCATCAGGTTCTTTTATTTCCAGTACAGCGTCCACGTCGTGCGTTAAGCAGTGGGTACAAGTAAGCAGCGCACGCCCCTTGTAATTCTGGAGCCACTGGACTCTGTCCTCTAACTCCTCGCCGGTAGCGAGGAGGGACGTGAACAACGCCTCTGTTTTGTGCGCCCTGTCGCCGTTCTCGATGGCTTTGTTGATTTTTTGTTGGAATCCAGCGGCGATAGCGAGGCATTGGATGTCGATGTAAAGCTGGCGTGTGATCCAGCGGATGATGGTACCTTCACCTCGAGCTCCCGCGTCCGCGAGGTGTAGATCCACAGCTGGGTTCAGTTCGGCTTCGGTGAGCGTCATTGTTGTACTCCCGATACTATTTTACAAGATGTGGGGATTTTTTGAGGAAGGATGCGACTGGAGAGAGTCGAACTCTCACGAGCACAAAGGCTCACATGGACCTGAACCATGCGTGTCTACCATTCCACCACAGTCGCAGATGCTGCCGGGGAGACTCGAACTCCCAAGAGGACAAAGCCTCACATGGCCCTCAACCATGCGCGTAGACCAATTCCGCCACAGCAGCAGACAGTTCCCCTATGAATGCTACACCAGATATGTCAAGGGGAGAAACTAGGCTACGCGTCGGTACGTAGCGCCACGGAAGCGGATTGTCTGGGGAGGTACAGAAGCCTGCAGCCGTTGTTTCTTCGGCTCTGGAAGAACCGTGATATCTTTACCCACAGCGTTGCGCAGGTAGTTCAGGGTAAGCGCGTCAAATTCGGCAGCGTTACCTTTTTCATCTACCAGCGCGTGGCTTGAATCTTCCTCGAGCTTCGTGTACACGAGTTTTGGTCTGCCAGTCTGAGGATCGACTGCGTACGCCCACGAAAACACTATTTTTATTTTGGGCTCCACGAACTTCCCGCGCCAGTACAGCTGTCCCTCGAGGGTTGTCCTACCGCCCCGGAACTCTTTACCGTCGAGGGTCAAGTCCTCGTGCTCTACGCGGGGCACGCTCCATTTGATACGATCCAAAGCGTTCGTGGGAACCACGTCGTTCTGGACCGCTTCTTCGGGAGTGAGCTCTGCTGGTTGCTGTGACTTATCGACCAGCAGCGCGTAGACGAAGCCACGGTAGCGGACGCGCCGAGGTTGTGTGAGAGTTTTGGATACGAAGTACAACACGGTGTGTGACTTTCTGCGGAGTTGCCCAACAGAGAGTAACTAGGGAATGACTGGTGTGAACTGCACATCGCAGTCGGGGTAGACCTCGAGGCCCTCGCCAGGCATCGCACCAACGATGTCGGTGATCTCCACGCCCCTCGACGTACCCTTCTTACTGCTTCCTTCTTTCTGCGCGGGCAGCAGGACATCCTTGCGGTGACGCGTTGGTAGATGGTAGCCGATACCGTCCTCAACCTCACCAGGAGCTCCGGTGACGAAGTGACATTCTACGTTGGCATTGAGGTCTTGACCTGTAGGATTGTGGAGCATGACACGCACGGTAACCTGGTAGTCGCAAGATCCTGCCTGGCAGCCACCCATAGAGACAAACGGGAGTAGTAATTGTACGCCGTAATGGGCGACAATCATATCAGGTTTTCCCTTGTACTCCTCAACCTTTGTTTCTCGTGTGCCGCAACTGTTTTTGCCACCGCAACCTAGCACGAGGACAAACAAGATCATCAGACCTAGCTTCGTAAAGACTTTCATTTTGCTCTCCTTGTGAGGGGGTATGGGCCCGCTCGGATTTGAACCGAGGCTCGACGGTTTATGAGACCGCTGCTTTGACCAACTAAGCTACAGGCCCTTTTACACTAGCTTATTTCGAGTGCTTCCAGTACTTCACGCATTATATCTTGCCACACCCAATCCTCGCTCATCTTCACGAGGCGTACTCGTTCACCGGTTGGAATATCGAAGGAGATCTTCCACACCGTGGTATCCTTCAACGCGTGCTCGTACGCTTCTTTCAGCGTAGGGAAATATTCGAGCGTACCTTCTCTATTTCTTGTCTGTATCGCCATAGTCTTTAGGAGGCTCCGGAAAGTGACCTTCAAGTATCCATGACAGATCGATGTAGCCTCGACAAGTGCCACATCGAAACCTGTACTCGCCCACCAAGAAAAGATCTTCGCAGTAGTTAGGCACTTCGCAGCTACAAACAGGGCGAGGACGAGTCATCATCCCGAGAAGCTCTCGAATCCAACGTCCATTGATTTCGATCTCGTCCATCACTTATTACTACGCATGATGTTCCGTTGCATTTCATCTGAACAAAACGCAGCAAACTGAGCCAGATGCCCATTGGTGAAGATACAACTCTCACCAGTGCTGCTATCTGCTATGAGCTTCACTACGGTTCCCACTGGAAGGTGGTCACGCATAAGTAAGTAAAGAAAGCTCGTGAGAGGGTCTGCGCTGCTGTACTTTGGCATCTTGGCCATGAACGTCTTGAGCAAAGCGTCCGACAACGACGTGTCCTCTGATTGCGTGTTTTTGGCTTTGCAGAGTTCATCGCGTTCTTCTTTGTTGTGAATGGGCATCGTAATCCTCCTAGAGCAAATCGTAATTCTTGGCCCACTTGCGGACCGCGTTGTCGGACACACTATACTTCCTACCGATGGCGGACCAACTCATTTTCTGAATATCCTTGACCAATGTGGCTTTCATGGGCCGCTTGGTACGACGGAGCGCAAGACCCTTGCAGGCGTTGGAACAGTACTTTTTCTGGCTACCTGTGAGATCACCATCACAGATGACACAGTTGCCCCGCTTCTTCTTGGCTCGAGCGGAGATGTGCTCTGTCCGCCTGATGCCGAAGCGTTCGATGCCAGGAGCTCCTCGAGCGAACCAGGCGTGGAGCTTGTGATGCATGCTCTTGGGGAGCACGATGATGTTGATAGGTTTGTTGTGAAGCGGGTCACCGTCGAGGTGGTGCACTTCCTCATCATCGCGAAGATGACGCCCCAGCATCTTCTCGGCCACGATGAGGTGGTAGTGCACGTAGCCTTTCCAGTTGTTGCTGGTCAGGGCTGCGTGATAGTCAGGACTGTAGACCATTAGGTAACCGTTGAGGAGACGGTCGCTCTTTTTCCTACTCATCCTTCTTACGTCCTAGACAATCGCGTGCCATGCTGGAATGGGAGGGGTGGGAGTTTCCACCCCTCCCGGGTTAATTAACCGTTCCAGTCAGCAGGAGGCTGGCAGCCCTTCTCTGCATCCTTGGGGAACGGATTGGCCACATGTACCTTTCGGCTGAGGTCGATACCTCGGGACTCGAGACCCTCACGGTCGTCGTAGTGGATGGCGAAGACTTCAGCTGGACGGTCTTTTCGATTGAAGCTCACTTCCGTTACCTCGTGCGAGGCTTTCTTCCCAAACGCGGTTCCGATGTTCTGCTTGGACATTGTTTTGGTACTCACTCTACGTGCGCTTCGTGGTGTTCCTCCAGTAGATCGGAAGAGC
>Ga0307375_10005430_pt1 | contig 11954 bp, 20 predicted proteins | sample TR1MG_FD_202531 | JGI IMG/M metagenome (GOLD analysis project Ga0307375, IMG submission 202531) | Soil microbial communities from Risofladan, Vaasa, Finland - TR-1 | ecosystem: Environmental > Terrestrial > Soil > Coastal area > Acid sulfate soil | place: Finland: Risofladan, Vaasa | collected... | reverse complement strand
GCCCGGCTTATGGTGCCGCAGTCGAAATGCGGTGTGGGGCAACCCACCGGGGGTTCAAATCCCTCCTTCTCCGCCAAGCTCCCCTTGCTCGTGTGTTGGACGCATCCACGAGGTAGGAACCAGGCGTTTGCCGTGCCTGGAGGGTAAAAACGGCTGTGCATGTCCCTCTCCCGAGGGAGAGGTAACGGGTCGGGCAGCACCCGTAGCACGAAAGCTGCCCGTTTGCGGGAGTAGCTCAGTTGGCTAGAGCGTCTGCCTTCCAAGCAGAATGTCGTGGGTTCGACTCCCATCTCCCGCTCCAATCTCAGAAGGAAACTCATCATGTCCAAACCCAAAACCCAATTCACCCAATGCAAGTTGGTCCGAGAGGCAGAAGGCTCCCGTACTGAAACCATCTCGTGGATCCCCACGAAGGTGAAGTCGGATGCCGGTGGCATGGTGAAACTGCGCACGGGCATGGTCGTCGATCTCAAAGAATCCGGCGACGGAGACATCTGGACCCGAGGGTGGACCGTCGAATCCATGGGCACGCCTACCGATGCTCCACCTGACTCACACGAACTCATCAAAGGCCATCGCAAGATGACCGGGGACGCACTCCCCAGAAGGAAAGAGGGCTAGCCGCTTGGACGCGACAAACGAAAACGCAAAGGGAGTGTCCACCTCCGCATCACGGGAGTAACCACAGAAGGCCAAACCGTGATTGGAGGGTGGTTCCCACTCGTCAACTCCGTCGGTCTCCCCCTGGAGATCGTACTCCACCACTTTCAAACCGAAGGGCTCGTCCCAGACTGGCCCGACTTCATCGAAGAATCCATCAAGTGCGGTTGGAACCCGCGTTCGCTACGAACCAGAATCGAGAACTCCGTAGGAGATGTCTACGGACCTGAACACAAACAAGAGGTACTCAAGAGATTCGATCTTTACATGAACACGCGGATGTAGCTCAGTTGGCTAGAGCGCCTCGTTGCCAACGAGGAGGTCGAGGGTTCAAATCCCTTCATCCGCTCCAAGGGGCCTTAGCTCAGTTGGGAGAGCGTCTGCTTTGCAAGCAGAATGTCGTCGGTTCGATTCCGACAGGCTCCACCACCCCTATCCTACGGAGAACAAGACAATGGAACTCACACAAGAACAAGTCATCGATCACCTTGGCAGCATGACCGTCATGGAGATGGTGACGCTCGTCCACGAGCTTGAGGAGAAGTGGGGAGTCTCTGCGACCCCTCAAGTCATTCCCAAGGAGATCGGGGGAGGCATTTTGTTTCCCGAGGAGGAGCAGACCGAGTTCGACGTGATCCTCAAGTCCTTCGGGGAGAAGAAGATCAACGTCATCAAGACGGTTCGCACCCTCATCCCTGGCCTTGGGCTCAAGGAAGCCAAGCTCCTCGTGGAGTCCGCGCCGGCTCCCATCAAGGAGGGCATCACCAAGGCAGAAGCAGATGAGATCAAGACGGTTTTGGAGGGAGCCGGGGGCGAAGTCGAGATTGTGTAGAAGGCACAATCGTCTTGTGTAAGAGTTTGAAGACTCACCGAAATCGCCGAAACGACCAAATTTGAGTAGGCGGTTGAGTGGGGCCCCGTAGGTCAACGGGGGTAGGGACGCCCAATCGTCCCTTCGGAGGGTCTTCATTTGGGGCATTAGCTCAGTTGGGAGAGCGTCCAAGCTGCTACTGTGTAACTGGTGCCGAATCCAAAGAAACCACGAAACACATGCCGGTGTGGCACAGAAGTCACTTGGTTTAAGTCCGTTTACTGCTCCAATAAATGCCAGCTAGATGCCCAGTACGACAAATATATCCTTCGGTGGAAAGCTGGGCATGAATCAGGGAACACAGGCACAAACCAAACCAAAATCTCATCACACGTCCGAAAATACCTGCTCGCTCAAGCTGAAAACAAGTGCTCCACCTGTAGTTGGTCAGAAGTCAACCCAACCACGGGAAAGGTCCCCCTCACACTAAACCACATCGACGGAAACTGGCTCAACACGACCGAGGACAACTTGGAAGTGCTTTGCCCTAACTGTCACTCACTCACTCCAACATACGGAGCACTGAACACGGGTCGAGGACGACCTAGATTCGTCGCGCAGAGCACGGGGTCTTAGCTCATTTGGGAGAGCGCAATTCTGGCAGAATTGAGGTAGCGGGTTCGATCCCCGCAGACTCCACCATCACAGAAGGTCTAGGGTTCGACTCCCTAATGCTCCACCAAGGGGAAGTAGCTCAGTTGGGAGAGCGTTGCACTCGCACTGCAAAGGTCAGGGGTTCGATTCCCCTTTTCTCCACCAAACAGGAACCACGTCATGCGTACTGAAGACGATATTTGGGTGCTCCCCAACATGACCCGGGAACAAGCCCTTCAAATCCGGGGCCTCCGTGAACATGGAACCTGGCGATGGGTAGCATCCAAGGTCTACGAGACCATGTACCAAGGGATTCCCAAAGGACATCAAATCGCGGGAGAAAATCTGTGCCGCCAAGCGGCTACCTTGTTGGGGGAAGATCCCAACGAAGACCCTTGGAATTAGGAATCACGTCATGCGTACTCAAAAAACATCCCGCGATTTGTCGGGCCCCCTACACCGGATGATCCGGCAGGGGGTTGGTACGCCTTGGATGCAACTCCATCGGGAGCTACGGGAGTACGCCGACAAGAATCGGCTACCCAAGTGGCAACTGCGCAAGACCATCGACGAAGACGTGACGCGTAGGCCGAAGTTCGACGACGAGGGTCTCTTGCTCGGCGACCGGGACAAGCCGGCGCCACCAGGCACCTTGTACGTCGCCAAGACGGGCATCCTGACGAAGTGGGTCACGCCACCGGAAGTCATCGACGAGGATGACACCGATCTCGGTTACGCCCAGATCCCTCACCCGGAACATCCCCAGGTTCTCAGCGAGCGAGAGCGTGTTGTTGGAACTATGTGGGGTCGCAATGCTCGCAACGGACGGTCGGTTCACATCGACGTTCGTGACTCTTTCTTCCGTTTCTACCTGGAACAGCACGAGGGCATCTGGTATGAAGCCAAGTACGAGTTCCCCTGGTACTCACGGCGTTACGGGTCCATGCGTCTGATTCACCGTCATCAACTTGACAGCCGTTCACTCAGGCGGTTCAATCTGAGTAATCAACGAGCCGCGTAAGCCCACAGTGTCGGCGGCAGCGGTAGGCAAAAGCCAAAGGAGGAGAACGAGATGGAACATACAAACTCAACAAGCTGGTGTAGCTGGTGTCCCCTGGAGGGTACTGGGTAGAGATCTGTCTTGATCTCGCTGGCTTGGAAAGCCGCCCAGTTCTCGGACTAGGCGGCTTTCGTCATTTTTAGGGTGGTAGCTCAGTTGGTAGAGCAGCGGACTCCAAATCCGCAGGTCGGGGGTTCGATCCCCTCCCACCCTGCAAACATAGGTTGCGTCATGGGTGCATTGCTGGTCTCCAAAACCGGCGAGCGGGGTTCGATTCCCCGGCGGCCTGCCAACGGCCCGGTAGCCAAGTGGTAAGGCACCGCTCTGCAAAAGCGGTCATCGTGGGTTCGACTCCCACCTGGGCCTCCAACTCGTTTCGCGTACAACCACCATGAAGAAGTTGCTCCATAGGCTCTACGACAAGCTGGCTTTCAAGCTGGCGGATTCGGTGGGCCGTCGGTATCTGCGGGAGCGAGATCAGGCCAGGGCCCATGGAGATCGCCTTGCGACGGCCGTACAGGGTCATCTGAGAGGTCAGATCGATCTCAACGGTCTACGTGACGAACTCCTGCAATACGCCGAGGACCAGAACTGGGGCGGCCCAGCCATGAACTTCATCATCCGAGAGGGAGACAAAGCCGGGCAACTGGATGTAGTCTCAGCGAACCGGGACTAACCGGATCAACATGGAGAATCGAACTCACTTGCGAAAGAAGCCATAGCGCGGGGCGTCCAGTCATAGGTCGTCCCCGGAAAGGACAAGACCAATGACCGAGGCCATCAAGACCTCTTACGACACGCTCACTACCAACCTCCACCGGACGGAGAAGACCCCCGATTATTACCTCGCAAAGTGGAGGCGTCGGCACGGTCTGTACCCGAGACACGGTGGAGGACGGCTTGAGAAGTTCCGACGGATCGCCAAGTACCAGGGGATCACGGTGCGTGACATCGTGACCGACAACCTCCCGAGGGTTGCCGACTCCGAATATCACTTCTACAGGTGGAACGTCGGTGTCATCCTCTGCATCTACTGCGGAGTTTTCCTCAATCGTGAGAACAGGACTCAGGATCATGTCATCCCAAAGGCCAGGGGCGGATCGCAGATGGGCCGGGATAACCTGGAGCCATGCTGCCAGGAGTGCAACCGGGCCAAGGGTGATCTGAGCGTGCTGGAGTTCCTGCTCCTTAGAAGCACGAGGTAAAGGTGTCATTCAACTCGTAGCCGTCAGGGGTATAACCTCTGGCGGCTTTTTCATGGCGGACGGACCACCCGAATTTCTGAAGACTCTCCACGCCAGATTCCAAGAGGATCTGGTGCAGGTCTTTGGTGAAAGGTCCAAGGACTTCAACGAGTCTTTGGTGGATCTTCTGTTTGAGTTTTGGTCCCAAGCGGCCCATTCGGAGATGCGTCTCATCCCCGATGAAAAGACCCTCACCGAGATGGTTCATCAGATCGTCGTCGAGGCCAAACGGAGAGAAGATGGTGCGGTCGGGATCTCCACCAACAGCCTGCAACTGACCGAGAACTCTACGTGTCCGCATCCGCCAAATGTGGGGAAAGGGCTCGTGTGGGTCAAGGATTACCCTTCCTCTTTGGTGTTCACGGATGACACGGGGATTGAACATGCTTTGACGGGGGCGGCATCGACGGTCAATGTGGGGAAAGACCTTCAGACGCTATATCAGACGGGGGATGACCCCTTCATCGACGCGCTTTCCTCCACGGGGATGCCCGATTCTTACATGATGATCCCGGTGCTCATGCACAAAGGAACAGGCCAAGTTTACGGCGTCGATCTCTCTGGGCGTCGAAAGTACGTCCCGACTCAGCGGATCGTCCATCTCACAAGTAACGATGGCTACACCTGGAACTTCGACACTGCCCACCAGCCTCCCTCCCACCAAGACTCCAATGCCTCACACGTCATCATCCGTGTGGATGGCGTGGTCAAGACCTCCCCAGTTGACTACACTGTGAACACGACCAACTACGGCACCGATGAGGCCGTGAAGTCTATCTTCCTGACGGTCCCGGACACGGAGGCGGAAGTGACCGCCACCTACTCCGATGTAGCCTCGGATCATTTCTAATGAGCAAGCAAGACTTTGAAACCGATCTGGATGCCGTCTTTGGCGAGCGTAGGGCAGAGTTTGCCCCTAAGCTCAAGGAGATGCTCTACCAGCTTTGGCGAGAAGGTCGGAAGCGTGGAGCCAGCCATGAGCGCGGAGTCCAGGCAGATCAAGTCCTGGGGATGAGGGCCAAGAACAAGACGACTTCGGACAAGTTCAAAAGCCCCCTCGACCGAATGGAGGAGTTGTACCGGACGACCGGCGAGTGGGTCACGTTCGATTCATTGCCGACGAACACTCCCATCCAGGGTCAAGCCGCCGATGAGGCGATCAGTCACAAGGAGATGTTCGGACGAATCCTGGCCGGTACGGAAGAGGTCATCAAAGCCCCCAAAGGGTTTCAGTCCAAAGAGAAGGACTACTTGGGGCGAGACAAACCGTTTGGGCAGGAGTTCTTCGGCGCGGTTGTCCAGGGCCAGTTCCCTGTGATCAGGGGTGGCTTCCCCACGGGCCCCAAGAAAAAGAAGCTCAAGAAGTGATCTCGGTAAGGTGCCCATAGGGACACCTACTCGTGGAGATGCCAGAAGAACTCGCCGACCTTGCGGCGATGTTGGCTGAAGGGACGCTGACTCCGCTTCGGGAGCGGGTCTACGAGCGTCGGATGCTCAAATCCCCGTTGAGTTGTTTCACGGATCGCATCTACTTCTTCCCGTTCGGGATTCAGCCAAACTTGAAAGCTCCGATCCAGGTTTGGGTCAACGGTATCGTGATGGCGGAGAACATGGATTTCACCATCCGGGTCGTTGGAACAAAGAAGCTCCAGTTGACCGTCGTTGTGTTCCAGAATCCTTTGACGACTTTGTGCAACTCACAGGCTCTCTACGAGAACCTCCCTCCGCCTCCTCCCGAAGACTGATGCTGCGGTTGATCTACAGGTTTTTCACCCAGGAGTCTTGGGCTCGGGAGAAGCTCGGCGGGAAATGGGAACGCTGGGATAGCCGGTGGGGCCAGGTCGAAGACTGGTCCGATCCCAGGACGCGTCCCCAGGAATACGGCGAAGGGAAAGTCCCGGAGCGTGAGAACTGGGGATGACTGATCTACTGGTGATGCTGATCCTGGCCGTTGGGGTCGTGTCCGGGCTCGCCGTGTTGGAGCATCTTGTGGTGTCCCGGCGGGAGAAACGTGGGTAGAGTTCCGATATGGCAAAAGAAATCCTCGTAGTTGGAAGCAAAGTCAAAGCCGTCGTCTCCGCCGCATCCATGCGAAGCGATGGAGCACTCATCGAAGCCGTTTCAGCCAAAGTGGATGAACTGCTGGAAGGCGCGGTCAAACGGGCCAAGGAAAATGGTCGGAGCACCGTCCGCCCCCACGACCTTTGAGTTTCTTCAGAAGGGGCTTGACCGTGGCTCAAACCCACGGTACAAACCCCTTCTGATGTTTTTCCGGCTGCAACAGCAACAGACGTAGCCAACCCGGCAAGATCGGGTTGGCACGATGTCGTGCGCCCGGACCAGCCCTCTCAAGAGGAAACCGCGACGCACATAGCATCGCGGTTTTTCTAATTGGGGTGTAGCTCAGTTGGCAGAGCGACGGTCTCTGAATCCGTAGGTCGTAGGTTCGATCCCTACTACCCCATCCAATCCAACACAACTCTTTGGGGCGTCGGCAAGTGGTAAGCCATCGGTTTTTGGTACCGACATTCGTAGGTTCGATCCCTACCGCCCCAGCCATTCAATCCCCCATTGGGGCGAGAAGGTAACTGGCGCTGGGCTTTGAACCCGGCGATCCGTGAGTTCGACTCTCACCGCCCCATCCAAGTTTCCTACGTGTGGTATCCTTTGGTATGCCCGACAAAAAGTTGGAAATCGTTGGGGGACAAGGCGTGAGGAACCAAATGTGGGAAGGCGACCCTGAACTGGATGAAGTCATCGAGGCGGGTTGGGAGGAAACCTCGGTCCAATCAACTGATGATGTCGAAGCTCTGGTTTGGGGTGAGGACCCCGTTCCCCATAAGGGCAAGATCATAAAAGAGGAAGATCTCCCGCCCGACTACCGCCGCCGCCGCTTCATTCATCCTGTGTAGAATTTGCGTAGAACCTGTGCAATGACGAAGTACAGAGTCTCCGACAAGCGGCTCGTTTTCCTCGATGTGGAAACGAGCGGACTAGACCCCCACGAGCACGAGGTTCTGGAGATCTGTCTGATGGACAAGGATGGGACCATCTTGCTCCACAGCAAGCTCAAGCCCCAGAACATTGAGAACGCCGAAGCTCGTGCGCTGGAGATCAACGGGTACAACACCAAGGACTGGGAACTGGCTCCGAGCTTTCGTGACTTGGCCCCGAAGATCGTAGAAATCCTGAAGTGGTGCCTTGCGGTTGGTCACAACCCGAGCTTCGATCTGAACTTCATCAAGTCCGAGATCCGGCGCGTCGATCCCAAGCTCCTCAAGGGGATCGGGTATCACATGGTCGATACCGCTTCGCTGGCCTACGAGCATTTGTCCGACGCCGGACTCGATGCGCTCTCCCTTGGGAACGTCTGCAAGTTCATCGGGGTCGAACTGAAAGAAGCCGACGCGCACTCTGCCGTCGCCGACACGGAAGCGGCCCGTCAGGTCTACCTCAAGCTGCACCAAGCAACTTGGTTCGACCGACGCAAGTGGAAGCGTGCGAACCGTTAGCTGTGAAGTCCGGCATCGCAACGCTCGCCAGGTAAAGCTCCGCAAACGGAACACGTCCCCGGTTCAGGCTTGGGTTCTGGGTGAGGCTCCCTGTAAGGGGTGCTCAGTTCCCGGTTGAGCGTAGCGATGGCGGCTTGCCGTTCCCATTCGGGCCAAGAAGCAATCCAAGCGTCCAGATCCCGGGTCATCGTTCATTCAGCTTTTGCAGCAGGGGTGCCAGGAGGTCTTGGCCCCGGAGGGCGTCAAGCCAGCGCATGGGGATGCCTTCTTTCCCATAGACCAAGCCAGCCATACCGCCTGCAATGCAGGCCGTGGTGTCCGTGTCGTGACCAAGGGCGATGGCTGCCTTCACACAGTCCTCGTAGTTGTCCGTTTCAGACAACACCATGCGTGTCGAGTGAAGGCTGTCCACCACGTATCCGGTTCCCGTTCCCTTGGGAGGGGCGCGGAAAAAGGTTTCGACTTCGTGGACAACCGCTGGGTCTTGGCGGTGGGCTTTGATCACAGTGTCCAACGCATCGTTGTACGCGGCTTCCGTGCTCGGCCAGTTCCAATCCGAACCCATGCGTCGTGCCCAGATGCAGTAGATGGCACATGCCAGTTGGGAACGGATGTGGCCGTGTGTGACTTTCGATTGGATCCGCGCATCACGGATCAGTTCATGGTCTTCCCCTTGGTGCCATAGCGCCAATGGCATCACGCGCATGAGCGAACCGTTGCCGTTGCTGTCTTCTGTCGTGGGCCCCGAAGTCAGAGGGTCGTGTCCGTTCGCGTAACGGTTCAGCCCTGTGTAGGTGGCGTTGCCAATGTCGAAGACTCTGTTGTCTACGGCCATGTAGCCTTCGTTCATCCAGTTGACGGCACGATCACCAAAATCCGAAGCGTCGAACTTGTTGCATTCAAGGAGCGATGCCAAGAGACACATGGCAAGAGCACCATCGTCGGACCATGTGCCCGGTGGGACCCCCTTGTGCGCACGCCTGAAGCCAGCGGGTGGATCGAATTTGATCTGCTCCTTTGGAGGGATGCCGTGTGGCAACGTAAACTCGTAGGGGACACCAAGCGCGTCTCCTACCAGGAGACCAAGAAGAGATCCCTCGCGGTTCTTCAGGGACACTATTCGCTCTCCTGGTTGTAGTTTGTTACGGCTGAGTCCCCGTTGATCGGAAGAACGGGGGACTCACCGTTGTCGGGATGGTCGGAGGTGGCAAGCTCGTGCAACTCGACCGCGAGGGCCGTGAGATCAACCGCGTTCCATTTGCCATTGTCGTGGAGGACCGAAAGCAAATCCGCCTCATCCTTGAACTGGTCAATCCCGTTGTAGGCGCCGGACAGAGCACACGCCATGGCGGCGATGGTGTCCGTGTCTCCGCCCGAAAGCAGAGCGGTGTGCAGGGTCTTCCAGAAATCCTTGGGGCTACGCATGAAGGCGTACAGAGCCCACAGGGTTGAGGTGCGTGACCATGGGCTGATGCCGTCCCACCGGGGACCGCTTTTGGTGATGGCCTCCTGCATCCGGTGATCTTCTTCGATAACCCATTTGAGGATCTCGCTGCCCTTTTCCTCCTTCTTGAAGTGCTTGAGCGACAAGAGTCGGATGTCTTCGGCGAAATCGAGCGACCCGGAGGTTTCGACGAAACGAGCCAACCAATCCCACCATCCACGCTCCCCTGGATGGGAGGTTTCCCGGCTGGCGTTGAGGGACATGGCTACCCCCATCGCAATCGCTACGGATGTTGCACAGGACATCTCCGCGGCATGGGTGATCTTGGCCTGGACCCAGGCATCCCGCATGAGGGCCTCTGCGTCGTTCCAGTGGAGCAGACCGATGGGTCCGGCCCGCATGGCCCCACCGTTTCCGGCACGCGGAGGAGGCGTCCCTGACTCCTCCCAGTGGGCTCCAAGATGGAGAAGATGGGCCGCCTCGGCCGTGGCGGCCCCACCCCCGACAATGGCTCCCTTGTGGAAGATGTTGGCGATGCGCCCGGAGAAGCTCTCTGGATCAAACCCACCGTTCTCGACGATGGATCGAGCAAGCTCCCGGCTCAACTGGGTGTCGTCCGTGTACTGACCAAACACCCACGATCCATCGCGGGCATAGGTCAGATCGGAGATACCAGCCCAGTTTTTCGTCGAGACAATCTCCTCAACGAAATGAGCCGCGTTCTTGCGGGAACGGGATTCGATGACACAACCAACGGCGTCTCCGATGGCGCACCCCAAAAGGCAACCTACAAACTTGTCTGAGTCGGGCTTAGGCATGGGATTCCTCTGGGTTGAAGCGATAGAGTTTCGGTGGGCGCCCACCACTTGAGAGTTCTACGGTTTCGTCACTTTCGATGAAGCGACCATCTTCCACCATACGGCGGAACCTCTTGGCGAAGTTGGATCGGTCGTAGCTCTCGCCTTTCACGATCTCGTGAACCCGGCGGAACTGCTTTTGCGTGAAAGTCTCTGGCAGGAGAGCCCGTGCCAGGCGTGGGTCGTAATCCAGTTTTCCTCGGAGGCGGTCGAGCGCGAGGGTCAGAATTTTGTGGTGGTCGAATGCCAGGTCCGGCAAGACACTAACCTCGGCGGAGTAGGTGCCCTCAAGGGCCCCGCGTTTGCGCCCAAAAGGAAACCAAAGGGCCTCGGAGGCATCGTCCCCGGCTCGCACACGGGCAGTCGCGTCAGGACTGACCAGCGCGTAGTAGGCCACGGAGATCACTCGACCACGAGGATCGCGCCCAGGATCACCGAACGTGAAAAGCTGCTCAAGGAACACACCGTCGCGTTCGACATCCAGGTCCGTTTCCTCTTTGAGTTCACGCGCCGCGGCATCGAACAAGGACTCCCCTTGCGCTCCGTCAGATTTGTGACCAACACCAACTTCAACGAATCCGCCGGGAATGGCCCAGTGGTCTTTGAAAGGCTCGTCTCGGCGCTTGATGAGAAGAACCTGCAACTGCCCCGTCTTGTTGATCGTGAAGATCACCATGTCCACGGTCACAGCCGGGAGGGGATAGCTGTATGTGTGTTTCTCGCTCATGCTGCTTTCTTGTAGAGGCCATTCCGTTCGATGTACTGAACGACCGCGTGTGGGACGTGGCGCTTCCAAAGGCTCGTACCGTCCGCGATCATGTTCCGAAGGTCGGTGGCTCTCATGGAGAATACCGGGACATCGACGAATCCGAACTCCTTTTCGATTTCGTCCACGCCCTTCCACTTGGGGAACTCAGCCCGGATGTCGGGACCGATGGCAAACTTGATCTCCGCTGGATCCTCGTCTTTGCTGAAGGGCGTCCCGTGGCCCTTCTTGATCTCACGGAGCAAGTCGAGGGTGTAGATGGGAGGGGCTTTGGAGCGCAGCATGTCCTGCTCTGTGGTCAGCACTTGGACACTGCTCGTATACGGCAGCGTCGGGGTGCCGTTCCAACACAAGTCGTTGACACCCAACTTCGCCATGTTGAAGCGATGAAGGAAATCAGGCAGGTCCCCTTTGAGAGCATGGGCAGCCGCCGGCACGACCATGACAGTCGTGAACCCGGCTTCCTCGATGAGCCATCGACAGATGTCTTGATGGTGTTTTCCGAAGGGGTTGAAGCTGCCCCCGTAGACTGCGATGCGGCGTTGCATGGTTAGTATCCTGGCTCTTGGTAGTTGTCCCAGTTGTCGCTGAGAGTGGTGCCGTCTGGCAAGAGAGTGGCGGCGGCCCTGTGCATACGCTTTTTGAGGCCGTCGTTCTCTTTGCGCAAATCCGTGATTTCCCTTTTTGACGATTTGAGTTTCGCCTCCGCCGTCAGCAACCGCTTCTCCGTGTCACGGAGCTTCCGGCGAATCTGGTCGATGTTGGGAGTCACGCCTCTACCCACTCTGCTCCGAGAGCGGTGAGGGTTTCCTTGGACTTCGCCATCCCCTCTGCACCACCGATGGCAGCCGTGGCGTAGGAGAGGACGCGGATGTTGGCCCGTTGGACACTGACGGTTTTGAGCAAGCCCTCGACCGCAGCATCAACGCAGTAGCCACCAGTGCAG
>Ga0307375_10005429_pt1 | contig 11955 bp, 8 predicted proteins | sample TR1MG_FD_202531 | JGI IMG/M metagenome (GOLD analysis project Ga0307375, IMG submission 202531) | Soil microbial communities from Risofladan, Vaasa, Finland - TR-1 | ecosystem: Environmental > Terrestrial > Soil > Coastal area > Acid sulfate soil | place: Finland: Risofladan, Vaasa | collected... | reverse complement strand
GAAAATGTGACAGGGAGCATCGTTTAGAGGACACTGAGACTACATTTGGGGCTTACAGAGGGGGGTGAAGGCGCTACAGGGCGTCCCGGGTTTCTTCCACTGTCCCGGGTTTCAGCAAGGCGCTCTAGCTAGGAGCTCGGGGTCGGACAGATTTCTCGGGTGTGCTGGACGATCCTCGTCTCTTGGAGTGCGCGGGTCATCCGCCAGAAAATCCAAGTTCTTTGTGCTAAGCTTACGATGCTTGTTCTACTGCTTGGCGGCTCTAGATCTCCAAAGAGGGCCACGATTTAGGTCTCACACCGACGATGAGAAGACAAGGGGAAACGATGTTTGCAATACGAGTGAGTTACATTGGAGTACTGTGCCGTGGTGACACAGGGGCATCCTCAGTTGAGAACTTGATCTACAAGCAGTAATACAGCTAAGAGTTCCTTGCAGAACTCATCCAACAGAATGACGTTCTGCGCGGTTCGCTCCTCTTCGGTCCAGTCGTATTGACCTTCCTGAGGCTCCTTCTCCTCTGCAGACTCTTTAAATTGGAAGACCTTCGACATGTGCTCTCGGGATTCGTCTATGAAAGTGGAAGCTTTGGTTGATTGGAGTTGAAGGATCTCGAAGATGGACTTGGACTCCCCTCCCGAAGAGGATGGATAGTAGGACCAACGGTGGATGTAGGCATGGGGGTATTGCGTAATCGACGAAAGAGTATCGGTGAGGTAGAGAGCGAAGTCGAGAGGAAGCTCCAAGAAGTGTTCCAGGTTGTTGAGGAGAGCTTGTAGAAGTCTGCGGATGGTGACGGTTTCTCCTGAGGTGTGGTCCTTTGGTAACGGCGGAAGGACTCTCCAAGATGGGGTATCGTGATACTCAACAGCGCTTTCGTGATCGAGGACTTTGACGCCATTGCCAGCACTCACAGCGTGGATGCCGCCGAACTCGTTCTTCTTCTCTGGGATGAAAGGAGGCGGGAACTTCTTCTCTGGCGTCAACGGATGTGACGACCAAGAGAGGAGATACGGTCTGGCGAGTTTGAAGCGGAGTTTGATGTAATCGTGGTACGTTTGCACGTCAGGACGAGAACCAGAGTCTCCCGTCTGTCGTGCGAGTGGAGCCAGTTGTAGGAGCTCTTCAAACCTCTCACCTATGTTTCCAGGTTCTCCTTGCAAAGATTCAATCGCTTTCGCCGCAGCCATCACATCAGGGTCCAAGGGCCATTGAGAATCGAGGGCGTGAGCGTAGCGTTCTGGATTCAACTCCTCCGCCTCACTTGGGTGATGAAATGCTCGAAGGTGGGCCTGTGGGTTGGCAACGAGGGGCAAGTTCTTGAATAGCAGGTGATGGGCCACGTAGAGGTTATGGGGATGGAACTGGAAGAGAGTGGAGAAAAGGCGCATCGTGTTTGCGGCGAGAACCGCCGACTTCTTGGCATTTGAGTCGAGTGGAAACGTGTAGGAGTGGTATTCGATGCGAGAAATGAGAGCCTCTTGAACAACGTGACCAGAGGAAACGCCAATGAGAGGATCGAACGGTACGTCGCCAAATCGAATCGTCTGCGATGATGCTTGTTCTGAGGGCCCAATGAGGCAAGTGATGAGTACGCCTGAGAGCTCAGGAGCATCCAGTTGAAGAAGCGTTTCTCGAACGAAGATGGTGTTGATGTTGGAGAGCTTGATGTCGTCGCTGAGAAGTCCAGGCAGGAGGATGGGGGTGAAGAGCATGGCCTTCATGGAGTGTGCAACTTGGCGCGAGAATTCGCCATACTCAGGTGAGAGAGGGTCGGCAGGGGACGTGGACTGGCTGCCACCACGAGCGGGGGAAGGGGCACGGGAGAGGACCTCGGTTCTGGAGAAGTCGATCTTGCACAGCGCAGAGCAGAACTGTAGTTGTCTGAAGTACTCTTGTAGATAGCCATTCGCATTGGGATTGCCATTATAAGTCTCGCGAGCCAGGGTGGCGTACAACTTGCCGAGTTCGTTCATCGTGTGTTGCAAGAACTTGACCTGTTTCACCAAGTAGGCATGTAGTTCAGTATTGTTGTCGTCAATCACAATACAACTCAAAATACAACGTCGTACTTGTTCAGCGAGTCGACGATCAGAGCCAGAGCCACGATAGATGCGATCCAAGATTTTGAAGAGCACGAAGTGCTTCTTGTTCAGAGTCGATAGCGAGGCCACTTTTTCTTGCGCATGAAGGGCATTCGTCATTATCGGAGACGTGCTCATAGTAGGCGTTGTAGATGGCTCATACGACCGGAGCGTCATCTCCGAACTCCAAAACAGCTTCAAAAAGATGGGTGCCTCTTTCAACTTGTGCGCCAAAGATGTGATCAGCTTGATGACTTCGATTTTCTCCTCAAAACTCAGCTTGTTCGGCTTCATGGACAAGAGACGGACCAAGGGCTTGTGCATACTGGAATGTGCCAAAAGTGGGGATTTCATGTGTTGAATGATACGAGCGATGGCATTAATGATCCACTGAAACATGCCTGCAGGTTTGTTGATGTACGCGAGGTTGCACAGACGCTCCAAAACTCGTGACTGCAGGAAAAACTCAATACAAGGCGCAGTTCCCTCCTGCATGGCTTCGGCTTCGCGTTCCTCCTCCAATAGAAGCTGAATGATCTTGTTGAGTATCTGTGGGATGAAGACTTGATCATTACGTCGATTGCCTGAGAGGAATAGGGTCAGGAAATGAAAGGACACCGAGACAAACACACAGTTGAGCTGTTCTCCTGCTCAAACGTACCTTCACCTTTAGTAGTAGCATCCAAATCTTGAAGAAGCGCCTTTAACACATCAATACGCTCCCGAGGCACCTGTTTAGGCGACACTTCGCCAGAAAGAGACTGCAAGAACTTCCTCATCGCGGACATGCTCACACCTCCAGATTACGGCTCAAGACGAAGCGGTACCCGACGTGCGAATCGAGGATCAGCAGTGTAACAGTTTCTGCAATGTATTTCTTGCAAGTTGAGGTCAGGACGGCATCACAGATTGAACTGCAAGGCATGTGCCTCCAGGCCGGCGGTTCCTGATCCGCGAATCGCCGCTCGCGCACTAAATCGAGCTATTCCTGGTTCTAACGACTGCATACACTCTTCTACGGAGCCTAATCCTCTTTACATTCGAATTACACATGCTTAAACATCGTTACTTGAGGAGGACGACGTCAATGATGCCGCAGAGGAGGACGAGGAGGAAGCGTCAAGCCCGGACTGCTTCGCTCGTGGCTTCTTCGGTTCGTCTTTGGGGATCCTCTCCATGTACCAAGGTTTTGAGATGAGTTGAGCAGTCTTGACAGCATCAGCCTGAGCTACACCATTGCGATGAAGTGCGGAGAGCAGATCCGTTTTGGCTTCCAACGCGGCCTTCACGCCATTCATGAACTTGGGGATGAAGCGACTCGTATAGGAGTTCTCACACGACTCTGTGACTATGCTTAGATACAGTTCTTCAGTGAGGAAAGCAGATAGGGCTTCGTGTGTCAAGCGACCGGCTTCGTCTTTGGAGAGGTCGATCGGAGGAGGGAGTTTCTTCTGCTTCCAGTTCTCATTGTGACGTTGCGATCCATGAATGCCAACGAGACCCACCCAAGATTCGACTTCCAACGTAGGAGAGCCCTTGTGGCGCACTTCCCAAGCGATCAGATCGGAGAGGAAGCGCGAGTTCGGTCGAACGATTGGTCGCGCCTGGTGTGTCAATTCAAAGGCCTCCTTCAGGGTCATATTCTCATGTAGAACTAAGTATGCCATGACGATTGATGCGGAGCGAGATCGACCCATTACGCAATGCACAAGCACCTTTCCGGGTGGATTCGCCTCCTTCGCAGCTTTGATGATCTCGCACGCTTGTTCCATCCCCTCATTCAGAGATTGCCTGACTGTATCGTTCAATTCGATGCGGTGATGAGTAAAGTCGTTGGGATGGCTTGTGCGCCACTCAGCAGTAACGTTGAGAACGACAGTAACGCCGGCCGCTTTCAAAGCCTCCTTGTCCTGCGCGTCCTTGCCACTTCCGAGGTAGAGGTGATCCAAGATCAACGACATGCCCTTTGGGACTTTGGAATTCTTCTTCGTATCGCGATGATTGATGGCTTGTTCGAGTTGGTCGGAATCCGCGAACTGCAGCACCTTCTCCGACAGCGAACCACGATTGACGAGCGTTACGCGCAAGAATCTCCCATCTCTATCACCATGACTCGTAGAACGCAACTTCAATGTATAGGCATTGTGGTGCACGATTTTGCGCTGGGCAGCTGATAGAGCAGGCGGGAAATTTAGGTGATATGCCGGATGATGGCCGTCGACACTCTCTCCACTCTCATCGATTTCTTTCAATGCAGAAACCAACCATTCCGACAGAACTTTCGCCACATCAACACCGCGCACACTTTCCAAGGGAACAGTACCAAAGTTGGCGTCTTGGAAGCGCTCAACAGAAGGATCAGGATCCGGGCGAGAACACATCGCTATTGCTGGAACACGGGGTCAAATCCAAGCAAATTCAAGCAATTTACAAAGGCCGAACCGTTTCGGAAGCGTTATCACACAAAATACGGATTGAGTGAGCCACACCGGTCGACACAGCGATGAGAAGCCTTGCAACCAGCAACAGAACCCCGAGACCAACATATGGAGAATTCAGACCTCAGCCAAGAAAAGATGAGAAGTTGTTACTCTATGTTTGACACCTTTCCTCATAGTGTGTACGTCCATGTGGTGTTCGTTGTGCCCGCGCGCCCGCTTCCACCACTTGGGTCACAATTCTCTGGATTCCCGTCCCCGTGCAATCGTACTCCCCCGTATTGGTCTTGAATAGTGTAGTATTTATAGAGTATTGTCGTAGAGCATTAGAATGGATCCGAAAAGCCGAAGGCTGTCAATAGGAGACGCCTTGAAAAGGGCGGCGGCTGAGATGGAGACGAACGACGACGAGGCCGAGCGCATCGCACGTCGCAAGAGCCGAGTGGAAACTGCCCAACTGCCAAAAGCACCTACCATCTCTGCCGAAATTACGAGCTCCTGGCTTAGAATATTCTCCGAGGGCGTACGTGGAGCCGCATTTCCGCGAACCGGTGCAGCCTTCTGCTCGCCGTCCAGTTTCTGACCCCATTGACCTTGTCCTCTTTGATATCCTCTCATTTCATGATCACTGGTCCTATTAATCTCTAGAAATTGGGAAAGAAGGACGTTTGGAATGTTCCTGTCACAGATATGCTCGCCAAAGAAGGTCAGAGCGAAACCGTTGATTTCCGAGATGCCTCGCTGACTATTGACGCATCCGCACATGTTCGTACTTCCTAAGCAGTGTTTTACATCCTCTTTACGATATGACATGACAACAAAGCTAACACAACACCGAAATTCAAGGTCTACTCCAAAAGAGTCGAAGAAGTGCTCAACAAGACCACATCACTTGCTGGTGGACTGGCTAGTGAAGATTTGGAATCTCTGGCTCAGGAGCCTGAAGATGAAGCTGCCAAACTGGATGAAGACGAAGAAGTGGACGCAACCGCCAAGGAGGAAGTGAAGACGAAGAGGAAGGTGCGTTTCCCGATCAGATAGCATCTTCTCCACTGAGTTTCAGAAGAACTTTGCATTCAAATGGACCTTTCTATCATATTCACCCCCATTGTGCTACCTGTTGATACTGGACTCAAGCCTTGTGGGAGGTGATTTCCAACTGTTGCCCTGTTGAGGCCCTTTCCCAGCTTCTTGCTCTAACTCCTCCGTATTCCCGTTGTGATGTGCAATACAGAGAGCTGCTAATCGAGGAGTTAACACATTGGAGACGAATGAGGCGAGTTTGACGATGAAGCGTAACGAGCGCGAGTATGCTGTTGATCCTCTGTTCCATAAGAGAAGTGCGATTTTCGATAGTGGTGGTGCGAAAGGCTTGTTGTTGAATGTGCTCTCGGTGCACAATGGCTTTGAGTTGGTGTTTGATGCGTCGGACATGGTGGACGATAGTGTGGAGCCTGTTGCACATTCTGTTGGAGGTGAATTGGAGTCTGAGTTGCGTAAATTGATTCAAACGGTTCTACCAGCGCATTGGCAGGATGCCGAGATCTGTCCGGAGTACGCAGAGCGCAAGAAGGGCAGTTCGGACGCGTTGCACCATCTGCTCGCCGATGAGCCCGACTTTATGATGGACGTTGACCGCAACGATGGAGATTCTGGTGCAGCCCATCACCAAGGTGCAGAGATGGCGTTGGCGACAGGTTTTGAGCAGAAGGAGGGCGAAGAGCGAGGACATTCAGACGACGAGGAGAACGAGTTGGTGGTGAACTTTGGTGGCGTCTCAGCCAAGAGGTCTTCCCTCACAGGCGATGGAGAAGGCGCCTCTTCAAACACAGCCGCTGGTGCGGCAAGTGAGCAACCCATGCATGAGTGGCGTTTTGATGGAGCAGGTGGAGGCGATGATCGAGATAGGGCTGACGGCGGATACGACCATGAGTTTGGCGATGCGGCGCTCCTGGACGCTCGCTTGGCGCGCATTGAGCAGCGCGAAACGGAAACCGAGAATGCTGGCCAGCCAGAGTTGGAGCACTATGAGGTTGCGGATGGACCCAATGCAGAGTACACTTACTTCAACCGTGACAAGTTGGCCAATTGGAGTGGACCGGAACATTGGAAACACAAGAACATGAAGGCCACGTCGGCATCGAAACGGTTTGCACAGGACGATGAGTATCAGGACGAAGAGGGCAACATCATTAAGGCAACGACATCCAAGTCCAAGGGTCCCAGGAAGCAGTTCCGAATCGACTTCCACTCTCCTGCACCCTCCAATCTCGACGAGCTTCTCGCACCAGCAGGTACGCTTTCTCCTTTCACATCCTATCTTCACGTGTGTACATCAGTCTGTTACGAATCCCACCCCTTTTTCAACCGAAGTTGCTCGTGAGCGGGACGAATCTCCCAGAATTTTTCCCTCCATTGGCTTGGGATTGGTCATCCCCTCCTCGTGAAAACGTGTCATCTCGCTATGGTGAGCCGCGGTGGTCCGTGGTGCGGTCTTCAAAACCGTAGACGCTGAGAAGCGTAGCAGTTCGATTCTGCCATTGTAGCGTTTTGCCACTCCGCGCTTCCCGCTTCCCACTCACTCGATCCCGGCACTGACCTCCTTCTCTCCTATCTTCTGTTGCGTCCTTTTGTCCTCGTATTTGACTTCTCCACGGTCTTCGCGAACTCACACTTCTGTGTATCTCTGCAAAGGCACCGGCGCGATCTTGCCGAAGCAAACCCTGGACAAGCAGCTGAAGGATGCCAGGATGCTCATGATCCCTCCGGACATCAATTATGATGTAGCCAACTTCAGTGCTACCTTTTTGCCTCATCATGTGACCATGGCGATGAGAAGACGAGCAGCAGGTGAGGCGAGTGCTGGAGGACCAACCTCTTCCATGGCGGCTGACTTCTATGCTGGTGGTGGTGGAGGTATCGACATTGACGACGATGATCGCGGTGGTGGTGATAGAGATGATGATAACCGGGATTGGATTCGTCCTGAAGATGGTGGCTTCGATGCAGCTGTGACGACAACTGCCGCCTTTTCCGCCGCTCCTCTCCCTGGAGTTGCCCTCCGCCCTGGTGATGAAGGTTATTTGCCTAATGTTGCGAAGATTGATAAGCGCGTGGACGTGAAGGCGTTGAAGCAGACGATTTGGAAGGAGTTGTGCGCCTCAAAGCCCGGCGACTCTGCTCGCGTGGGCGTCGTCGTTCCTGCCGCCATGGTCGCGGAGAAGCCCTTCCAGAGCATTTTGGAGCAACTGCCACAATCTATGTCTGAAGACGTAGCCCGAGAAGTGTCGGTGCCGTACTGCTTCGTGTGTCTCCTGCACTTGGCCAACGAGAAGCACTTGTCCATTCGCCAAGAGAACATGGACTCCCTGTTTGTCACACAGACTGGAACTGCTGTTAGAGTACAACAATGAAGATAGACAACTGCATTACCTACATCATTGCATGCCTTTTGGGGGGTCTCTTGGTCGATCTTGCACTGAGAACGAACGATCACTCGCGATCGACGGCAGCGGCGAGCCAACAGGGAAGTACGCCGCGAGCGACACAACTTTCAGGCAGGAGATACTCTCTTCACTCTTATCCTGGCAGTCAACTCACCGACATCACATCTTCACTTGCTCCATTTGTCTAAAGTTGGTCATGTCTGCTCCTCCAGCCCTTCCTAAGCGTGCCGCAGCTGGAGTTGGTGCCCCGCCTCTTCCTCCCCAGGATTCCGCTCACACGTTGGACGTTCCAGCCGCTTCTGCCCCTACTATGAACCAACGTCGCTCTCTTGTGCTCCCCACTCCACCTGCCGACGGTGCTGGCCCGAAGAAGGTAGGATTACCCGGAATGATGAAAGCTGCGCCCAAGCAGCCTCTCCCTGCCTTTGGCAACTCAGTGGACGATACACACGCCGCTTCAACCGATCGCCCTGAACAAGTTCAAGTTCGTCGTCCTTCACAATCCGTATCTGTTGGCTCTGGCCCGAAGAAGTTTGCGCCTCTCCCAGTTCCTGGTCAGATGCCCGTCCAACCGGTGAAACAAGCGCCCCAAATTCCTAAATATGATGCGCCATCCCCTCCTCCTTCATCTAATTCCGAATTTTCTCATACGAACCCATTTGGAGCCCATGCGACGAACAATACGACGGTTGGCGATCACGACACACATGGCGACTTTGGAATGGCTCATGTGGCTCCCGTAGCACGCACTCCCTCTCCACAACCACCTTATGCAGCACAAACCGCGCCCGTATTGCCGATGCGAGCACCACAAGGTCCTCCACAAGGTCCTTCTCAACTGTCACAACGTGGGCCCGTTTCTACGCCCTCTGGAGGTGTACCCCCGTCTCTCCCTGCTCACAACAACGCACCTTTGCAAGCATACGGTTATGGTGCGCCTCCAACGCTTCCACCATCGAATGCTGGACCTCCACCGATGCTTCGTCCCTCGAATGTCGCGCACTACGGCGCAGCCCCGCAACTTCCTCCCTCTACCTCATCAAACTCGAATGCATTTGGTGCAGCACCTCCAACATTGCCGAGCCGTGCAGGTGAGGTCTCGCGAGGCGCAGCGCCGCCCTTGCCCCCGGCCCAGGCTTCTTCTGGTCCTCCTCCTCTCCCCTCGCATTCTCTCTCCCCTCCGCTCCCTGGTTACAACTCAGCGCCGCCTGCGCTCCCTTCGCACGCCGCAGCAGGCCTGCCACCGGCACTGCCAGCCCATCACGGTGCGCCTCCAACTTTGCCCCCGCATTCGGGAGCGCCGCCTGCTCTTCCTTCGCACGGCTCTGGGCCACCTCCCCTCCCTTCGCATAGTGATTATGGAGCGCCACCCCTTCCCGGTTACAATACCGGAACCCCCGCGCTGCCTAACCGTGCCGGCGCGCCGCCTGCCCTCCCCCCGCAACACGCTGGACCGCCACCCTCGTTGCCGCCGTCGAACGCATACAACGCGAGCACACCCGTGGGATACAATAGTGCACCAGCGCCACAAGGCTACTACTCTGCGCCTCCACCCGCCTACCAACAGGCCTACTCTGCCCCCCCTGCCTACCAACAGGCCTACTCTGGCTCTGCTGCCACTCCGTCCTACCAACAACCCTACGCTGGCTCTGCGCCATCGACTCAGTTGCCAAACCACGGACCTTCTCCTCAAAGTGGCCGAGTCGCTGGCGGTTACAGCCACGGCGCTGCCCCGCCGCTCCCTTCGCCCTCCGCACAAACTCAGGCCGACCTTCGCACCGAAGCCTCCGCCCGTGCCTCAGAATACGGAGCCCAAGTTCAGACACACGCGCAACGAGAAGCTGGCGCCGCCGCAGGTCGAGCGGCTGAAGACAGAGATAATCAGAAGGCAGCCGGAGAGGCTCTCGCTGCAAGGAGCGACAACCGTCTCGTACAAGGTCTCGCTAGGAACTCTTTCGTGCAAAAACAGGCTGGAAAGCAAGCTTCAAAGGCTGCAAACGACGAGAAGAACCAACAGGCGGTGGGAGACGCCGTCGTCTCTGGTGCCAAGTCGGGCGCACAACAAGGCTACTCTCAAGCTTCAAAGCCGTCTTCCTCGCCTGGCAGCAAGTTCCCTTCTGGATTTTAAGACCTTCTTTTTCCTTACACTTGGTTACATGGCTCCCCCTCTCTCTTTCTGGATACACCACTTCCATCTTCCACCACACTTTCTTCCATGTACACGCATTCCCGCCTTCCATCGAGCCTGAATCCGCACTATCCGATAAGAGGGTAATGTAGAATGTAAATGAGAGTAACATTGCTGATAAGACACTCTCTTCTGTTGCGCCTCAGACCGAGTAGAACAGAACAGCCGCGAGACATGGCATTTCTGGTCTCTTGGTATCGCAAAGCGCAGTTTTGGGATGTTTGAGGTATCTACATGCATGGTACATTTACACGAACAGGTGGGTATGAAGTTGAAGCCATTCATCGATGGTAATGGATGGCTTGTTGATGACGGATTCCAGATCATCAGTCTGAGCCTTCAAGTGCTTCGGCTTTGCATACCAATCCACCCACCAAGGAGCGACTGTAAGGTTTGTCATTTTCACGAACTCACCATAGAGTTGTTTGGAAGGAACGGCTTCAGCGGAGATGTCGTTTCCGGTGACGCGCGACATTGCAGCGGCAACTTCTGACAGTGAGATGGTGGTATCTCCTCCCAATGAGTATACTTGGTTTCCAAACTCTTCAGGGCGAGCCATGATGGTGACGAGAGCATCGCGAACGTCCTCAGCGGCGATGTAGGGGTATCCTTGTGAAGGCGCGGGGAACTTGATGCACTTCGTCTCTATTATGTTCTGAGCTACGAGTTTGAAGCATTCAAACAATGGTGCATATCGCACAATGGTGACTTTGAGAGCGGGATCGATATTGCGAGTCACCTCTTCGAGTTCTCGCATCTTGGAGCCGAGCACGCTCTTTGAAGGCGCCTTCTCAAGAAGGTATCCAGGATGGACGATGATGAGGTGTTTTAGAGACGATTCTCTAGTGAGCGTTCGAAGGGCAGTTAAGTAGGGCTGAATGAGATCGACAGGTTCCTCGGCGGTGACGGGGGCGAACGGGAAGACGACGGTTTGGATGCCTCGCAGCGGTGTGAGTATGGAGTTTGGTACCTTGACATCAGCTCTGTGACTTTTGATGAGTGTGGGGCTTAGTTTGACGAGTTGGTCGGCGAGATTGACGTCAGAGTCGTGGACGGACAAGATGTGCACTTCCGAGCCATGCTTGATGACCACGGTCGTGAGGTCTGCAGTCATCATGTTGTAGTGTCCGATGAATCCCACCCTGTTGTTACTCTCTTTGAACGTGTTTTGGTAGTCAATCGACAGGCGTGAACCGGCGCCAGGAAGCGGATCGGCTGCGGGTCCGGATTTGCGTTGTTTCATCATCATTGCTCTGAACGCCCATCTCTTGATCGAAGCAGGCATGGATCCTTGAGCAGTAAACTTGCGGTTGGTGCACAAGATGCCCTCATCAGGACCGAGGGAGACGATGAGCACGGCGGGCTTCTTGGGCGACTTGTAGGGCTTTGGTGTGGTGTTCTTCTTCCATGATTTCAGAACTTTGACTATGTGGGAGGCATGCGCAACAGCGCGCTCGGCGAGTTTCTCCTCAGATAGGTCGGCCAAGTCTCCAATGACGAAGATGTTTTCCGATCCTTCCATTTGCAGCAAATCAGTGACTTTGATGAATCCATTCTCAGCGATCGAGTTGGGGAAGTGTTTTGTGACGAGAGCACTGTTGGGTTCGAATCCGGTGCACCAGTAGGCCTTATCGGGTGTGATTTTGGTGCGAGAGCCCGGAAAGCGGAATACTCGCGGATTTCGCTTTGACTGCTTCACTTGTTCTCCAAATATGACGGTGACGCCTCGTGAAGTGAGCCATTTGAGTGCGGCGGAGGAAACGCTGGGCTTCATGCGTTCCAGGAGGCGATCGCCGCCA
>Ga0307375_10005428_pt1 | contig 11955 bp, 10 predicted proteins | sample TR1MG_FD_202531 | JGI IMG/M metagenome (GOLD analysis project Ga0307375, IMG submission 202531) | Soil microbial communities from Risofladan, Vaasa, Finland - TR-1 | ecosystem: Environmental > Terrestrial > Soil > Coastal area > Acid sulfate soil | place: Finland: Risofladan, Vaasa | collected... | reverse complement strand
AGAAGATCAAACAGATGCAGGCAGACGACACTTTCGCACTCGATGATGTCACCACCACGAGCAAATCCTCCATCGCCTTCATCGACTCCATCTTCCAAAGATCTCCTGAAAAGACGTGGAAGATCACCAAACTCACGCAGATCACCAACATGAGGCTAAAGAGCAGGTACGAGCAATTCAAGTACCAAAGAGCCAAGGATCGCGGCCTCACCGCTCTGCCTGTTCCCCAAATCGTTTGCCACGGATCTGGAAAGGACATTTGCTACCTTGTCGCCAAGTCCGGATTCGACTCCAGCAAGATCCTGAGGACGGCTTACGGACCAGGACACTACTTCGCACTCAAGCCTCTCGTGTCTGTTGGTTACTGTCGCAACGAAAACACCATGCTCATTTGCGAGGTGATCCACGAATATCTCGTATTCATCCCACAGCAAGAGTACTACATCGTTCAAGAAGACCACGCCATCCTCCCGCTCTTCGTCCTCGAATTCACGTGCAAGTAACTTACCTGGCGTCTGTCCGAATGTACACTCATCCCATCCATTGTTCAAACGATATGTTATACCATAAGAAGAGCATGTTGTAATGGGGTTGGCACTTCGGGATTCCGACCAGAGCCGGGTTCTGGAGAGAAACAGACCTGTATCTCCGCATCTTGTGTCATCCCTACCCGCTGGAAGAGTGATTGTCCTCCTGTGGAGCCAAATATACGCAAAATGTATTTGGCAGTGTGTTACATCTTGCTGGGGAGACAGAGCTCACCCGAGCGCGAGTCACGGTGATCGGGTCATCACGCTGGTCTTCCACGATTCCGTACACTCTCATTTCAGCGGCCTCCCTGGTCGCCCAGTAGTTGTAGAGCTTTCATCTGTGACTATCATTGTACTTAAACATCGTCTGCAGATCATTCTCCGAGATTGAAGCTGAGTTCGCAGCTATGTTGCTGCGGATGAGCTGGGTACACAAAGCAGAGGCAGGCACTCCCCCTCTCACCGCGTTCGAGAACGCACTATGCAATCCACTCTGCCCTCCCTTCTTCTTGGAACTTAACTCAAAGCTCTGTACGAAACAACTTCGGAAGTAAGGTACCCTCCCCACCGTCCTCTCATCGAAGAAACACCATCGGCGAATGCAAGCACAATCTTGGAACCCTCCCTCCAATGATCTCCCTTCTCCGACGCGCGCCAAGCGCATCAGACCTCAAAACCAGGATCTCGATGTGGAACTCGATAACTACTTTCGATCTAAACGTTTCTTCACGGAAACTGTGACTAAGGAAATGGAGGATGTGGCGATTACCGAAACGCCAATCGCTACGAGTCCCTCTCGCACTGCAACTCTCAGCAGGTACGTTCTTCCCACCTCTAAACATTTTCATACTCCCACAACTTGTGTTTCTCGGTGTACGCGCAGTCTACGGTGACATTTGTTCCTGGGAAAGATGCGTTTTGCTTCTCCTACCGAAAGTCGCGTTTCTGACCATCCTCTTCTTCCTACTCCTGTATTTCCGTACCAGATTGGCAGAAAAAGGACCTTCTAGATCAGGTGTGGCAAGTGTTTTGGACTTTGATGCGCCCAAGTTGAGTGTTTCTGGTTCGAATAATCGCCGTCGTGCATTGGTCGTTACGACTGCCGGTGAAGTTCCCTTGAATCGTAGTATGTCTGGTAGTGATATGCATGTGAATGGTAATGGTAATTCGAGTATGTACTGGGAAGGTGAGGACGAAGAAGATGCAGAGGAGGCGTTTAGTGGTCCGATTGAATGGCGAGGCCCTAGTTCGATGTCTCCGAAGCCTGTTCCTCCCATGTACCTGCCAGTGGAAGATCATTTACAGAAGTTGATAGAGAAGAAGAAGGAGACGGAAGCGAAGTCTATGATCCTGTACAGGTCGCCAAGTGAGTTGATCAAAGATGCGGCGCAGAATGCGCTGTATGCCAAGCTTCGTTCTTCTGGCCACTCTTCTCCTTCGCATGCCACTTTCCAATCCTCTGCCTCTTTCCAGTCGAGAGGTGTGCCATCGTCACCCATGTCTCGAATTTCGACGCCTCCTCGGCCCTCGTTTCCCATGGCCTCTCCAAACCCGCAATTTGGATCTACCTTTGGCACCTTCTCCAATCCACTACTACATCATCATCATCCTCATAATATCGTTGTTACGGACGCTGAGTCCGAATTCGACATGGACTCTGCCTCAGCGGGAGTTTCGCATCTCCGACAAGCGTCTCAATCTCCTCTCATCATCGAAGAACTTCCAGACGAAGATGCAGTACCAATGGGTGACATTCTGGGTCAAGATACAGGTATGATGATGCAGACGCCTTCGCCTTCGAATTCTCCGTCTCCACCCGCCTCTCATCACCTTCTTCATCGCCCCACCGGCTCCTCTCCCACCACTCCACCTACACGAACATCGTTTTCGGACTACATGATGACAGATGATGCAATGGGATTCGTACATACGGGCAATTCGACATATCCAACTTCGAGCGGATTCCAGCACTTGCGAGCGACCTCTTCCTTGACTCCGCCTCCCCATCTCGCTGCTGCCAGAGCTGCATCATCATCATCTGATTCTGCTGCCATTGGCACCACAGCTGGTGCTACTGTCGGAGACATTGATGCCTCCATGTTGATGCAAGATACTTCGGGCATGTTCCAAACAAACGCCTCTCTACCACCACTGCCACCAACACCACCTCCCAACTACTCCATGTTCAACGACTCAACGGAGATGGACATCTCTTCAACGCCACCGCCACCAGAGGAGAACATCACTCCAATTGGTCGACTCCAAGATCCGGTCACCAACACGCTCTCACCCAATCGACAACCCCTGGGGGGATTCTCAAGGTATCGATGATCTAGCTATTTAGAGAGGCAGCTGCAAGATTGGAGAGACCGACCCTCGATCAGTATGACTGATGAGCACGATGAACTTGTTCAGTCTATCACATCCTTCTTAGTCCCCGCGACCCCTCCACCCCTCCCAAATTGTACCAATTCGTAATATAGAACTTGAATAGATCATTCCATGTGAATAAGCAGTGGACAGGTACATTGAGTCATTGGACTCGTTCGGTTTGGAGCTCAATCGGCGTGAGACAGAAGGTCGATCTCATGTGATGTGCGCGCGAGCCGTCTCTCACTGCGAGTCGATGATATCGAAGCTGCAAAGGTTTCTAATCGCGCTTGTATGTGTGAGGAACGAATGGGAGCTTGGTGACGATTGCGTCTCCGTACTTTCCGCGAACGTGTGCCTGGAGCTTGGTGTCTGCCTTGATGTACTTCTCGTTGACGAATGCCATAGCGATTGCTCTGCTGAGTGATGGTGCGAATCCTCCAGAGGTGACGATTCCGACCTGAGTGTGTGCGTCGTCTGGGAGGTGGATGGTGGCGTGCTCTCTTGCCGGAGATCCGTCTACGAGGAGTCCGACCTTTCTCATTGGCGTCGGTGTTACGTTGTTGATCTGATCGAGAATGATCTTGTCTCCCAAGAATCCACCTGAGGTCTTGCGTCTCTTGCTAATGGCCCACACGAGTCCAGCTTGCTTGGGCGTGACGTTCTCGTCGAGATCGTTTCCGTAGAGACTCAGTCCTGCCTCCAATCTGAGCGAATCTCTGGCTCCCAATCCACACGCCCTCACCGATTCTTGCTTGAGTAGCTGTCTGCAAATCTCCTCTGCCCTCTCGTGAGGCATAGAGATCTCGAAACCGTCCTCTCCAGTGTATCCGGATCTTTGCGCGTAGCACTTTGCTCCCATGATGTTGAGCTCGGTTCCAGTCATGAACTTGACGCCAGAGATGTTTGCGCCAGAGACGGCAGAGAGCGCACTCTCGGCCTTGGGACCCTGAAGAGCAACGAGGGCGCGATCGGAGAGGTGCGTAATCTTCACGTCCTGCCACTTGGCTAATTGCTTCTTCAAGTGTACCATGTCCTTGTCAAAACATCCAGCATTCACCACCACATAGAAGTGATCTCCTCGATTCGTGACGATCGTATCGTCGATGATGCCACCCTTCTCGTTCGTGAAGTAGGAGTAAGAGGCCGTCTCCTTCGGCAGCGCCTCCAAGTCCGCCACAATCAACGATTCCAAAAAGGCCTTCGCATTCTTGCCCTCCACACGCAATTGACCCATATGAGACACATCAAACAGAGAAGCGTTCTTGCGGCACCACAGGTGAGACTCCTTGATTCCATCCAAGTACTGAAGAGGCATATCGTAGCCTGCGAAGCCAACCATCTTCGCTCCCAACTCGACGTGCAACTTGTGAAGAGGAGTCTTCTTCAGAGGGCCCTCACTCGTGCCATAAGAGCGACGAGGAACCTAGAAAACACACGAGAACGGGGAAGCGTCAGAGAACCAAGCCAAAAGGACGCGTTTTGACCACCAGAACAGCGACAAACAGACAAGAAAACAGCAAAGACACATACCACTTGAACTTTAGAACGCAACAAACGAGTAGCTTGACCCAACATAACGACTGGATGAGCGGGAAAGCGACGACTGCCGATCGGACGAGGAAATAGAGAAGCCCCAATCGCGGGCTCTCTGCTGTGCAACGGTGCGTGGGTCACAGCTCCACTCCTTGCGGTGGTTTTCATTCCGGTCTGTTGCGCGGCACTTTCATCGTCCTGACACCCCAAGTTGCTATCCCCTGGTTGTAAACTCTGAATAGAAGCAGTAGTATATATTCGTACGTAGCAGGATCCATGATACCTCCATCTCGTTTTGCACCGGAACAACGGATTGGCGCTTTGCACGACCCATTTCGCCATGTTCGTCCTTCATGTGTTCAGATACCGCTGATGAGCCACCCTGGCATGTATTGCATAGAATATGGAAGCAATGCTGACATGACCATGTTCTCTTGGCAGCAATTGAGGTTTTGTCACATCTAGAGCATTTGAAAGATGAAGCAATTTGAACATGCTGTTGTGGAGCAGGAGTAGTGTCTTTCCTCTTCTTTGTCTTGGTAGGTGGGCAAAGAGGAGGTGTTGCAGGTGTTGTTTGGGTAGATTGAGTGATTGGAGCAGGTTGAGGGGAACGATGCCAAGGAGTTGCACGACGAAGATATTCAACACCTCCTGGACTCCCTCGACGAATTGTACCTGAATAACGCCGTGCACGCATTGGTCGTCCCTGAAGATGGAGAAGAACGCGTCCATCACGCCTGAAGCCGTAACTTGGTTTCCGAAACGCCTGTTGCGCCCCGCGCCCTTCAAATGCTCGAAAACGCATTGTTCTGCATCTCTAGTGGAGAATCAATGGTGAAAGTAGGGAAGAGGTGAACTGAAATGTCATATGACGTGAGGCTACCCGAGTCGAACTGCTTTGCAGGAAGTGTCTCTGATTCTGCCCCTACTTGGCCTCAACACTCAACTGCTTTGAATAAACGGTACATCTCAATTACAGTGTACATGTAGCTTATCGGGAGGAAGTTCAAATCGGAGGAATGGCGCAATCAGATCAGCCCCAATCTCATCGAACACTAGGCGTGGATTCTCATTGTCGGCCATTAGAAACATATTAGCGGTGGCCTTGTTGTGATCTAAGAGTTTGCGACTCGTGTGAAGGATCTTGGCGGGACCAGAACTGAGGCCGAACGCTTTGACAGATCTCGCCGCTATTCGCGATAGCTCACCGGAGGGTTCGTATATTTCCCAAGCACTACTCTCTTGTGATTGGGATCTCCTCTGAACTGCCCTGTAGAAGATGGGAGAGCCTTAGAAACTCAGATCGACTACGTTTCTCGGTGTGCGTCAATTGTGTCCAGGGGTCCGCTTGGAAATCTGCTTACATTGTTCTCCATATTCATTCTCATGCGTCTTTCCAGAATTGCAGATGTGTGGCCATCGGGTTTGCATCGTAGAACAGCTCCCAAAACCGATGCAGAAAAATCCCCATTTCAGGCGCATTCCTCAACCCAACTGGTTCCATCATAGAAGAGAAATGATGTAAGTGCATGACTAGAAGTGAAGTATGCCAAAAGCTGCTGAGAATGCCGGGATTGAAGAGGGGAATCACAGGTAGAACAGAGGGCCTGGTTTGTGGTATGAGCTCTTGTCGCTTTTGCCCTTCATCCACCTCGCATGTCTGCTGAACAAGGATTTTCGCTAGAATGGAATGTTTCTCAGCCTTTTCTATCTCAGAGTTGCAGTATCGACGTAATAGATTCGAGTGAGGACGGGTTTTGAGCTGCGACTGGTTGCCGAATCGACATCCTCGTCTGGAGTGTTGTGGTTGTATCGTCTTGAGTTCTTGTTTGTGATTTGGTGTTCCTCTCTGTGCCTTGGCAGTGTTCATCCAGGCTATTTTCTGGCAGCTTGGTTCAGTGTGGCGCTCGCTGAGATGGACTGGTTCAAGCGCAAAAACACGAGCTCCAGCGTGCCGACCGCGCCTCCGAAGAGTAGTTCTCCTCCTCCGAATGTGATTGCTCCAGATGCGTCTGCGGCCGGTGTGGGTGCGGAACCTACGGCGGAGCAGAGGCTATTGGCGTTCGAGATGGAGCGCAAGGAAGCGGAAGGCGAGTATTTGCGTCGATTGGAGTCGTTGGCTCAGGTGGTGTCGGAGAAGAGTGAGGAAACAGAGCAGCTTAATGAAAAGTTGCACCAGCAGGAGGAGGACATGAAGGTGTTGATAGACAAGATGGTTGCTCAAGAGAAGGAGTTGGAGACCTATAAGGAGAATCAAACTGAGTACAAACGCCGTTTGGAGGTATTAACTGATTGTCTTGAGGATTTGGCACGTGAGAACATGAAGCTGGCCGCGAAAGGCGCCCCTGCGAGCATGCCGTTGGACTACGAGGAGGAGAGGATGCCGACGAGACAGGAGGTGCAAATTCAGAAGACCAAGAGTGAAGTGGCGGCTGAAACTGCCGCAAAATCAGTGCCTACAAAGTCAGGATCGAGAAATAGTGGACCACAGGACACGGCAACGCAGTACAACATGCCAACGGCGAAGACGCCCAAGAAGGCCTCGGAGGCCTCCTCTGATTCGCATGCTCTCGTTCACACTTCATCCTCTGCACCAACTTCGCCTACATCTGCTCACACTACCTCTTCTTCTACTTCTGCTTCTACCACTGCGATGACGTTGGACTCTACCAACAGCAAGGACTCGGAGATCAACAATAAGGACGTTCCCAATCGACGATACACTTCAAGCCCAACGGGAGGCCTCGTATTGCCATCAAAGTCCAAATCCAAGAGTGATGTCAGAGACGCGAAGACTCCAGATGTTCACAAGGCTCACCCTTCACCGTCATCCTCATCGACCACTTCGGAGATGGGAACGTCAACGCCCTCCTTATCCTCTTCCACTGGTTCCAAGCACAAGCGCGTGCCCAGCAACGAAAATGACTTCTCTGGAATGGCAAGTGATCCAAAATCACTCATGGTAGTGCTCAAGAAGTACAAAGCTCAAGCAGATTCCCTGCGAAGAGTACGTATCTCCTTCTTTGCCTCTCTGCTGCATTCTGAACCTAACCACAATTCCGTATCCTACACTCTCTTTCTCGAACACATTTTGTCCAACACCACCACAGGACCTCATCAGAGAGAAGCAGAAGTCAGAGAGTTTGCAACTATCGATCGACCAATACGAGGAGAGAGCCGTCCAGAACGATAAGACATATCGCGATAACTTGCTTAAGGAGTCTAAGCGAAGAAAGGATGCTGAGTACATTGCTAACGTGTTGAAGAAGCGAGTGACGGAGCTGCAATTCTTGCTTGACGAGAAGGACGATTCTGACCACGATAGCGACGACGAGGACGATAAGAAGAAGGACGATGATCATGATGATGACGAATGAGCGAATATTACCGTTTGGCGCAAAGCCTCACTTGTGTAAATAGAGACACTCTCACCCACCCTGCCGCAACGATGACCCTGACTCTTTCAGATCTCTTCTCCTGTCTTGAGCTCTCATTGCAGCGGAATTGCTCTCTGGTTGCCTTTTGTTCTCCCTTATGCATGTGCTTCTTGTGTTGTCGATGAATACCGGGTCGCCGAGAGTCAGATGAGACGTATTCGAGGAGTGGAGGAGGGAACCGCAGAGGGCACACATCAGCAGGATGCCGCCGACAATCGCCTCTCAACTTCTGAGAGGCGGTTCGGGCAGTTGTCTGACCAGCCTTCCTCTGAACATCGCCGTGTCCTCTCCCATCTCCCCCGCTGTGCTTCAAGTATCCCGTCATCTCTCTTTGCAGGGACCTTCTCTTCTACTTCGTTCACTCGGCGAATTGAGCGCCTAAGGAACCCCCTGACATGCCTATTCTGGGGTAGTATTCCGCTCCCACCTTCCTTCCCGCGTTTTGGCCCTCCGTCGACATGGCAGACCTTGTCAATGATTGGAATCGACTCGAAAAGCAGACTAGAATACTCTCGGCAAATGACTCGTCGTGTTTCGTCCTCAAGGTCCGGTTCGAGGCTCCCACTTCTCGAGTCGCGAATCCTCTCTGGGTTGGCTTCTCCAAGGCTCTGGCCTCCAATACTCACCTCCACACACTCGACCTCGCTCGGTATGTCTCTAGTGGAGCTGATTGCATCACTGTCGATACTATGTGAAGCCTGAAAAGTCACAGTTTCCGTCCACTCCGGCGGTTCGCTCCCTTTCCTCCTTTCCTAACCAATTTTGTGACTCTTTGGAATCAGAAATGAAACCTTTGGTGATAAGGGCATTCAAGCTCTGGCTACAGCACTATCTGCGAACAAGACGTTGACCAGGTACGCCCCAATGCTTGTCCTCTACACACACCTTCACACATTCGTGCCTGTGCCTCTCTAACCGACCCATTTGTATCATCTCCTAATGGCAATCTTGTGAGATGTAGATTGAGCTTGCGTGCTATCGGGTTGTCTAAGAGCAGCGCGCGTTTCTTCGCTGAGAATTTGAAGTTGAATGCTGGTCTGGTGGACCTGGGTATGTTTGAACTCCGCTTTCTGTCCTTGTTACCCCCTCTCCGCGATCGTTCCCTATGTGTGTCGATTGCCTCTTTGGACGTTGCTTCTCTTGGTCATTGAGCGAGCACATGGCAACGGCCTGTAGAGCTCCAGTTATGGGTTGTTTGGCAACCGGCGTCGGAGATTGGTTCCAGCTCCAACCTTTCAAGCCTCTTCCTGTCCATGCATTGATCTCTTTGTGCCGTTCATTGACTGGATTTCACTCCTTCTGTTGTGTTCTTTCCATTCTGATTGGCAACCGCGCCACTGATGTGTCTGTTGTGGCTGACGAATCTGGATTCTATTTCTGCCCGAACTTCCGTCGCCCAAACCCAACCCGCGCCTACACTCGCCCGATTTCCTCGTTTGACTGTTCCCCCGCTTGTCTTTCGTGTCCCATCTCCCCTTAGATCTCTCTGATAACCCCGATGTTGGTTCTGGAGCAACTGCCTTGATTTCCGCGATCGTAGAACACAAGACGTTGGAGGTGTTCAGATTGAGCAACTGCGATATCGTCCCCGACCGCGACTTCACCGTCCAGCTCTGCTCCCTCATCATGACCAACGGCACCATCATGGTTTTGGACCTTCATCACAATTACTTCCATTACGAGGCGCTGAGCAAGTTATTCATCTCGATCAAGGAGTCTGCGGTAACGAGAATCACGAGATTGGATCTGGATTCGATGGGCGTCGGTACCATAGCCATGAAGGACCTTGTCGACCTGCTCAACAACAAGCCTCAGATCACCTATCTGTCTCTTCGAAAGAACACCATCGGAGGACAGGCAGTGATGAACCTGCTGAGGAACCTAAGACACAACACGTCCCTCACCTACCTCAACTTGGCCCGATCAAAGCTCCGAGACAATGACGTCAAAGCCCTTGGCGAAGTACTTTCTGAATCGCAAGTGGCACTACAAGAGGTCGATATCTCTGAAAACTACCTTGGCAATACGGCAATGGACACAATCCTGGAACACTGGGGAAACAACAAGTCCGTCACCTCCATCAACCTCTCGCACAATGACTTCTCTCCACAGGACTTTTCTAGGTTCCTGCCCTTCGTTAGCGCCATCAACACATGGAGAAGAGAGTTCCCAACCATGGGCATACAAGACTCGACACCAAGTGCCATCTCAACTCTCAACCTCTCAGACACGTCATCTCTCGGCATTGACCAACTTCTTCAACTCTCGACTCTCCTCGTGGACCCCAATTCTCAACTGCGGCACCTGCTACTCCTAAACATCGCACTCACCAACGAGGGACTCAGAATCCTCTTCGATGCGCTCAAGAGGTCCTCTCTCTTCTCATTAGACATTCGACGCAACGGACATCTATCACTTGATATTCTCCATGAGATGGCCGAGTTCTACACACGATCACCAAAGCTAGCAAGGCTGAGCATGGACCTACCCGATCCGAAGAAGGTTTTGAGAACCAAGAACCTGTCTCGTCTGCGTCTCGTGGAGATCAACCCCAGTCTGTTTGAAGCTACTCATCTTCTCAAGCTCAATCTTCGCAACAACAAGCTCACGTCTATACCGCGCGAATTGGCAAACTTGACGGATCTCGTCTCCCTGGACTTGCGCGAGAACCTTCTCGAGATGCTTCCTTGTGAACTGGGCTTTGTCACATCATTGAAGAAGCTCAAGTTGGAGGGGAATCCTCTGAGGACACCGCCACATGAACTGCGACAGAGTGCGGGCGACAAGGCTGGCAAAGTGTTGGGCTACCTGCGCGATCTTCACAACGGCCAAGAGCTGGTCTATCGTGTCAAGTTGATGTTCGTTGGTCAAGAAAATGTCGGAAAGACGACTCTTCTGTCGCTATTGAAGAAGAAGTACAAGTCGAAGACCTTCAAAGTGAACAAGTCCTTCTCAAGACAACCCTCGGGCGTATCGACGCTACTTCGAACAAAGAGTGGAAAGATGGAACAGTTCCTAAGTACTGATGGCATTGACATCAACGAACTTCAAATGGAGATCCCCATGCCAGTCAAATCAGCGCCAAGACCGGGACCAACGGCAACGCCGCCCTCGGCCTCCAAACATCCTGCAACTGGAACTTCTGGTATGACTTCTACTGCCACTGCTACTACCAATGATACTTCTGCCGCCCCGAGCTCTGCGGCTGCTGTTGGCAGTCCAATCGCGATGACCGGGTCTGTTGTCCCTTCGCCTTCCATTGGCACAGGTGCCACTCCTTCGACTCACCACCACTATCCTCACGTTCCTCATCTTCTACGTCATTCTTCTATCTCCTCTTCAACTGGAAGCAGTACTACAACCAGCTCTGGGCAACTACTTCACGGACAAATGGAGAAGCGCACCGTCACCCTCTCGACTTGGGACTTTGGAGGCCAAGAGATCTACTACTCCACTCACCAGTTCTTCCTATCTGATCATTCCATCTTCTTGGTGCTTTGGGATATGCGATTCGAGGAGGAGAAGTCGAAAGTTGGCTTCTGGCTCCAGAGCATTCAGGCGAGAACTACGAACGCGCCGGTGATCATCATCGGTACGCATGCCGACGACCCCCTGTGTGCGAATGGCGTGTTTCAGAGAAAAGTCGAAGCTGTGCGCCTCAAGTATCGCAAATACAGGATGGTCAAGGCTGTGCTTGGAATCAGTTGTTTAGGAGGAGACTTGACCGAGCTCGTCGTCGCCTTGACTCAGATCATTCAGGAACTTCCGATCATGGGCACTTCTGTCCCCTCTTCCTACATGGCACTTTCCAATTTCATTCGACAGTATCAACAGGCGTCTGACCATCAGAGAGAGGAGATGATGAAGTTCAACACTGGCTCGTCAAGTGACGATATCTTCAGCTCCGTCGTGGCCACGTCTTCGTCTCCGCTTCCTTCACCTCTCTCTGCAATCCTGCCCGCCGTACCAACGTCCTCTTTCACTGGAAGAATCACTACAAGAACATCACCACGAGGAGGAGGAGGAGGAGGAGGAGGAGGAGGAGGAGGAGGAGCAGGAGGAGGAGGAGGAGGAGCAGCAGC